>Ga0209757_10000169_pt1 | contig 17227 bp, 18 predicted proteins | sample ETNvirome_6_1000_FD_185472 | JGI IMG/M metagenome (GOLD analysis project Ga0209757, IMG submission 185472) | Marine viral communities from the Pacific Ocean - ETNP_6_1000 (SPAdes) (version 2) | ecosystem: Environmental > Aquatic > Marine > Oceanic | place: Pacific Ocean | collected 2013-06-19 | reverse complement strand
ATGTTGTCGTAGATGCTCTGGCACCACAAGTAAGGACAGAGAGAGGAAACGTAGAGGCTAAGCCAGCTGCTCTTGATAGAGACATTGCAGAGGCTGCTTACGAGGGGTCTAGCAAGTTCTACCTAACCCCAGAAGAATTAGAGAACACCATCCCTAAGCTACGGGACTCTTTACAATCAGTAGGCTACCCAGTGGTACGCCCTGACCTGTCTCCAGCCCCTAAGCTAGATAGCGGGACTGGAACATACGCCATTGTACAGACATACTCAGATGTTAATGGGGGTTGGGTTAATCCAGAGCTTGCACTTAAAACCACATTAGAAGATCTTGAGTACTTTGGTGTGAAAGAGAAAGACCTCACCTTGTTGCAGAAACGGGGTGATGAGTACGTTAAGGTGGAGTTAAAGGACGTTGTTGGGAAGAAGGTGGCCAGAGAGGCAATCTTGAAGAACGGGCAGCCAATGCCAAAAGAGCTGACTAAAGTGGAGAACATGGATGAGTATGTTGTTCAAGCCTCTTTCGCATACGACCCTCGCTCTATTGACATAGTAAGAGAGGACATGCCAGTTAGCATGAACTGGATGGAAAGGTTTAGGGTGAAGGCACCTACGGCTGGTGGTTCAATAGCAACTAAGCACGTCTTCTCAGGAGCTGCCTTGCTTAACTCAGCAGTTTTCCAAGGTGGAATTGTCGCTGTGGATAGGGCAAGCACCTTACACCAAGTGTTGTCAGACACAGCCAAGAGTCGAGTCTTTGATCCTTTAGCTAAGCTTGGCAAGGAATCTCAACTTAAGATAGACAAAGTGATAAGAGACCAGAACATGGCTCGTAAGAGGTTCACTCGTATGGAGCTTTCCTCTAGCTACGGCATAGTGGATAAGAAGGAACTTGCCGTCCTTGATGGTATCAAGCATGTGAATGACCAGTTGTGGCACTTAACTAACAGGGACATGGCTAAGACTTTAAGAGACAGCAACCACTCATTCTATGTAGACTCAGTAAATGGGGATAAGTTAGTAGCTAAGATAGTAAATGGTAAGAGCGCCCTTCCTAAGAAAGCTTACGATCCAATCAAGAAGAAGAATGTAAATGCAGATCAACTTTGGGACGATGTTGTAAAGAACGGGGAAGGTAAGATTGTAAGGCTCCGTAAGCCCCAATGGGTTGATGATGTTGAGGTAACACACATAGCAGTGAGGAAAGGTGACTCTTCTAGGTATGTGAAGTCGATACAGCTTGATGACCACATACTTCCTTATACAGAGGGCTATTTACATGTAAGTTATAAAGACCCTTGGTTCATAGATAAGTATAGGTTGAATGCTAAAGGAGAGAGGATTGGTGATCCAGAAGCTGTCCTTACAGCCCCGACACTAAAAGATGCGAAGAGAGCTACAGACCACAGCACTCGTACAGGCTCTGTAGATGCTCAGGGGATTAAGTATGAGTATGAGTATAGAAGGGCACAAGAGTTATCAGCAGTTACTGTAGCAGACAGGATGTTTGATGTAGCAACTAACGCTGGCCTATCCTCACAACGAAGACGAGGACAGACACTCAAGAGCTTTGACTCCACTAGGACAGAGGATATGAAGCCTAACCTAGTAGACCCTCTAGACACCATACGACAGCAGATTGCACAGATTGCTAAGCGTGTCCCTATGAGGGAATACTTAGACGATCTTGCAACTCGTATCATCTCTGAGAAGAGATATGATCCTTTCTTACCAGCTGGAAGGTTTGGTGGGAAGCGGTTGCCCATGTCAGGGGAGATAATGAAGGCACCTAAAGACACTGCCAGTAAGGAGGCTGGTGACTTCGCTGATCTTATGGCTATGGTTGAACACTACAACATGATGAAGTATGGGTATATAAACTCTATTGATGGGGTGTGGAACTGGGCTTTAAACGGACTTGGAGATCACATAGGCAAGGTGTCTTCTAAAGGAGAGAAGGGAGTTAGAGCCCTTCAGGAAGAGGTGCCAAGCCCACTTGGGTCTTTGAAGAGACAGGCATTTAATGCTAACATGGCCATGTCTCTTCCAACATCACAGTGGTTCGTACAAGGCATACCTGCCACATTAAATGCCTTCCTTCATACAGAGTATGTATTCAAAGGAGGTTTGGCTAATGATTGGTTTGACCTTACTTTTGGTATGTTAAATGACAAGGGTTGGGACGGGATGTTTAAGAAGTTGCCAGCTGAGAGACAAGCCAACATTAAGAAACTGAAGAAGGAGTGGGACAAGACTGGGTTTGCTTCTGGTATTGATAAGCACCTACTTGTTGAAGGTGGGTTAGAGCACTTAGTTGAGACCACTAGGTTTAAGCCTGCCAAGGATTTGCGAGATAAGGTCGTTGACAACCTACGTGTAGTTGGTTTTGATGCAGGGGAGCTTGTTAACATGGGAGTAACTTGGTTGGCTGCTCGTAATGATGCCATCAAGAATGATAAGAATATGAACAACCCAAGACACTTCGATGAGGTGAGGGTGAAGGCTCGTGCTTTAACCTTGAACATGAATAAGGCAGGAGAGCAACCTTGGAACAAGAATGCTATGAGCCTCTTTACTCAGTTTAAGTTAGCTCCTTGGAAAGCAACTACTATGGCCTTTGATAAGGGGCTTAGTGGGAAGGAGAGAGCTAAGGCAGTGCCTTTCCAATTGTTGGTGATGCCAGCTCCTATAGGTGTTAGTGTTTGGCTGGGGTCTCAGATAGAGTTGGAAGGGACAGAAGGAGAAGTTTTGCACGAGGTGTTGTCTAATGGCCTTATGGGAGCTACCTTCAACCTAGCAGCCAACTACATGTATGAAGATGCTGGGAGTGTGAGTTGGCAACGTTATGCTCAGTCAGACATAACAACTGCTGGGTATCTGGAGTTTATCCACAGTTTGTTTACAGAGGACAGTGGCAAGCCGTTGATAGAGCAGATAGCTAACTTCTCTCCATCTTTGGGTTCTTGGTTTGGGTATAACCCAGTGGCAGCTAATCTTGCATCAGCTGTAACCACTATGGTTACTTCTCCCTTCCATGCAGACGACTCAGAAGAGGCACTCCACCACCTGAAAGACTTCATCTATTCTACAGCACAGTATTCAGCTGGAGGAAGGGGTTTGAGTGTAGCTTTCCAAGAACTTCTAATTGATAAGTACAATAGAAGGCTTAGTGCAGTTACTAACAAGGTGGTAGACCCTAATATTACTACGGGAGAAACCATCGCCAAAGCTATCTTTGGTCTCAATACAACTTACCAAGACCAGCAGAGGTATATGAATAGGCAGAAGTATTTAACTAGTAGTAAGGCCTATGGCGATATGGACGTCATTGCAAGCAATATACTAAGGCAGTCTGCTATAGAGGGATATTCTCCAGGAACTAAAGGCAGATCAGAGTTCCTACATAGGATGGTGTTTGAGGCTTATGGGGAAGACATGATACCAGAGCCTCTCTTGAATCACTTCTGGAAGAAGGTGCAGGACAGCCCCTCTGTAACTACAGCAATTCTTAGGATGGCTAAAATAGATCAGGAGGCTGCAGAAGAGATGGCAGAGCAGATGCGTCATGTTTCACCGGAGGCTAAGAAGATGTATGAGTATTATGAAGACCAAGAGACAGCTCTCAAAGAACTTAAAGAGGAAATGGATAGATGAGTGGTTTTAGTGCAAGTAATTATGGAGTGGAAGAGCAACGGAGTAGTGGGGTGGCAGGGGTCACTCCTACAGTGACGGACAACTCAGATACAACAGCCATCTCTGCTTTCAGTACAGGTATCCAAGGGACTGCCAATATTGTTGAACAAGTTGGACAAATGAACAAGTCCAAGAAGGCTGGAGAGGCTGCTGAGTTTAAAGTTCAGGTGAGTAACCAGTATGATAAGGCTATAGAAAAGTATAGTGCTGCTGTTGCCTCTGGTAGCATGACCAGACAACAGGCAGCAACATATCTCTCACAGGCCAAGGCTGACTTAGTTAGTATGGGGGCCAGCGCTGCTGATCTTAACAAGACTGAAGTGGCCTCCTTGAAGACTTTGTCTGGGAGGGCTTTGTTAGAGAAGACTCCAGAGGAAGTAGCTGAAGAGGCTAACTATAAAGAGTTTACAGGGAGTAAGTATTGGGAGTATGGAGCTAGCAAAGAAAAGCAGTCTCAGAACAGGAGGGACTATGAGAGGTCTCAAGTGTTCAACAAGGGGATGGCTCTGGAGATAGAGAATACACAAAGAAAGATAAACGAGCTGAAGGGAGATGATGTCAGAAGGCAGATAGAAGAGAAGAAGCTAGTTGGACAAAAGAAAGACATGCTCAACGGATTGATAAAAGATCTCCCCTCCACTTTTGTAAATGAGTTGAAAGAGGTGGCTGCCGAGCTTGCTCCAATTAAAGAGGGGGAGGGAGAGTCTGCCTTCCTTATAGCATACAAAAGAGAGGTGGATAGGATTAGTGCCACCCACCTAAACAGCTTCTCGAACATCTACTCTCAAGGTGGGGAAGCTCTTAAGATACAGTATGAGCAGGCTGTAGAGATTGTCAATAGGTTGTCTTCTGCCGAGACTAAGTGGGAAGGGTCTGTCGAAGAAAACAAAGAGGCCCAAGCTGAGAGGTCTCTACTTACTACCAAGAGTGAGTTGGTTGTCCTACAAGACACTAAAATCTTAACAAACCACGTCATGGACAGTCTGGTGGAGGGGTCTGCCGTACTTGTACGAGACCAAATAGTAGATAATATAAAGACTGGAGAGGCTTTAATTAGGGCTTCACATAAACGAGCTGATGGTGGCCCTACTCCTGAACTAAGTCAAAACACAGAGGAAGGTGCTGCTGCGGTTGCTATGACTAAGTCTATGCTATCTAATGTAGGAAAGACCACCCCCTCTGGTAAAGAGAAGGTAGATCCTGTAGTGGTAGGTAAGAGTGTTAGTGCTCACCTAGCATACTTGGGAGAGGCTAGTGATGGGACAGACATCAAGGAGATGAGGGATGCTGTGTCCTTTCTAGCAGACCCTGACTTTGCTAGCTTTGTACAAGCTCACCCAAAGACATTGGGGGCTAAGGATGTAGCAAAGGCTCAGCAAGCCCTTACCAACTACCAACAAAGGGTTGGTCAAAGCACACTAAACCTACTCTCTGAAGCAGTCTCAGTAGAGAAGAGGACAGAGGGTCTTGGTAAGTATGCGAGTGCCCATGCAAAGGTGTTAAAGCACCAAGAGCCAACTGAAGAGGGCTTGGACATTAGGTTTGTTAATGGCCAAGTGGTAGTGGTTGCTACTGAGGCAGGATCTAGGGAGGCTGCTAAGCAGCTTACTGAGAAGGTGAACCAACCTTTAACAGAGGTTATAAATGCAAGTGCAGCCCTCTCTAAGCAGAGTGCAGAGTCTATCTTTAGTGATTGGCTGCCACAACTATGGCCAAGTAAGTATGGGGAGGAGCCTGCTCAAGAAGAGCAAGGGAGTCAATCTGGAGTAGTTGCAGATGGCGATAAAGTGGACATACCTGACAACCAGTATACAAATAATATTACGGGTGAAAAGTTTACTGTTCGTAATGGCATTTATACTAAGGGTTGGGAGTAGTTTTATGGAAGAAGAAAAGACCATCCCAAGTTGGGCAGTGCCTCGTGGCCCTGCTCCTAGTAGGGAGGAAGGGAAAGGTAGTGTGCCAGATTGGGCCACTCCAAGAGAGGCATCTAAAACCTCAGAGCCAAAGGAGCCCCACCACCTACTCACCTTCTTACGAGGAGACCTAGTAGACCCAGAAACTAAGAAGTCTTTTGGCTTAGAGGGCTTCCAAGAGAAGACATACAATCCCGGAGGTAAGTCTGGTATCACCATAGGCACAGGCATTGACTTGAAACATCATACTAAAGAGTCTATGGTAGAGAAGGGAGTTCCAGAGGAGGTGGCTGAGAAGCTGTCTCCCTACTACGGGAAGTCTGATAAGAGCTTAGTTGGAAAGTCCCCTCTCACCAAGGAGGAAGTGGAGATGGTAGATGAGGCTGTAATGGCCCACACTGTTACGTCCCTTAAGGAGGACATTCCCCACTTTGATGACATGCCACAGGAGATGCAGAGAGCTGCTGTAATGGCTAAGCACCAGTATGGTGAGGGATGGCCTACACTAAAAGGACACCTACAGTCTAAGAACTACACAGGGGCCATGAAGGAGTTGTTGAAGTGGGAGGACAAAAGCAAGGATAAAGACGGGAAGAAGTTAGGGAAGAATATCGAGAGGAAGTATCAGGCTCTAGGAAAGATTGCACAGCAGGAGTATTTTGCAGACTTTGATGACGGTGTGTATGAAGACCCAGAGAGTGGGGAACGTTTTGAAGTGAAGGGTGGTAGGAGGAGATAGCATGGTTACACAATATAAGAAGCTGGCAGACTCAAGTGATGCCCTTCTAATCAAAGAAGCTATTGACAGCCTCTCTAACGTTAGCTTGACCACTGACATAGAGGCTACTATAGGGGAGCTTGTAAAAGAGCTTAGAGAGGCTCGTATACAACGAGAGGGGGAGATAGAGAAGGTGGTGCAGGGATTGTCTCACACACCTCCTCCCCCTTTAGATGTAGAAGGTCTTGTAGAGAAGATATTTAAACTAACTAACAAAACAGAAGTTACGCCTACCTACACCTTTAAGATTGAGAGAAATCACAGTGGGGTGTTGACAGGCATAACAGCAACCCCTAATGGAGGGAATGGATAATGGCTTACGTAGTACGAACAGCTTCAGGCTATGTGGGAACTTCCGCTACAGCAGTTATTGACCTGCCAGCGAGTCTTGAAGATGACCTCATTGTATTAGCCCCTCAGACAGACGGAGGTTCGGCTCTGTCTACTGTCGTAGGTAATAACGGCGGGACATGGACACAACAAGCTAATCAGAGCGGCGGCGATGAGATCTGGGTGTTTACTTGTGTTCAAGGGGCTACACCAGATACGCAGGTCACTGTGACATGGACAGGAAGTGAGCGAACTTCTTACACCGTTGCAGTAGTTAGAGGTGCTGACACTACCACCCCAGTTGATGTAGTGGCTACGTCTAATGGGAGCAGCAAGGCTCCTACCGCACCCAGTGTTACAACTACAACAGATGATTGCTTGGTGATGTTCCTAGTTAGTACTGGTACAGGGGAAAATACTTTTCCCTTTGAGGGCGCGTATGTGCCACAACAGTACAAAGAGTCGTATCGAAGCAATACCCTGATGGCTTACACCTACCAGCAACCATCCGGCGCTACAGGTACATATGACTTCTATAATTGCTCTCCCTCTGGCCGTAACTCAGCAATGGTTACTCTTGCTATACGGGATGATGGTAACGGGGATGTAAAGGGGTATCACGACTCATCAGACAGGGCTTTCGAGTTCCTGCATATGATGTGTGAGAACGGCGGAATATTCTCTGATGGTACTCAGTACGACCCAAGTGACGTAGCCAATGAGAATATTAGTAGCTTGTCAAACGGGAGTTACACGAACAGTAGCACAGGTACGCACAACTCAACCAGCACAACTTTAAATTCTCTTGCACCGGGGTACTCATCTCGCTTTGTCTCCAGTACCAGCGGTGCTCTGAACGGAGTCTGCCTCTTACGAGGGTTTCCGATAACAGAGACGGACGGAGTGCAGGACAATCACGACCTCTCTGGTGAGCTACTAATAGTTAATGCAAAGATGACGGCAGCCTCTGCGAAGAAAGAGAGTCAGATAGGTGTGGCTTTCGGCCTCTCTGATAAAACCAATGTTCGTTTCTGGCAACTCAGTACGCCAGACTCCATCCCTGCTATTAACTCCGGTCTCTTTCCTTCAATAGTCGATGTTGATGATAGTAGTTTTGTAATGGATGAAGTAGGAACCCCAGATACTACGGACATAGGTGGTTTGATCTTCTGTAGTGAGCCGACAAGTACGTTTAACCCCCTCTCTTTGGCTCCTGTCTCTATTATGAGGACACTGAAGTTACAAGGGGGGAGTATAAATTTTCCCTGTTCCTTCACAACTGCGTATGACATAGCGAGAGATGGGCTATTAAACACTGTTCTTGCTCAAGGTGGTTTGGCTAACAATCAGTATTTAGTTGCACACCATACACAGTGTGGAGGGTCAGAAACGGTCTATTGGGATTCATCTAACCAAGCAATAGAGTGGCCTGCCGAGTATAGTGCAGAAGATAGTAAGCGATCATTTAAGATAGCAGCAAGTAAGCTTACTCACACTGTGGCACCTATCACTGGTTCTACCGTCATTTATGATTCATGCACTTTGAATTTCGGTAACTACCACAATTTTGTTTTAAATAGTCCTAATGTAAATATCAGCTCTACAGGTCTAACTGTATTGAATGCAAACGTAACGTTGACAGCGCATAGCGGAGTGCTGTCTGGTGTCACGTTTTCAGGCTGTAGAGAGTTGTCAGGCATTATTGATATGACTGGCGGTAATACTATATCTAGTTGTGTTGATGCGCAAGCGGTAACGGTAACGAGCGATGAGGATTTTGAGAATCTGGCCAATTGTACGTTTAGTGATAATTCAGGAAACGCTATTCTAATTACGGGAGATCAATCAGGCTCATGGCCAGATCCCAACCTCACTGTCAGTGGCAACACTTATGACATTGAGTATACAGGGACTACAGACTTCGAGATACAATCTGCTACCCCCCTCACTGTAAACAACTCATCTTCTGGTACGTTGACAATAGCAACCCCTGTACAGGCTTTCCAGATAGACAGTAGTGAGACAGGGTCTCTAATACAAATCTTTGCTACAGGAACCCAAACTGTTTTAGATAGTACAACTGGGAGCAGCCTAACCTATCCATACACTGGTACTGTTGTAGTTGATTATCTTATACAGAAAGCAGGCTTCTTACCACAGAGATTTACAGGCATCACCCTCACCAACTCTACAGCTTCTGTAGTGTTAGCAGATGATCCTGTGTATGACTCTGGGCATGGACTCACTTACACTACAGACTTTAGCTACAATAGAGGCACGAAAGAACTTACGTTAGCTACAAGACAAGAAGGACGTGACTTCTACTCAGCTCTGGTTGATGCCTTCATTGCACAAACCACTCTACGCAATACAGCATTTGACTTTAAGGCTGTAGGCCCAGACTCCATTTTCTTCTTAGGCGATGCTGAGATAGTTGATAGTAGCTCTGAGGATAATTGGAAGGGAGCAGGCATACGCTACTTGACCAGCTCAGATGTTGTTTCTGCTGAATGGTGTAGTGTTAAGAGTGCAGGGACAATCCCTGCTGGAGCCACTGGTGAGTACCAACAGATAGATGGCAGTGGTACAACAGACCTACGAGCCACTGGTGCTGTAAATCAAATCATCAAGGTGTATGGGGATAGTACACATGGTAACTTCGACTACCGAGGGCATTTGGTTGTCAAGTATCAGGTGAATGGTTATAGAGAAGTGAGAGCTAATGTCCTAGACTTGGCTGGTGTATCTACTCTTGAACCTTTCGAGTACAGTATAGCTATGGAGCCTGTTGCTCTTACCGTAGCTTCAGGAGATCCTGCTATATCAGGTATTACCATTACAGACCACGGTGCTTCTCCTGTGACGTGGAACGGGAAGCAGTTCTCTATAACTATTACAGACTCTGGGGCTAACTCAGGAGACCTTCTACTAAGAGAACTAAACTACAACCTGTCACTAGATACCACCTATCAGGGTAAAGATCCGTTTAACTGGGGTGAGATGGTAGTGGCTGCTGGCAGTGCCTATGAGTCTATACAAGGAGAGCTTGAGGGAGATGTAGGAGCTACACTGAAGGGTGTTAGAGTGATGAGAGGGACTGACCCCCATCCAGACTTTACACGCTTCCAAGCAGACGATGGCACCTACTACACTGTCCCTGTGACAGCTAGCGGCTCCATATCAGGGATTGTAAGTGGTAGTAGACTACGTATCTACAATGAGACTAAAGCTACCGAGACGTACAATGACGTCCCCGGCACTAGCTATTCAGTGAGCTACACCGAAGGGACAACGTACAGCAGTGGAGATGTAATAAAGATATATGTTACTCAGACTTCTGGCACTACAGCCCAACTCCCTTTCAGCACTACAACAGTTGCGAGTGGGACAGGCTGGACTGCTCTAGTAGAACAAGAGAGTGATGATGTGTATGATGGATATGGTTTGGATGGCAGTAGTTACACTGGCAAGTTTAGTGCTGATTACACTAACGATGAAGTGGATGTTATTGTTGCCTCTAACTTTGCCATGAAGGAGATGTATGCTTGGTGGTGTCACAACCTAACCACCTCACAAGGCATTAGCGACTTCTATGGAGGCATTACAGCACAGGATGCTGCCAACATCAGGATAAATAACAGTGTGCTGAGCATGTATCTAGACAACACTACAACCACCAACATCTACCAAACTGACAACATACGTATCTACAGAACTGATGAAGCCTACCCAGTGAAGAATCCTACTAGTGGGGGAGGTGGTATTGATGTTGTGTGGAGAGACCGGGTATACATAGCAGAAACTGGGGTATCAGGACTTACAGCTTCAGAGAGCACGCAGCTATTCGCAGCTTCTACATTCAATCCAGCAGTTGATGTTGTTGAAGGAAGTGAGACATGGCAAGAGTCTATGAGACTTGTACGTGCTGAGGCAGCTGGTAAGGTGGCTGTCAGTGGGGACACTGTAACCTTCAGAGATGCTACTGACAGTACAGACCGAATAGTTGCTACTGTGGACGAGCAAGGACAACGTACAGCCATCACTACGGACGTGAGCTAATGTATGGCAGTAAGTATTACGGCTCCAACTACTATGCCTCTGGCTACTATGGGGGAGAGAGTGCTCCTATAGAGGAGGAAGGGGTTGAGAAGCCGTATGCTGGTGGTGGGGGAATGTCTGGTAAGAGAAGACGCCTCCTTAAACAAATAGAAGAAGAGGACGAGATAGTGATGGCTTTCTTAGCTTCCTTCTTACAAGTGGTGGATTTATGAAAGTGTTAGTGTTGTTGTTGAGCTTGACCTTAGCGTCTTGCTCAGCTCTTGATGTAGCAGGGATGTTGTTTGATAGTGGGGGTGGGCCTAGCTTAGAAGTAGACACCACCATAGGCGACAAGGAAGAGTCAGTGGTAGGTAGGGTGGGGGATACGTCTGAGGTAGTGTCAGGGAGCATTACAGGAGGTGTGAACACCACTAACGTAGAGGAGATGCCCCCTTGGGCAGTGTTGTTGTTAGTATTGGGCTGGCTACTACCAGCTCCACAGGTGATGTATAATGAAATTAAGAGTTGGTTTAAGAGGGGTAGGAGATGATAGGTGACCTACCAGATTGGATAACTGCTGGGACAGCTGTTGTAGCTGTGTCTGGGGGGCTCTTAGGTGTATATACTACCACTCAAAGCAAAATGGATGTTGCAGATGAGAGGCTTGCTAATGTTATAGAGGTAGTTGAGGTGATGGCTATTGAACAGAGGAGGCAGGATGAGGAACTCCACAGGATGGCAGAGGCAATTGCTAGAGGTCAGGTTAGCATGTCCTACCTGAAGGAAGGACAAGAGAGGATATATTCTGAAGTGAGTAGGTTGAATAGGATATTGACAGCTAATTAGAGAGAAGGAGAAGGGTGTATGCCCCTCTCCTTTTTTATTGCCTGTTAGAAAGTTATCTCGCAAGCCCCTCCAGCACATGCTGCTTCTCCAGATAGGTCTGTGTTATCAACCTCTTCTGTGACCTTCGACAGGTCAATTGCAGTGAGGGAACTTTCCAGTTCATAGTATCTAGCTTCTGTAATGTCTTCAAATGGTGCTTGGACATAGGAGCCCCCATCATAAGGCAGAACTGATATACCGTTATACTCATTCCTATTACTCCACATCCAATCAATGCAGCCTCCCCATTCATCATCCTTCAGACTAATAGTGCAGCTAACATTATGAGTGTTGTCACCAGACACATGCCCATGGCGAACCCAGTCAAGATTAAATAACCTAACTCTGTCGAGGAGAGATTCTGGGGATTCTGTACGGAGTATAGCACCTCTCGGAGCAGCCTGCGGAAAAGACAACACCGCACCCTTAGGATTGAACACGTCATCCTCCACCAGCTCCGGCATTTCTTTAACCATGTAACTATACAGTGCTTCATCTTTCCCCACCCTCATTCTTCTAATGTAATAACTATTATGCCAAGCATGAACACCTGAGCTACTACCCACAACAAGACTGCTAGTACCACTTGGCTTAACAGTAGTGGTACGAGCAGCAGGGTTGATATTAATAAGAGCAGCAACCCGCTTGTTTTCTTCAACCACTTCATCAGCAGCCTCCCGTAAGTTAAGTTTAAGTACAGCACCACTACCAATACCAGTCATCCCTACGCCAATGAGAGCGTCCATATCAGACGTTTGCTTCCAGATAGGGCGTAGGTAGTGGAAGTCTGTATAACCTGCCTGTAGCGTCCCTATGAGGCTTGCAGCCTTAGCTCTAGCATTCAAGTCGTGTTGATCTTCTACATCACTGGCGTTAAGCTCTGTTAGGTTACACATCTGGAACGGTCTCAGACCTATCTCACAACAAGGGTTAGTCCCCCACTCCTCATTAGAAGTCCAATAGATGCCCGGTTCACCAGCACCACTAGCCTCCACTATCTTCATTAATTCATAGAATTCTTCTTTCTCAACCTTACCTCTTGGCAGAACCACTGAGTTGTTTGCTCTTGCCCGATAGGGGCTATCTTCCCACCAGTTGCCTGACTTGCAGCTGAGCATTTCATGGTCATCTCTGTCAAAGAGGGAGATGAGAGCAGCCCTACGAATGCCACCAGCGAGCACAGCGTCAGCAATAATACAACAGATGTCGTGTACTTCAATAGGCTTGAGATTGCGGCCTTTCGCTTCATTCAACTTCTCCTTAAGTTTATTAATACATGCTTCTAGTGGTTCTGGGCCGGGAGCTTTACCTCCTGTAGTAATGAGCGCAGCGCCTTTCTCCCGAATGTCTCTGTAGTCAAAGCTAGGTTCTTGCTTTCCAAGAAAGTGTGCTTCGACCAAAACTTTAATTGCGTCAGCCCAGCCCTCAATTGAGTCTCCAATGAGAAATCTTCGAGCTTCAGTGAGAGTTCCTTTAACTGTTGGGAGTTTATCAACCCATATCTTCTGGACAGAGTAGCCTCCTCCAGTACCTCCAAGGAGGAGGAACATAAGCTCACTGAATCCATCAATGTGGTCGATTGGCAAGAAGGCACAGTTATAGATTCGGTTATTGGCCACTTCAATGGGACGACCTCCGAATTGTAAGGATCGCATAGATGGCAACACTTTCTTTGCATAGACATACTTATAAGCCTCTTCTATCTGGTCTACTATCTGTGGATAGGAACGTTGGTGCATCTCCTTGTTACGTGTTACCAACTCTTCCCATGTTTCTCTCCGTCCTTTCTCCTCAACATACTTAGCATATTTGTTGAAGATGGTTACGTCACTCAATATCTTGTTGCTCTTGTTCATTTACTCTCCTTAATATCTGCTGGACGTACATGTTGATGGTCTTCACATACAGTGTACAAGAAGCGTGGCTCCTGCTGGTTGTTGTTGTGCTTACCACATACAGCACATGGCTTATCACTTGGGTATCCCCACTTGCTCTTGTTCACTTAAACATCTCCATAATTTCCTTGTCACCACTAACTATCTTACCATCTACAGACATACTAGGTACTGACCTAACACACCAGTCTTTAGCTAGGCCTAGTCCCTCTTCTGTGTCTACATCTACGTATGTGTAGCTCACACCTTTATTGTCTAAGAAGTTCTTAATACGCTTACAAGGGCCACACCATGTAGCCCCTAATAGTACATTATTCTCCAACACTTTCCTCCCCTTCCGTAGTTTCCAAAGCCTGCTCAATAAGTTGTTCCACATCCCCTGCCGTAAGATAGAGGTCTTTACCATCCAATACACTCTCCACTTGCTCCTTAGTAAAGAACCGTCCATAGACTGTGTGGTAGATGTGGGACAATCTCTTAGATGTAAACTCAGCTGACTTAAGGTTTTCATTAATCTTCCCAAACTCACCACCACTACCATCATGCAACATCACCTCACAGAATTCCCCTAAGAGGAAGCTGTGACATGCAAAGAACAAGAGGCTCCCTGCACTAGCCACTAGCCCATCAGCACTGCCTACAACAGTAGCTTCTGTCTGTGCTATAGCATGTATGATTTCTACAGCAGTGTTTAGGTACCCACCCGGTGTGTTCAAGTGCAATATCACTATGTCATTAGCTGTAGCACTGTATAGTGTGTCTAGCAGATCAACATAGTCCTCACTGTCTCCCACCTCCCCATGTATGAAGAAGTGGTAGGTTATGCCAATAGGGTTGGCTCTTACGTAGTCTTTATAATATAGGCTCATGCTGCTAACTCCCACTGTTCAATATAATTAATCAAGGATCTTTCTCCTTCCTGTATGTATATCTGCCACTAAGGACACCTTACACCCAAACATCTTTGCAATCTCAGGTTGTGTAAACCAACCTCGTAGATTCATAATAACTCTAGCGGTGTGGTCACTGACCTTCATCCTCCCACACTGAGTAACTGCGTAGTCTTTTGGCTTAAGCAGCTTTAGCATTTTCCCACTCCGAAAAAGCACATATCCAAGCCTTGCATTGATCACTACGTAGTATGTCGTCCTTACCAAACTCTATAGTATGCACTCCCATCTTACAATAGTCAATCATCTCTAGTAGTTCAGCCAACCCACTCCCCTTAAACTTAGGACTTATCTGAGCTACATCACCACACAGCACCACCTTAGACCACTTACCTGTACGTGTTAGAAATACTTTCAGTTGTTGAAAGCTCATGTTCTGACACTCATCTACAATGATGAAGGTGTTGTCAAAGGTTAGGCCTTGTATGAATTCAAGAGGCATGTATGTCAGTCTCTTATACTTCTCAAGAGTCTCCTGCTTCTTCTCATCTACACCATGAGCAGCAAAGTTCTGCTGTATAGGCCTCACCCAAGGATCAATCTTCTCTCGTTCAGTTCCCGGTAGGAACCCACTCTCCTTAGCAAAGGATACATTAGGTCTTGTCACCATCACCTTCTGTCCCTTCCCCTTAGCTAGCCATTCAATGGCAGCTCCTACAGCACCATAAGTTTTACCTACACCAGCTGAGCCATAGGCTATTACAGGCATAAGTGCTTTGTCTCTTAGTGCTAAGTCGTATAGTTCATGATTTTTAGTTGTCATCTTCATCTCCATAGTCAGTGTTGACTTCGACGTTCATAGGTATTTCCTTTTTAAATAAGCCAAGCTGATCTCTAGTACGTCAGCACTCCCATCTTTAACATCATTAAGCTGGACTATCCCTCTCCAATGTTTGTTCCCCTGTGGGCCTTGGTAGCGCTCCTCATGGTCATAGAAAGCACCAGCTACAATGCCTAGCCTCTGTGTACCATCAGACAAGTAGTGCTTCCCCATCTTGTACGTCTGTTGATGCCCCATAACAAAGCTATGCCCTGCATTCTTAAGCATAGTGTCAATGGCCCCTCCTAGTGGTGCTCCCTTAACACTGTGTGGATTTTGTATGTAGTGAGAGAAGCGTATGCCCTCTATGTTCTTTATCTTCAGGAAGTCCACTACTTCGAAGCCTAGTCCCTCAAGAAACCTATTAGTCTTATCTTCAAGGAAGCCCTCCAGTATTGGATGTTCCTCTATCAAGCGAGGAACTCGCACTTGTGGATCATGGTTGCCTACAATATATGTAAGCTTAGGCTTGTATGGCCCCTTCTTCTGAGCCTTACGTTTAACGTTGTAGTTTATCATGGGCATGAGTAGCTTCATCATAGCATCTTCACCAGCCTCTAAGTCAGCCTTAAGCTTCTGCCCTTCAGCTTCTAGGTTGGTGTTGAAGCGAGAGAGGGACGGACAGTCCCACCAATCCCCCATCACCACTACATGATGAGGCTTATGCTTGACAATGTAATTGCCAACTGCTCTTATGTGATCTGTTGGTACACCTTGTCGTACTTGTGTATCAGGAATAACTAGTAGTTTCATTCTATGCCCCTATTAAGTTCAGCCTTCACAGTGTCTAGTCCTTTGTTCCTAATGGCCATTAGCATAAGCCCCACACCAATACGCCCCGGCTCATCTAACTTGTCCAAATAGCCAGCAGCATCTTGAGGACGTCCTTTGTCCTTCAGGTTGGAGATGGTGGTGAGTCTGTTCCATGCTCTGTGTGAAGCATTCCCTATGTGGTTGAACAAGGAGAGTTCCTTGTAATAACGTTCAGTGTTGTCTGTCATACATCTTCCTTCCAGTAGAATTTCTTAAGTTTAACAACGTCATACTTCCCCCTGTCTTGGAAAGTTCCGTGGCAGTTGGCTGCCCTTGCCTGCTCCTCGGAGTCGAAGTCCATTTCGTCATGGTAAGCTCTAGAGTAAACTCCAACATAAGAGTTTGTCTCTTTATTAATTATCCTATAGATAGCACGCTCTTCTATCATTTCTCTACAAGGATTGGTTATCATTCTGTCCACTATTTGTTCTCCTTAGCTTTACGTCTATGCTTAGTTCTTTCTGCTGTCTCTTCTTTACTCTTTTTATCATGGCAACTTTTACAAAGAAGTTGTAGGTTATCTGCTTCACAGAACATACGTTCTATGCATGAGTCCCAACTGATCCATCCAGTGACAGGTACTATGGGCTCAATGTGATCTATGAACACGTTCTTCACCCTCTTAGCTCCTTGCTTAATAGTGTTGGGTACATGTTCCTTACACCCTGCACATAAGTAGAAGCCCCTCTTAACTCTTGCTGCTGACAGGCAGTCTCCTATAGGAGCCCACTTACGTGTAGCCCCTCTTAGTTGATTCTTAATGAAGGACTTCCACTTAGCCTCAGTCCAACGCCCCCCACAGCGTGTCTTCTCTCCTGAAGGTCTAGCCATTTAAACCTCCAAAATATTTTCTAGCATAAAATACACTGTCTGCATTCAATAACTCCACTAAATAATCATGATCACTCTGTTCCATCATCCTTTCTCCTTCCAGATGACATCGTACTTAGGCAGCACCGCTGACAGCTTTTGCATGTATGGGCAGTAACCCTCCTCTGTGTAGAGAAAGAACACGCCTCCCCCATTCATCACTACCATTTTGTTGGCTGGTGGCTTGTACGGCTTTCCCCTCTTCTCCACCTCTTGGTGGTCTTGTGGGTACATAATTTTAAA
>Ga0209757_10000168_pt1 | contig 17313 bp, 11 predicted proteins | sample ETNvirome_6_1000_FD_185472 | JGI IMG/M metagenome (GOLD analysis project Ga0209757, IMG submission 185472) | Marine viral communities from the Pacific Ocean - ETNP_6_1000 (SPAdes) (version 2) | ecosystem: Environmental > Aquatic > Marine > Oceanic | place: Pacific Ocean | collected 2013-06-19 | reverse complement strand
AGGATTGCTGGCAATATCAATTAGTCTTGCACCAAATGATGCAGTAGGGGGAGCGTAGCCTGTATTTTTTACTGACTCTGCTAGTTCAGAGGGGACTTCCCCTCTAGACCAGTTAGGAATGTCTAATGGAGGAGGCTTGGCAGTGGCATCTTCATTAAAGTCTATAGCAGCCTTTAGAGCCACGTCAGAGGCGTTTAAGTTATAAAGAGGTACTTCACCTCTAGGAGCCTGCTTAACGACTTCCTCAGCCTTTTCTGTGGCTTCTCGTAACTGTATATTCTCAGTTGTATTCTCAGTGCCAACTAAACGCTTGCCTCTTGAGAATGTAGGCGGAGGTTTTACAGGAGCTACTCCCTCAGCAGGCAATGCTCCTTCAAATGTTTTCCCTACAATAGCTCGTGATTCTATCGCCTCAATTTCCTTGATGCTCAGGTCAGTTATTCTTCCTCCTTCTTTTAAGAAAGCTGAGAAAACTGTTCCTTGTTTTGCAGGAATTTGTAAAAGCTTTCTGATAGATTCAACAAACTTATCCCAGATAGATTGTTTGCCTTGAGGGGTGTATTTAATTTCTTCCATGAATTTCTGGAACTCTCTATCCGTAAATCCGACAGCCAGTAGTTCTTGGATATTTTTTGTGCCGTACCTGACATAAAAATCTATATTTCCCCCTCTGGTTTTTATCTCGGCTCTAAGCTTTCTTCGTATACTTTCTAAGTTAGCAACAGCCTCCCTAGTAATTTTTCCTTGACCCCAAGAAGTAGCAGCTTGTGTAGTTTGGTGGACTAACTCGTGCAATATGGTATTAAAATCAACCCCATTGGAATTTCCTGCTCTCGGCATGTTGTTTATATATACAATAAAGTCATTTTTACCTCTACTCGGTTTAGGGTAAGTAGAAACGCCCATATATTGAGCGAATTTTTGGTATTTGTCTGCAAGGTGTTTATCAGAAGATTGAGTTAAAAATCTGAAATCAAAACCCATTTTTGCTACACGCTTAAGTTTTTTCTGTTGCGTTAATAGTCTTTCTGCTATGACTCGATAATCATTGCTGGGAGAATTTTTTGCCAACCAATCCAATACACCGAGACTGTCTTTATTGCTCAGTTCTTTGAGCAGTAATTGTTTGTCGGCTTCTTTCTCTTCAGCAGTTAATTTTCTAACGTCATAGAGAGCACCTCCAGGTCTACTTACACCTGAAGGAGTTACTATAATTCCAGTTATGGGATCGGTGTCGGCTTCCACTTCTCCAAAAGTAGTAGTGGGTTCTACACCTTCCACTACTCCAGTCGTGGTTTCCGTTGGAGCAGGGGTAACTATATCTTCAATCGTTTCTTCTACTTCTTCAGCAATAGGTGCTTCTACCGCCTCTGGTCGCAGTCTATCTAATTCTCGTAAAGTTCTTATCTCGCCTCTGGTTCTGGCTCCCACCCTTCCAGAAGAAATTTCAGCAAATACATCAGAGGCTCGCTTGTAGCCAGAAGTACGCATGGCTTGACCCATAGACTTAAAGAAATTAACTATCTTACCGAAAATGCCTTTGGTTTTAGGAGGTAAATCTGGTTTAAAGTCTCTCGACCTGTAGAGTTCTGCTATGGCTTCCTCTACATAAAACTCTTCTATTCTTTGTTCGGTTGCACCCCTAGCTAAAAATTCATCTGCAGTGGCTTTGTTCACTTCCCTGCTGCGTTGATAGAAACTTCTGCCTTTAAACTTAGGATCATAAGCTTCTGGCACCTTTCTACGCCTAACTTCCTTTCTTAAATATTGATATTCCCTTTCGTTGATTAAGTCCTTTGCTCGCAGAGCATGGATTAATTCATGTGCCATTACACTATTTAGTCTCTGCTGTATTTCTATATCTGAAGCAGTGCCGTCTGGATTAACCGCATTTAAAGACAAAAAGATTATGTCGGTATTTCTGTCGTATTCGCCTTCAACAGCTCCCTCTGCAGCAGTCGCTCTAGTGGCTCTGGGATCGTAAAGTATTTTTCCCTCTTGAGTTTGAGCTAAGGTAGTCGTAGAAAGAATATCGTTACTGACAATAACACCAGTTTCTCTCAAGCCTGCTTTATCCAGAATCTTTCTTAATTCTTGGGCAAACTTATTGGTACGACCCATCTCCACCGCTTCTTCAAAGTTAAATAGCTTAGGTTCTATTTCTTCAGGAGGTAATACCTTTTGTTGTTTAACTGTTTCCGCTTCAACTAACTGTAGGATAGTTTCTTCAGGAAGCTTGCCCTCTCTTCTTAATCTTTCTCCAAATTCTCTAGGAGTCTCATTAAAGCCTTCGGCTCTTCTGGCAATATCAAATTCATGGTTCTCCCTAATCTGGTATCTTCTGGTTCCTTTGATCCTTTCTGCTCTACCACTATTAACTAGATCGCCAATAAACTGTTCCGTTGCCGCCTTATTTTTACTGGTAACGCCTTCTTTTAATAATTCATCAACAGTAAATTCTGCATTTTGGCTTCCTTTAGACGCAACAAAATTAGCGACATCTTGTGCCGTATATACTCTTGGTCTGAAATCTGGGAATTTAGTTATGTTATTAAACTTAGGGAGGGAGTGAAGGCGTGCTAAGAAGAGTTCCTTAACACCTCTGTTTCTGGTTCTGGACATATCGGCTGTGCCTGTCCATTGTTGAGCTGCGTAGCGTACCGCAGGGTCTTTGAAATCTATCTCAATATTTTTAGATTTTGCTATGCTCCTAATGTAATTGAGATTAACATTGGGTCTATCTTTATCTGCCGTGATTGAAGGTTCGCCTGCCTTTTCAGATTCAGCAAAAACAACACTGGCAGTATCAATGAGTAAATTATTGTAATCCGTAGGACTTAAAATTTTCTTAGCCTCAGGCATTGTATAACTACTCTTCAATACAAGACCCTTAGACTTAATGTATTTGCCTACTTCTTTAAGATTAGCTTCTCTATTGGCAAGCATTTGTCTATAAGGATTAGGACCAAATACCTGTGCTCTTTCCTTGTTAAATCTTTTCCGTTGATCTTCGGAGAGCTTTTTGTCAAAACTGATAATACTTTGTAAATTTATTTCGGAGATATTGGGATCAAGAATGGTGCTGCCTATAACTAATGCAGTCGAACTATCTGGCATCCCCAATGAATAAGTAGCATTATCTAAAATAACTTTTAGTTTTCTTCTATCGTAATTGGTTTGTTCTTTATTCTTGAAAGACAGGGCATCCGCTTCACCATCGAATATTTTAAGGACAGGCGTTTCCGTAGCGTTTAAATCAATCACAGAGAAAGTAGCATTAGGATTCTCGATAACTTCCAGAAGGGGTCCTTCTTCTACGATTGGAGGCAAAGGTATTTCAGGCTTGGTAACAGGAGGAATGTCTTGAAATTCCTCTACCACTCCTTGTGCTTGTGCTCTTTCATATTTACCATCTGCTTCAAGGTCAACTATATTCTTTCTGGCTCTGCCTTCCCTGTCTTTAAGTCTATGGCGACCTATTCCTCTATACCCAGCCATGCTATTAATAACCAAATCAGAAATACCACCAACAAAACCACCAATGGTTAATTCATCAAATAAACTATCGGCTATAGGCAATTCATCACTGTATAAACCACGAGCAACCAATCCTTGCATAATGCTGGCAGTCGCTTCTTGTAGTGCTTCAGCTCCACCTGTAATGGCTGCTGATCTGAGCCTTTTCTGAATGAGGTCTCTAGTCGTAGGATTAATTAATACGTTTTTAGGAACTCGTTTAAATAAATTATAAACAGGTGCTAATTCACTTAATCCTATAACACCGCCTAACATTTCCGCAAAGGTCTCTGCTACAGGACCGACCTCTTCTCCCATTTCCCTAGCCATTTGTATTCTGTCAGCTTGTTGTGAAATACCACTAGGCACCGCTAAAGCTGCAGGAAGTGTGAACGTGGGCTGTGCCAGTGTAGGTAATTTGGCTCCTACTCCTCTGGTTACTGCAGCTCGCCCTAAGGCACCTGCTCCCAAGAAAGGAACAAAAGAACCCAAGCCTTCTCCTGCTTTAGTCCACCAGGTATCTCTATAAGCTGGGTCAGCAGATAAAAAATGATCCTCTCTTAGCTTTCTTTTGTACTCAAGCAGTTCCTGAGTAAGTGGACTGTCGTTGCCAATATCAAATAAGGAGGCAACACCAATAGGAACATCGGTAGCAAAAGTACCTATTCCTCTAGGGATGCCTTTAAAAAACTCTTTAGCCTGTCCTAAAACATTTGTTTGATTAATGTCTATGCCAAATTGTTTTTTAACTAATCCAGCTACTTCCTCTCTTGCTTCATAGGGAAGATCATCTGGAATATTTAAAGTTTGCCCATTTGGCAGATCGTACTTTGCCATTTTTATTCTACTGTAATTCCAAAGCTTTTAAGTTTTTCTTTTCCTGAGGCTTCTAAATCTATACCTCTTAATGCAGCCATTTGGTTCCGTAAAGCATCTAGATATAAAACATAGTCTGCCAATTCCTCTGAATCACCAGATTGATCTACTAATGTTTTATAAGCCTTGCTAATAGCACTAAACTCTGTAACAAGTTGATCGTAAGGCATGTTCTCAACTTCAGCTTCGTACTTAGCCGTTTGAGCTTTATACAGATTTCCTTGTATATCGGCTAATTTACTCGTGGTTTTTCTGTCTTGAATATTGGCAGCCAATCCAGCAATGCCCTTACCAAGCTCGGACATGCTCGTAGCTCCCATGATAATTCCACCAAGTTGTGCTACGTCTAAAGCATTGGCTTGTTTAAGGTATTTTGTGTTGGAATCTTTTGGACCTGATAATCCCTGTGCAACGATTTTATTATAGGGTTCTAATATTTTATCTATTTCTTTTTTGCTTTCATCTATAACTATTTCTTCCTTCTCTTTTTCTTCGTCACTACCTCTCAACCAGAATGGAAGTGTAGTAGCAGTTAGTGCAGTTGCACCAAGCCCTTTCTTCACACGCCTTTTCAGTTGTTGTTTTCCAGCTTCTAAAACGACATTTGGATTATAGGGCACAGTGCTAGGAGGTATTGCACCTTTTCTAGCTAATTCCCTTTGACCCATTTTCAGTAAAGACTTGGCTTTTTTAGCTTGCCACGCTCCCTTTAGCCCTTGACCTGCTTTAATAGCAGGAGCTATAGCCCTAGCTGCAAGTGCAGTTACTCCAGCAGCTACCCTGCCTCCTGGAACTGGGGTTACTAATAAAGCTAATGCAGCAGCATTTAAACCAAGCATCCATTTTTCTGCAGCAGACAGACCTTTAGCTGCTTCTACTATAGCCTTCCTGTCCTCTTTAGGTATGTCCTCTACGGCTATAGTTCCTTCTTCATCAACCGCAGGCAGATCGGCTTCCGTAAGGGCTTTAATGTCAGGAAGGGTTTTAACGTCTGGCAAAGTAGGGGTTGCTCCTGATTCTGTAGCCCAATTAGTAAATCGTTCTTTTATTCCACCAGAAGGACCCATAACCTGTCCTACATCAAATGGAGTTGGAATATCTGTAGTTGAAGGACCCATAACCTGTCCTACATCAAATGGAACAGGGATGTTCGAAAGGGATGCAGTACCAGAAGAACCCCTCATAGCAGCACCTCCAGGACCCATCATGGATGTCTGTTGTATCGCTTTCTCTATCTCTGCTGGTGACATTCCTGTTGGATCAATACCAAAAGATGCCAATAAGCTTGCCCTAGATGTGCTACCTGTATTTTGAAATCCTATTCTTCCACCTGTAGCCATTCCGTCTTGAGGTTTTTTAACTCCAAATTTCTCTCTTATACCTTGAAAAAATCCCCCATCTCCTTGATAAAACTCCTCTTCTTCCTCAAGTTCTTTTAACTCTATTATTTTTTTTAACTCTGGATGTTGCTCGTAAAGTCTGTTTCTTATTTGATTAAAAAATCCCCCGTCTTTATAGCCTATTCTTCCACCTGTAGCCATTCCGCCTGGACCTATCATACTTTGTGGGTTCTCTGCATAAAGCCTTTCAAGTTCTTCTTGCTTTCTTTTCTCATATTCTTCCAAATCAAAAGGAGGCGTATATTGCCCTAGTGCTTCTGCCGTATCCAGGAGTCCTACCTTTCCAATTTCTCCACCTGGCATACCAGGCATAGGCTCACCAGTCTCCATTACGTTTTGATAAGCTACATGAGGAAGTGCTGCAACAGGGTTAGTCCACTTTGCTGTTCCTGCATCGCTTACAAAAGGATTAAGGTATTTATTTCCAAACCATTTATCAATAAATGTTTCTCCTCCTTCAGCCATTCCGAGTGGAGAAGGAGGTGCAGGCATAACATCTGGAGAGAAATCGCCAGTCATAGCTGACCCATTATTAGTCATGCCTGCCAAACCTTCAGGTTGCATAAAATCGGTAACTACTTCTTCAGCCACAGTTGTCGTAGGCTGATTCATTGAAGCTTCTTCGGCTTTATACATTCTTTCTAAATTTGTTCTTCGCTGTATTTCACTAAGAACCAGAAACGATGGGTACCTAGAATTAGGGTCTTGCACCATTTGTGCCAGTTGATCTTTAGGAACGTACTCTAGTTCTTCTGCTGCCTGTACTAAATTTGCCATTTATCCTCCTCCCATTCCTCTGTATAACCCTAGACCACTAAGCCCTGCTCCTAATGCTGATTGGAATAATCCTGGTTGTTGTTGATAGGTACTAATTGTTTGTTGAGGTTGAACAGGAACCCCTCTTAATAAGCCGCCAAACATACCGAGTTGTTTTTGAGTCCAATCTCTTTGATTTATGAAATCTTGGTACCCCATATCTAAACCAGCTTGTTGTAACGCTCTCTGCTGTCTGCCTATTCCTTCTAGTGCTCCTATCCTAGATAAAGCATCTTGCTGAGTAGTTTGTCCTGCCTGCATTAAGCCCTCTGCAGCAGCTAAACCATAACGACTGCTTAAATCGTAGGCACTTTGCATATATTTTTCTTGAGCTTGTTTTCCTCGTTGTTCTATTTCTTCTGCTGATAGTCCTAACTTAGCTGCCTGCTGTTTGGCTTGTTCTGAAATTTGATAGGCTGTAGCTTCAAGTTGTGCCTGTTTCTGCCTTCCTTGTTCCGTTTGTGCAAATGCACTTTGAGTATATTTCTCTTGGGCTTGTCTGGCTGCCTCTTCCTGTTGTTGAGCAGTAAGTCCAAGTGCTGCAGCTTTTTGTCTAGCCTGTTCTCCAGCTTGATAGGCTTGAATACCTTGTGCTCCTGATGCTTGCATTGCTTGTTGTGTTTGAGCAAAGGCACTCTGACCAAATTTCTCTTGAGCTTGACGTGCTGCTTCCTCTTGTTGTTGGGAGGACAATCCCAGTTGTGCAGCCTTCTGTCTGGCTGCCTCGCCTGCATTGAATGCTTGTTGAGCCATTTGTTCTTGAGATTGTGCTGCTTGTTCTTGAGCACCAAATCTTTGCAAGCCAAATTGGGCAGCACCCATGCTTGCAGCTCTTTCTCTATCTAATTGTCTTTGGGCTGATTCAAACCCTGCTTGCGAACCTCGTTCTTGTATATCACCCAGTCTTTGACCCAAATTCCTTTCTCTTTCAGATTGCATAATGGCTTCTCTATAACCGCCCAATCCCCCTTGAGAAATAGCAGCATCGGCAATACTTTTAGATTGGATGTCTGACTGCCTTGTGGCTTCCCTTTTCTGAATATCAATAACATTTTGTTGATAGGGGGACATAAACCTTTGTATATTCTGTTCATACTGTTCTGGAGAATAGGCAGAAGGTCCTTGTCCTGCTTGATATTGAGAGCCTCTTAATTGAGCCTGATAACCTGGATCAAACGTACCTGCTTGATAACCGCTTCCATAGGTAGCTCCTTGATAACCTGGTCCCATTGCTCCTGCTTGATAACCAGGATCAAACTGTCCAGCTCTATATCCAGATTGTAAAGTGCCTGCTCTGTATGAAGGAGCAAAAGCACTTGGATCATAGCCTGAACTTACATCTCCTGCTTGATAACCAGAACTTATATCTCCTTGAGCACCATATCTTGCTAGAGCATCGGTATAAGCTTGTGGCGTTCCTGCCGTAGCGAAACCACGAGTCATCGCTTGTGAGGTCAGTTCATCAGGAGAAAAGTAAGATAAACGCTGTCCGCCATAAGGGGTATAACCCTGCAATGATTCGGCTTCACCTCTTTGCAGAAGCCTCTTAAAATAAGGCTCTACATATTCAGGTAAATCCGTACTGTAAACTGTTTGTTCTGTTGGTTGTGAACTTCCACCACCGCCTTTAAACTTCCTCATTTGTTATCCTCAAAATTATACTCAACAAAAATTGCAGTCTTTTCCCAATTTCTGTTTTTAATCCAATTCCAGAAACCTTGCCGACCTACGCCTTCAAGTCCCTGACATTTATTATCTTTTGCCCATTTCTCCATAACTTCTAAACCACGCTCTATCCAATCGCCCATCTTTTTCCCTGTAACGTGATCTAAATTCAACATGCGTTTCCCTGTGGGATAATCATTAAACTGAGTTATGGCACAGCCAAGAATCTTAAAATTCCCAGTATCAAATATAATCCACAAAGAAGATTGATTGTTAAGGCAATCGTGGAAAATATCTTGTGTACCAATTCTGCCTTTTGAGCGTTTAACAGATTTGTTTAAGTATTTTTCTACCCCATCCCAAATTAATATTAACTGGTCAGGCATAACCAGAGATACATCATATATTCCTGATGCTTCTTGTTTTTCTGCTGTTAGGTTCATGCAGGCAACATTCCTCCAGCATTAGCTAATTTAGGTGCTTGTTCAGTGGTTCCTGTCTTTTCTTTACGAATCCTATCCATCATTGCATATAATTTCTGTGATCCAGCATCAGAACTTCCATCTCCTAACATAGAAACAACATCCGCAGGAACAATAAACTCATCCTGAGATACAGCTATCTGTTCTTGATTACCGATAACCCCATTAAGATCATCAGCCATTCCGCTTGCTCCTTCGCCCTCAATTTGTCCTTCTGTTTGAGCACCTGGAACCAATGATTTCAGTACGTTGTCTCTTAACTGCATAAATATTTCGTTGCCATATTTAGCAATAAAACCACTAAGAGCCTCTTGATTGTCGGTTTCGCCTAAAATATGCAAAACAACCTCTTGGGTTAATGGGTCCTCCATTATAGTATCTCCGCCAGCTTGATAATTTTTATTAGTATCTCCGCCAGCTTTCCATCCTCCAGGTCCTCCTATACCTCCCGTGAATCCAAGATCAGGCATCATAATATTAGGATTTAATAAATTTGGATCAAAAGGAGCTACCTCTGGTGGAGTAACCATAGGAGGAGCTACTACAGGAGGAGCTACAGGTGGAGAAGTTATAGCTGGTGAGTCCAAATAATCATAATCAATAGTAGGTAAATCTAGCTGTGAAAAATCAGGAACAGTAAAATCAGGAGCAGGATCAAATGGCGGTGATGGCGGTGTATAACCAAAATCTATACCAAAATCAGTAGGTCTAGTTGATCCATGACCATTTTCCTCAAAATATCGGGTGTCCGTATCGTCTACCTCGTCTGTCGGAGGCGGAGGCGGAGGTGGTGGAGGAGGCGGAGGAGGCGGTGGAGGTGGAGGTGGAGGAGGTGGAGGTGGAGGAGGAGGTGTTGGGTCAGTATCTACAGGGTCTGTTGTTCCGAACCTATCTTCATAACTTATGTAAGGCGTTTCTATCAATCCAGGAGGAGCCGATCCTGTGAAAGCTGTATAAGGGTCTATGGAAGGAAGCGGACCAGTAGTTAATCCTGTCATGTTGTATCCGCCCTTGCTACCTGCATAAGTATCTGAAACAGTAGGTGCTCCACCTGCTGTTGTTGCTGTAGCAGGCTGGTTAATAGTCGCTGGATTGAAATACATGGTTTCAGGTTGGAAACCTGCCATGAACGCAGGGTTTATATCATAAGCTTGTCTGGCAGGGGTAAAACGCTGTTGGTCTCCACTAAAATCACCAATATCAGGAATTTCGACACGACCTCCGCCTTGAAAACCAATCCTGTTGATTTGAGGGGTATAGTCAATATCACTACTAGGCTCAACACTAGGCTCAACTTCTTCATTAAAACCTGTGCTTCCGCCATTGTGCATATGCATAGCATTACCTAATAAATTGGCATCCATCATAAGCGATTCATCCATATTAGTTGGACCACCACCTGCGGAATAAAGAATAGGCTCAGGATAATCTAAAAACATCTGCCTTCTTTTCTCTTCTTTATCTCGTTGTCTTTGAGCAACCTGTCTTGCAAATTCCTCTTCAGATTCCATCACGGAAGTTGGACCCATACCTGCATACATTCCTGCCATCGCTGCTGGCTGCATTGCTCCTGCAGCAAGATTTTCTAAGCCTGGTCTAAAGCCTTCTGAAAAGGCACCTTTGAGAGCATCTATGCCAGTTCCTGTATAAGCATCTGCTGCTGCTTGCCCAGCGAAATTAATTCCTGGTTGGGCTTGAGCCATCATAGTATTATAAGCTGTCTGTCCTGCAGGATTTAAAACAGTTCCTGGTAATTGACCTGTACCTCCTAAAGCTTCAACCATAGTTGGGTCTGTTAGTAAAGATTGACTAACAGACTCGCCTGCTGCTGTTGTTGCTCCTGCTGCTGCTTCTGTTCCTGCTGCTGCTGCTCCTGCTCCTTGTAAGGCAGAGCCAATTCCATAACCTGTTATACCTGCTAATAAACCTTTCTTTAAATCTCCTGTGGCTGCCCATTGAGCCAGACCAGAACCCAAAGCTGAACCAGCCAAACCTGTTAAGGCACTCCCAGCTCCTGCTCCTAAAGCTCCAAATAAACTTGGTCCCAACATTGAGCCTAATAAGGGTGCCAGAAATGGCAAAAATGCCTCAGGTTGTCCTGTGGTTGGGTTTATCGTTAATGGTGCCACTTGCGACAACCCACGCACTTCTGCTGGATTGACGTGCATTAGCATCGAATCTCCATAACGACCTTGTGACGCTATATTTTGTACTTGTTGTTGCATATTATTCATATTATTTCCTATATTTATATTGCATGGTTATCTTACTTCTGTAGTTTCACAACCAAACACATTAAAACTCATATCCACTGCACTCGTATAAACCTTTAGTACGTCTGTTTGATTTAACGTAATTCCAATAACTATTGTTAGTGAATCATTAGCTGCCACCGATTTATCATAGTAGAGATACTGTTTATCATTGGCAGAAGCACCGTCTACATGAGCACTTAATCTAAATGTAATAGCAGAACCAGTCCTATTTGCTGCAACAATAGAACTTATTGTTGTTTGCGTCATGTCAGGAACTGTATATAAAGTTGTAGTAGTGGTAGCTGCAGGGTCTAACTGACCTAATACCTTTAAACTATCAGCCATGCTTGGCTCCCATCAAAAGAAATTGGTGTCTTTTTATTGCCTTGCTCGTAACTGTTTGTTGCATTTGCTGAACTGCAACGATCTTAACATTCAAGTCCTCTATTGACGTTTCCAGCGTTCTTCTAGTTATCGCTTCATTATTGCTGTCGTACTCAATATCAGGTAAAGGCAGTGCTATTGTTTTAATATCAGGCATTATCTTTTCCCATCTGCTCTAATTTCTAATCTCAAATCCCCTACTCGCCAACCAAAATCACTTGCAGAATTAGATATTCGTAACGCTGCGTGTCGGCTCCTGGCTCTCGTATTGGCAAAGGTAGAATCAGGAGTTACGTTAATAGTCTGTAAAGTAGACAAGCTTTCTAAGGGATAATTTCTTCCTTTAATCGTAAAAGTGAGAGTATCACTGGTTGATTGTTGATCCCTAAACTCTACATCTGGTATAAATTTGGAAATAAATATATAGCGTTCTCCATCAGGCTGTAAATCAAAGTCACTAGATTCTATATAAGATGTAAATGCGTCATCTCCGTCACCATGTCCAAATTCTTGGTCATATAAATAATTAGTTTCGGTACTATCAAGTTTACTCGCAGCTAGCGGATTATCTAGGGTGGGTGCTTCTATCCAAGCCGTTCTTGCAAAATTATCTGTTGTTGTTCCGATAGACCATACATTTTCTAAATAGTTATATAAGACATATTTATCTATTTCTAAGCTTGATCCTGAAGGATAAAACCACATCACTTCATTAACGCTTTCGTTAGCTGCAGCAAAGACCTTATAGGATTGATCTTGATTTAAGTCAGACAGTACATAATCTAATACTGTGCAAGGTAATCTTTGTGTTGAGCCTGAATAAACATGAAATCCACCTCGATCCATGAAATAAACTCTATTATTGGCATTAATCGCTGCATTCTGTCCTATTAAGGAAGGACCTTCAGCCACTTCCATAAAAGAGAATATAAAAGGTTCGCCTACAAATCGCATAGAAATCATGCCGCCATCAGTCCATATTAATATTTCCTGTCGTGTCCTGAGTGCTCCAACTATAGTTGATCCTTGTGAAAGTTGCACACCGCCTGCTTGGTTAGTTGCCGTAGGAGTCCAGTCGGCAGCACTTTCCTTATCCGACCACCTCACCAATAAAGGATCGGATAGAGAGCCTCCTATAGCGTTGGCACCAAAACAAATAATATGTTTATCTACATCAGATACCATAATCTGCAAAGCTATGGTGGGAGTATTACTGGCTGAACCTAATGATGTAAAAGGAATTGCCCTTTGGCTGGTTCCTGAGCTTTCATCCCAAAAATAAATTCCACCCCCTCGAATATTGCCTATTAAATCATCTCCAAAATTATCTTGAGACCAAAGACGCAACTGACTAGAGGCATCTAAAGAACTCACACTACCCCAAGTGCCTGCATCCCAAAGACCAGCTCCCCAACCTGTGCTTCTTACAAATACGTCTAATCCGACATTGATCTGGTATGCCCCTACTACACTACTGCCACCATCACCTGAATCCCCAGCAGCAGCAGTAACTTCATCTCCATCGGTATCTTTGGCTTCTATCGTATAAACATTGGTACTCGTTACAGTCGCAATTTGATATTCTTGGTTGAGTACCGCAGCAATAATGTTGCCACCCAGACTGGCTGCTCCACTGAAGGTAACAAAGTCATTGGCTACAGCTCCGTGAGAAGCATCGGTTACATTAATCTGTGCTGAACCATTTTCTTCTTTACCAAAAGTAACATCCCCTGCTGAGGTCGTAGTTCTAAGAGGGGTTATATCATTGTAAGCCTCTCCTTCTTTTAGATATAACTTTAGGTGCGTTCCTACTCCTACATACTCAGTTTGTCCTTGATCCCTATAAGAATGTAAATTTCGACAAGTCCCTAAAAAAGAGCTTGTACTATTTTTTCTCCAACCACCTATACGCTCTGGTTTTCCTTTACGAAACCTAACCTTGTCTGCATCATACCAGCCACCTTCATTACTATAATTAGTACCTTCTCTGTTTATTCCTGGTTTAAATACATACTTAACTAATGGCATCTTATACCTCGTACCATTCTTTATCTTGAAACAATAAGCTTTCTGCCTCTCTGCGTCTGGTTAATCCTCCTAATACATCACCACCTGCTTTATTCCATCTTCTTATCTGTGCAGGGACTTCATCGTATTTTTTTTCGTTTAAAACCTTTAAAAGAGTTGATTCTCTTAGATTAGTAGGACCTAAATTATAAACCCATGCACATAACGCATCGAATTGGTATTGTTCTAACTCAACTTCAACCATATCATTAATATAACCCTCATATTCTTGTATTTCTTCTTCCAACCATGCTTCAGCTTGTTCTTTGGTACAAGAATCTCCCATTCGAACATTCTTGATTCTTCCAAAAGCGATTGTAGGAATATTAACGGCATCTAGATAAGCTTCTAATTCACAGCCTTCAAATTTCTTTATTAAAGCCATCCCCTCTGCTGATATGTTCATTCTTTTACTCTCCTGTTCATTAATTGGTCTTTATCCATCTTCTTCTTCCTCGTCATCAAGACTTCTATAATATTCAACAATCGCCAAAATATCCCTCGTATAACGTCTAATTTCTGCCATATTATTGCTGATATTTTCATAATCTTTAGTGGTCAATGCGTAATAGGCTTGTTTGGGTGCTTTGCCTTCTTCTATCAGTTGCAGGTATTCTCTCATTATATCGGGTGTCAATATCTCCCAATCAAAATTAACCATCTGCATTTCCATAGGTAGCGGTGGATGAAACATAGGCGGTCTTTCTTCTATATTTACTACTTCTATGGGTTTAGTTTTAGCTCCTCCAAACTGAAACATAGAACAGGCACTTAGAGTTAGTAGAGTAAAAGATATGAATATGATTCTAGTTGCTTTCATCTACTTTACGATTTCGCCATCTTTTTTTTTACCCTTACCCTCTGGTTCTTCAGGTTTGTCATCAAATTGACTAGGGTCTGTAAGTTCTATTAAACCATCGAAAACACGCTTAGTCGCTTTATTAACTTTTCCTTCCAGTAGTTTAGGCTTTGCCATTGCTAATGCGTCTAAATCATGGCGAGCAAATGTCTGTTTGAGGGCATTAACCTCACGCATATTGTCCTGGTTCTTTTTGGTCAGACTGTCGATTTGGGCATAGGTCTTTTGTTGTTGTGCTAAATTCTTTTTAATCTGCTCATTCTGCTTCTGTATTTCGCCCTCAAGAACAATGGCATTACCTTTTAAGATAGCAATTTCATCATTCAGGCTGCCAATCCATACATAAGAACCACTTACTACCATTAATAATGCTATACCTAACCCTATTGATAATTTCATTTATGCTCCTTTTTTTAAACCTTCCCCTGCCGATTTAGAGCAGGAGCAGACCAACTCCAGACCAACAGGGGTCGGCTAGTTTGCTAATGGGTTTTTGTTGCCTTCTTCCAGCTTCCCTACGTCTTTCTCTAATTCTTTAACAGAAATAGAGAGTCCTGAGAGTTGTGCCTTTAAAGAACTGATACTTTCACTGTTGTCTGGAATTTCTATATTGTCTATTTGCTTTTCTAGATATTCTACTGAGGTTTCTATCCCTGTAAATCTTTGTTCTATTTGTTGCTGGGCATCTTCGGTTTCTCCAATACCCCCTATTTTCTTCTCTAGGTTTTCAAGTCTATTAACGTAACCTGCTCCTGCATAGCCGAACCCTGCTAATGTACTTACAATAGTAACAAGTGCTATTACTTGCCCACCTTTTGATTTAAACCATTCCATATTTTTCTCCTACAAATTGGGCTGTGAACTAATTAAACTCTGCATAGTATTAATGCTTGTTCTAGCCAACCCATAAAATGCTTCTATATTATCCGAGATGTAAGCATCTGCATATATTACTTTGGATTCATACCACGTTTCCTGTTGTGGAATCTGTGCTTCCCTATAAGCATCAAAACCTGGTACATACCCTAAATAAGCTATAAGAGTGGATTCATCTCCATATTGTCCTGTTTCTTCTTGTGTGGTTTGTCCTTCTTCTTGTTGTTCCTTAATGTTCTGGGCAATAATCTTATCTGCTATCTGATCCGCTTCACTAGCCGTCATCACGCCTCCAATAGCAGTATCTATTTCGCCTTGCATATCGGTTACTTGCACATCTGCCATCACCACTTGTGGACTTGCATCGAATGTAGGCATTGGAGTTATTACTGTGGTTACATTACTCACAGTTTGCGTACTGCCACCCATTCCGCTAGTTGAACCCATATCCTGACTTAAACTTAATACTGTATTAGTTTGTACTTGGGCAGTTTGTATCTGGTCTGAAATACTGGGCGAACTACTGGTAGAAAAACCACCTCCAGAAGCTGAACTGGCTACTGCGGTTGTGGTTGTGTTTCCACCTGTTGTACCTATCCCTGTATTACTACCATAACCACCGCTTCCACCTGCACTAGATGAGGTGCTTCCGTACCCTCTAGTATTAACTATATTAGCAGTTGCATTAGATACACTATTAGTTGCTGTAATAATTGTTTGAGCTACTACATTTAACTGGGTTGCAGTTATTCCCCCTTTCCTTTCTTCTTCTTCTTCAGCTACTAAGGCTTCTCTTTCTTCTAGTATTTCTTCTTCAGCTTCCGCTAGTCTTTCTTCCTCTATTTCTTCAAATATTTCTTCTACCACTTCTTCTTCAAATATTTCTTCTTCAAATTCTTCTATAAATTCTTCTTCCACCAAAAGTTCTTCCCTAAATTCTTCTTCTTCTGTTTGTGCCAGTTCTTCTTCATACCATTCATCAAGTTCTTCAATAGTTTCAAATTCTATATAGGCATCTATTTCTTCATAGTCTGCTATTAAAACTGTTTCATAGAAAATAAAGTCATCTAATAATTCTTCACTCGTATCAAAGAGCAAAGGATCGTGTTCAAACTCGTCATAAGAAACTAAATAAACTTCTTCGGTGTATTCATAAGTTTCTACAAAATCATCATAGAAATCCATTTGTTGATCCAATTCTTCCCATGAGTTCAATTCCGAATCACCCCAAACAATATATCCACCATCATCAAATGACACATCTGAACCATACCATTCATCTACCTGTGTTTGACCAAATTCCATAACATCTATCTCGTACCATTCTGCATCACTAAAATACATATCTGCGTAGGGATCATCGTCAACCCAAATATCCTCTATATAGCCATAATCCATTGTATCTTCTACATAATAGGTAGCTACTGTATCTTGAACATAACCATTACAGGTCGGAGAATACTGAGCATCTTCATCACATTGTTGAATACGATAAGCTGTACCATAATTCGGACAGGCACTATCGTATAAATCATTTAAGCCACATTGTTGAGCTAGATAAGCAACTGCGTAACCTTCACAACTGGAAGCATATAAAGTATTTAATCCACACTGTTGAGACAAATAGGCTTCTGCATAACCAGTGCAACTGGAATCATACAAGGCACTTAGTCCACATTGTTGAGCCAAATAGGCAGCTGCATAACCAGTGCAATCCGCATTGTATAAAGCACTTAAATCACATTGTTGAGTGAAATAAGCCACCGCATAACCAGAACAGTTGACCGAAGTTAAAGGGACTGTTGCACACAACGATTGATTCGTGCCATCACCATACAAAGATCCACCATCTTCCAATAAAGTATTTACCGCATTACTGCTGGAGTTCCAGTCGTAACTCACACAGGTTCCAGACACATTAGTAGTTCCTGTATTGCACTCATCAAAGAAATGGTATGTGTAAATCTGTGAGGTACTTCCCTGTTCCCCTATCAAAACATCATGGCTAATAATATCCAGTTCACCATAGCGATACTCATAAGTATTATTAGGGTATAACCAGACTTCTATGCTGTTATCAGAATTAGCCCGATTGTATTCCCTCATCTTATACCAGC
>Ga0209757_10000167_pt1 | contig 17375 bp, 8 predicted proteins | sample ETNvirome_6_1000_FD_185472 | JGI IMG/M metagenome (GOLD analysis project Ga0209757, IMG submission 185472) | Marine viral communities from the Pacific Ocean - ETNP_6_1000 (SPAdes) (version 2) | ecosystem: Environmental > Aquatic > Marine > Oceanic | place: Pacific Ocean | collected 2013-06-19 | reverse complement strand
CGGAAGAAGTTTCGCCATCAAAGAGGGGAGTGCAAAGTTCGTGCGTTGCGAGAGTTGGTGCCCAGTATCAGATCATTGTCCACAATGGAGGGGGGAAAAGAGAAATGCCCGCTAAAAACTTAGGGGCTGCGTCAATATGGAAGACGCTGTCTAAGATTGATTGCAGCAGCAAAACGATGGACAAGGGAGGCTTGACTTATCTGCCTTGGAACCAAGCTGTCACCTATATGATGAATCATTATCCTGAGTACACGGTGAAATGGCATGGCACCACAGACGAGAATAACGTCACCAGGGATGTCACCTACTATGAAGGTGGCACCGCAATGGTCAATTGTTCAGTCACCATTGGCGAGGTGAAACGTGAGTGCTGGCTCCCGGTGATGGACTATAAGAACAAAGCCATAGCGCATCCGTCGAGTCGCGACATATCAGACTCGAAACAAAGATGCTTGGTGAAGTGCTTCGCCCTGTTCGGCTTGGGCATATACATCTACCGTGGCGATGCGGTTCCAGATGTTGAGGATTCTGGAGAGGAGCCAACAGCAGCGGCACCACCCAAGGCGAAGGCCAAACCAAGGAAACCTAGAAAAGTGAAGGAGCCTGTAGTGGAGTTGCCTGACGTTGGTGCCCTCAAGAATGAATTGATTGCACTGACCCACAGGCTGAACGACGGCGGTTGGACGCCGGATGACGCCACTAAGGCACAGATCAAAGCTGCGGTAACGAGCCTTGATGTAGAGGCACTGACATCGCTGGTCGAGGCGTTACAGAAAGTGAAACAACCCTTCTTGCTAACTAACGAGAACCCAGAGGAGAATGACTGATGGCTAGGAATTATGCTGATCAACCGAAACTAAACTTTTCCATCTTTGAGAACAGGTTCGCAAATAACCCAAAGCATCCAACCATGACGGGTGCCATTGAGTTCACGCGCCCCTTCCTCAAGGCCATGGTCGAAGAAGCGAAGGCTGGAACGATGCCCACCGTCAAGGTGGCCATGTGGGAGCGCGTGGGCCGTGATAGCGGCAAGCCCTACCAGTACATAAGACTGGAACTTGACCAAAAGGGTGCAGCCTCTAGCCAGGAGCTTGCTGAAGAGGCGGTTGAGGAAGAGGATGACGGTCTCCCCTTCTAAGCAGGCGTTCCTGCTGCGCCTTGAGCGCACAACCTTAAACATGATCAGGCGTGAAGCGCAAAGTAGGGACATTACTATCACCGACATGTTCAAAGAAATCATCAAAAGCTATGACTTTACGGGGCAACGTGAGCAACTGAAGCCCCCCGAAACAAAGCCTTGGTGGATCTAGGGGGAACTGATGGCTTTAATTATGAATGACCAATGGGATATGTTCGATGATCTGGGACACCTCCGTCGCACATTCCGCGAGGAATGTAAGAAGGGAACCACCTGCCCTGTCTGCGATAGGTGGGGACACTACGACGGGCGTCCACTCAACGTCACAATGGTCCGGGCTCTCAGTTGGATGTGGTCGCTATCGGGCAACGGAAAGTATTGGCTGGATGTTCCCGCCGCGCTTCGCGCTGATGACAAGCGCACATACGACTTCAGCAAACAATACAGCACGGTGAGGCATTGGGACTTTCTCGACCACAAGCTAAACGCCAGCGACTCGCGCACCAAAGAAAGTGGCGTTTGGAGGCCAACGCGCCTAGCGGGTGAGTTTCTGCGCGGCGAGGTCGCAGTTCCCGAAAGGGTGTGGACGTTCAACAAACAACGTGTTCTGATTTCTGATGCTACTGTCTGGGTTGAAGATATCGTCAAAGATTTTGATTACTGGGAGATGATGCTGACAGATTGGCAATCATCCTAAGAGGCTACGAGTGTGCCAATCACAACTCCCGCTAGGACATAGGGTACTGCCCGACTGACTCGACGCATGATGCCAGGGGTGGCTATGGCCCTCCATGCATCTGATTCCTCATTCAAGGCCGTGATCTCACGCCTCAAGACATCGTTTACTCGCTGCTCCGTGACCCACATCGAATCAAGTGCCTCGACTCGTTGCCAGAGGAGTGCCTTGTCGGCCTCAAGCGTTTCTACCTGCTCTTGGTAAGCTTGCACTTCATCGCGATGGTCAGCCTGGATCTCATCAAGGATCACTCCTAAGCCATCATAAGCCTCCAAGCTGTCTCTTAGTACCCTCACCCCCTCGTTAAAGCTGATAGAGGCACCGGAGGCCCTCTCAACGGCCCGTGCCCTGACCTTAGCTATAGAGTCATGGGCCTGGTCAAGGCTGTCTCTGAGGATCTCATAGCCCTGAAGGGCTTCTTCGGCCTGACGCTCAAGGTTGGCACGCTCTATCTCAAGGAGCCTGACCCTTTCCTCTGCAACCAAGGCGTCTGCCCTTGATGCGTTGACGGCGGAAAGGCCGAATCCTAGCAATGTCATGGCTACCAACACCATGACTACCGCTCTAATATTCATTATCCTCACGCAAAGCATTGGACATATACCCGGCACCTGCTAAACCGCCTATACCAGCTAGTAAGTTTCTACTTCCTGCTTTAGCTGGATCAAACGCAGCCCACGGTGATCGGATGTTTTTAGGATCGAACATACTTATAGTTGCATTTACACCTAACGTGCCATCATACAAGCCTTCATATCCCAACTCTTTTGCAAGATTTGCTATATCATCGGGGTGCGGCAGGTGATCACGCGACCATCTTAGACGCTCACTGCCCGGACGAGTATCCAATTCCCTTACAATGTTCATGTAATCACTACCGGGACTCCTATCAACCTGAAGAAGCTTTTTGCCACGAACCTTAATTGGATATATTCGCGGCTGATTTAGTGATGGATCTCTGACGCGCATCGGCGCATCTAAAAATGCAGCGTTACGGGCATTCTCGACAGCATAGCCAGACGCTGCCCCAGGATTACCTGAATATATACCCGGACCCAACATACCCGATCCGCTTGGCTCCAACGAAGTCCATTCTTCTCCGGGGCGCATCGGAACATCAGTTCCATGATACGCATCTACGTCAAATTCGGCCTTAAACGCTTTTCGTGTTGACGGCACTCTCGTGTCTAGATTCGGATTAAAGATGCCTAACGCTTCTCGTTTCAAGCGTCTGGCTTCGTCCATGGGTAGCTTTCTTCTACCTTTCAAAAGCTTTCTTAAACCTGCTGCACCCACAAATGGTAGTGCAAGACCAGCTAATCCCAATCCAACACGACCCAAGCTGCGGTCTTGTAGTCCCGCACCTATCTCAACCAAGTCCGTGGCCTCGCCTATGCCAGGAAGCATAGAAGCACCGATATAGCCCAGGCTGGGATCGTCAGCCCTGCCTCTGATGCCTTCCCATAGGCTTCTGAGCTTGTCGAGGACTGGACCACCCTGTTGATACGCACGCAGACCAGTTATGCCGTTACGCATTACTGCCCCACCGTGCAGGTGATGGGCGACCGATCATGCCTCTCACATCCAGATGCGTGAAGGATTTATAACGACCTATGCCGAAGAGCTTGGCGTGTGGGTGGCCTTCCAGCATGTCCGCAACTTCGGATGGAATAGATCCTGCCTTGACGATATCGGCTGCGCCGCAAGTCGTGTGCATTGAGTGGGGCACACCACCTACGGCTGCATTATAACGCGAGTCCCGATACCAACTGTTGATCAGCACGCCCGTTGTACCGTTCTTCGCACGCAGCCATTCAAGCACATCGATCAACATCCACACATTTTCTAGTAGCTCCAGAGGAGGGGTCCTTAAAACAGCACTCCTATATGGACCCAGCCGCTCTCTCCCTACATCACAGATTTCCAGCGCAGAGAAGTTCTCAATGCCACGATCACTGAGGAGCCGCCCGCATCGGTCTACCCAATCACCTTTCGTCATGCTCTCTGAAATCCGGGGAATTGTCTAACAGATCGGGACGCCGCAACCCTTTCGCTGCCTGTGCTATGCCCGATGCCACGGCACCTACCTGCGGGGCCAAGTACTGGGCCATTCTTGGACCACCAGCCCATGCAACAAGACCTACCGTGAGTGCGCCCAGAAGGCTGTAAGCAGGTTCTGGAACGTCCCATATAGTGGAGTCAAGGACGATAAGTGTGCCCGTAAAAGCTAATGAACCAGCCAGAAACACACGGGCTGCACTGAGAGATCCCCGTTCGTCTTTTACAATCTCAATCATATTACGGACCTCTCCCAGTCGTATGGCGCTAATCCTTTCATTCCAGCCTTGACGCTAGTCACGCCATCCAAGACCTTGTCGCGCTCTTCTATCATATCGAAAAGGAGTTCGCGCTTGCGATCATCGGATATCCAATCACTTCGTAGCAGCCTGTCCCTGCGTTCACGCCATTTATTCATGTAAGTGCCATAGGCACTCACCTTATTACGATAGTTGCGCGTATCTACATTGTCTTCAATCCATTTTTGTACTTCTTGCGGGGAACCTTCTTTTCTGAGCTTGTTCAGTACGGACACATAGATATCAACTGCTTCTTTAAGTTTGTAAAACTTATCTGCATCTCCCCTCCCTGTTCTCCAGTCACCCACAATGTCGCTTATAACGGGGAAGTTTTCGATACCCTCTCCAGTCAACAAAGATGATGGAGCCCAATCGTAGCGCGTACCAACCATATTTTGTCCAGTAAACTCTCTGGTAATACGGTCACTGACGAGCATAGTATACATACCCGCATTACCGAAGTACTGCCTGATCATGTATTCGATCTTCATCGGAGATGAAAAGGTGCTATCGCCCGGAAGTACACCAAGAATCTTTGCCAAACCTCTTGCCATATTGCTTGTATATTCGGTGCGTTGAAATTCTGAGGGCAAATCTTCCATATGGGTAGGAACTATCGGCTCTCTCGTATATGCATTCTGGTTACGCATAGCGGCCCATATCGGGCGCATGATCTGCGGCATAACATGAAAATCAAGGTTTCTTTTGGTTTGGTCTACAAACTCTGCTCCAACATCCCCTAACGTGTAATCCTCTTCATCTATCGCTCTTAGAATGGCTTCCGGCATAGCTTTGTAGAGCATCCCCGCCGTGAAAGCGATGGGCACCTTGATGTATTTATCACCAATGGGTATGAGGTAATTGTTCATCTTCTCAACTTCCCCGGCCCTCTTGTAAGCTTCCTCGTCACGCATCAGCATGTAATAGGCGAACAATGCCGCAGTCATGTGCAGTCCACGAATCACAGTACGATTTCTGATAGCCTTAGCCGCCTCGTCGTTCATTCTGGGATCTACGAGATGAGCACCTAAAGCATCCGGGGAACCAACATGGCTTCGTACAAAACTGTCGATTCCGGTAATACCACCAGCCATGAACGGTATCGTAGAAATAATGGCGTTCAGTAACGGTGAATCTCCACGCCTGCCATAGTTCATGACCTCCAAAGCGTCCAGCATGGCTTGAGCGGGACTACCAGTTGCAGCTAGAGTCGTGTCGTGAACACCTACTCTGGCAGATACCTCGCTCAGATCCCTCATGTTTCTGTACATGACATGAATAAACGACATGTAGTCGCGAATATCCCTGAACGGCACCCTTCCCTCTTTAAGCTCCGCCGATATTTCTTCGTACCGCTCCTGCTGCTTGGATTTTCTCGCCATCCTTTGACCGACATCGCCAAGACCCAAAGCCCTAAAGCCCCTACCTAATAGCGTGCCGCTTTCCATTATCTCTTGAAATGGTCCCGTACCCGCTATCAAATCCTGGGGACTGTAATAAGCACCACCACCACCTGCTATGAGGCCGGATTCTCTGGCCCGTTCAAGCGTGCCGTCTGCTACAGCAATTTGTATCGACTTTAACGAAGGGAAGAAAGCATTTGGGGCACCTCCGTATGTGGCGTTTGTATGCCTGGCATCCTTTAGAAAGTTTCTGTAGATGAAGGCAGGGAAGTTGATTATTCCCCACCTAAGAGCCTGACTAGCTATCCTGGCAGATTGCAAAAATCCGTTTGTACCCGAAAATCCATACATCATGGTGGCATTAGCGAGTAACGGATCAGCCAGTTTATGAAATTCTTCTTGACCATCTACCATGACGCGAAGAACGTCCGGGCCAGCCTCGCCCACCTGCATACTTTGTACACCGAAGCCCTTTTCTGTTAGCTCCTGAGTGTCACGGACAACTCTCCGTGCGGCTATAGTCGTGAAAGCGTCACGGATCATAGCTACTTCGGAATACATAATGTTTCGGACCAAATCTACATTTTCTAGATTGTCGAAGCTTTCCACTGCATGATCGAACTGGTGCTCTTTGGATTCAACCATTCGTCCAAATTGCAACCATGTTTCAGTGTAGCCGCGCTTACGACCACTACTGCCCAGCGGCCACGCTGGCATCATCCCGATGTCTTTATAGAGCGGCAGATAAGTCATGTCTTGCAGGAATGCGTGCATCTCCGGTGTGATTTGCCCCATCGACAGCATGAAATCTAGATTGTCCTTATTGTGTGCCTGATAGGATTCATTGAATTCAACGATATGTGGAGCTTCAACCGTGATTCGGTCCACCATTTCCTGCGCGAGCCTGATTTGCTCTTCAATCTTCAGGCCCTTCTTATAGAGTCTCTTTTTAACTTGTTGCGTGAAGAAGCCGATGTTCGCCTGATCGCCCGCTTGCGTTGCAAGGTCCAAGTCAGCCTTTGCTTCAACTATTTTCCTGTTCATATCAAGAAAACGCTTTGCAACTATTAACTGTTTGGCGGACTCTCTGTCCTTCTTGCTCTGGAGTTTGCCAACCATCTGCAATAATGTTTTTTGATCCTTATCATAGACCTTGATCTGATGGTATCCGTCTAACGGATCACCAACCCACTGAACCGCGCCTTTGTGCAACACTCCTTCAAATATATTTCCGGCACTGTTGCGATGCCTCAATGCTGCTACTGCACTGGTATCGGCTAAAGACCGTATCCCGTCTCCCACCCCATCAACAAGCTGTCCTAATTTCTCTACCGGATAGGCACCATCTGCGATACGGCGTCTCAGCCAATCTGCAAAAGCCCTTCGGCGTGTCCCCTTAGACAAACCTTCCCACGGCTTTAGCCAAGAATCAGCAAACCGCGTTATAATGTCCGTGGTTTTTTTTAGCTGTTGTGAAAGCGTGAGTTTCTCCCAAGCCTCTTGGTCTGTCGCGTCAAGCGGATTGACCAGGGCCTCTAGGGCGTCAAGTACAACTTCGCCTACCAGTCCCTCGTCGGCTTTTAATTCTGGAGCATGCTTGTCAATAAGTTCCTGAAGCTCTTCGGACGGTGCCCACCGCTCTTGGTTACGGAACCTATGCTTGATAGGCTGGGGCATCGTATACGGCACATCTCCACGCTTTTGCCTGAAGTACTCGTTGATCGCTCTGTCGGAAGCGTTAAGTCCTATGGGAGGGATCTCTCCGGGCTTTGTGTCCGCGAATTCCTTGTCCATCATAACTTGGTTGAATAGCTTGTCGCGCCAAGTCAGTTCAGGGGGAGCGGACTGGGCCATATCAAACTCTTTTTCGTCTAATATGTCCCGCACAATACGCTGTTCGGCGTCTGCATCACCTTCCTCTATCGCCTTCTTTAATTCTGTTATATGCCTTGGGTCAGCATACCGTGACAGACGCAGAGATCTAGGCTGACCTGGGATGGGCGCTCCCCTTCGTCCTACTTCTCCATACTGGAATTGAGAGAATATAGCTAGGATATCCTGCATGCCGGTATCGCGTCCAGATTCGATACCAGCCGTCAGGAACGAAGTCAGTTTCTCTTTGAGCGTATAGACCTTACCAGCAGTTCTTCCTCTTGGAATCTGATCTTTGGCCAAAGCCGTCATGTACTTGGCTCGCGCCTCAGACATCATGTCCTGCTGATTCAAATTGGGATACAGCTTCTCAGTAAACTGCACGAAGTTCAGCCCAAGCTTATGACCCTCCTCACTAACAGATGCTGGCACAACTGTATCAAACGCCCTGCTATCCATCGTGTTTAATTCATGCTCATACCAATAACCTTCTTGCTCATAAGCATGAACCACTTCTTCGGTAAGGTCTTGGATAATATGCTTAACTGGTCTGGTGCCATCGGGATCAAGTTGTGACAAGTTGACCCACAACATGGTGTTTGGGCCATCCAACATTGCCGATGATTTCGCCATGTTCTCAGGGTTGGCGATAATCCCCTCAGTTCCCATTATAGCTTCGTAAACAGGATCTATATCGGCAGACAACTGGAAGTCCAAGCCCGGAAGACTCTTATAATCTAGATGTTGCCTCAATGCGGCTTTAACTTTTCGGATCTTCGTCACTAATTCATTTTGTACCCTAACTTCCTCATTCACCTTTTCTTCAGCTACTTGTCTCGCTTGATCGGTGGCCGCATCAGTGGCTTCCACGGTAGACGGACGCGTATCCTCGTTGAGATACACCTGTAGGCCCATCCGACCTCTATAGCCCTTCCTCCTCTGGGCAGTGATGTAGCCAGCTTCAACCAGATGCCTTACAAGTTGTTTTGCCTGATGAATATTTGTCAGCCGTCCCGTGTCTAATGTTCCATCAGGCGTCACAGCCGTCACATCTATTTGGGCGGCCACCGAAATAGTGTCCTGATCGGCGTAAATGCTCTTTATAAACTCTTTTACACGATTACCATGTGCGACAGCCGCATCTACATCCATTCCTTGAGATGCGAGCCATTCCAAATAAGCCGCGTCCCTTGCGGATAGCTCACCTCTTCTATTTGCTACAATGTAAGCTGCCCTATCTACGTCACTATCAAATTCTAGAGTGGTTTGGCTGTATCGGGGTGCGCCGCCCGCTAAATCCTTGGGCAGCTTGGGAACAACGGGTAGCGTCTCCCCTGTAGGACCGATCAGATCTCTAACTTCTATCCATGGCAGACCCTTCCTAGTCGCATCATCGCGCCTTGCTTGCAATTCTTGCAACACAGCCCCAGCCTGTCTTGCCGAATAGACTGGCCGCGAAAGATCAGGAATCTGGGTAGGACGCCTGAAGGTGGGCATATTGTAAACATGCCCAAACAAAGCCCTTCTTTGACCCGGAGTTAGCGTTGTAACATCGGTTGTTCCGGTGACTGCTCGCACCAATGTCTTGAACCCATCACTATCAAACCCCGTTGGACCCGTAGTGCTGTCTGAATGGAGTTCAATGTTCTTTTTGTCTAGAAGCTCAAGCAACGGACCCTTGAAGCGGCTATGGCTGTTCCACACATTCGATTTTTCCTGCTGTGCCACAATCTCTCGTACAAAGTTTGTAGCATCCTGTTCGACAGGATCAGCCAAGCGTAACTCCAACTGACCAGTATCACTCTCACGCCACTCCACTTCTTGTTCTTGGTGGTGCCGCTGCACCCGGTCATACATGCCCACCCTGCCCGCAAAGCCATATATGAGGTCGTCTACCGGATCTTTCCTGAAACCTTCAATGCCACCTTCATTAGAAGGCTTAGAAGCTTCTTGAATGATCAGATTTATTTCAGTCGGGCTTATATATGTTTGCCCTGTTAGGAGTGCTCCCGTCTCAGGTAGGAATGGTGCCAGCATATTGACCGCATTTGCAAACCGCTGCTCTATGGGCTGATTGCCATCACCAAACAGATCGGAGCTAGTCTCTGCACCAGTAACTATGGACGGGATACCACCTATAATGGCGGCAGCAACAGCACCTGTATTGTATTTGTTGTTGGCTTCTGCGTTTTCACTCGCAAAGTTTTTTAATGCATTTCTGGAATCACCACCAAGATTACTAAGACGATCAGAAAGAATCAGTTCGGAAAGAGTTTCTTGTGTGATGGTTCCATCTTCCACCAGAGCCATGATCTCTTCGATAGACCTGTCACTTAGTTCATCTAGCTCTAGGAACGTGGCACCAGCATCTTGCCTCTGTTCTAGTTGTACCTGTTGAGCTTCTTCCCGCTGCCTAGCATTTCTGTCTACATCTTCCTGGGCTTTTACTTCCGCTTGAACGAGTAATTCTTCCGGCGTTCGTGGCACAAATGTTTCAGCACCAACAACTTCTGTGATTATATTGCCAAAGTGAACAGTATTGCCTTGACCCTGACTAGTACGGCGTCCCGGTTTCCGTACCTCAGCAGCGAGTTGCTCTGCTGGCAATGATGGGTCAACCCAAGATTCAAGTGCCTTTAGTCCTACTTGTGGTGTATTGACATAAGGAACGAGAGTTTCTTCCCAATATGCTCGCCCATTTTCTTCACTGGAATCTAATCCGTTTCGAACGAGCCAATCCCTGTACCCTAATTGATCTATATGTGTGGTGCCCTCAACCCATTGTCCCGCTGATTCCCCACTTGCAACCTTGATACCCACCTTTCCGGGTATGCCTGGCATCTCTGCCAACACATAGGATACAGGGTCACCAATCACATTAAGCAAAGACAATCTGTTTGCATCTTCAGGTGTAACAAAAAATGTTTTCTGACTGGGCGGCTGCTCTACCCTTCTGGGATCTGCCAGACCTGTATCATCGTCTACGGCACGTTGTCTTACTGTGACCTGATCCGGTAGCAACTCATATAGACTGCCACGCTCTGTAGTAAACGTGATAGGCCCTTGTCCTACCTGCTGCGCCCGCTCTTTCTCTTGGGCCAGCAGCACATCGTAATGGTTTGTAACACGGTTGTTGTAACGCCTGGTTCGTTCGTCTTCAGATATCTCTGGATCTGAGAGGAACCCGGATTCCTCCATAACCTCTTCTTGAACGACCGGAACACGATCCATCGGGTCCGCCATGCTGCGGCGATCCTTATTGTATTGTCGCTGCACGGCGTCCTCAGCCCGGAAATCCATACCGAACGCCCTATTACCTGACCCGCGCATTGCCAAGTTCATAAGAACACTGACGATACCACCAGCACCACCACCTATAATTCCGGCATCCCACATGTCGGAACCCATCTCTGCCAGAGCATCCTCGTCGTACAAGGCCCTGGCTGTTGCCATCTGTGCCAATTCTGAGGTGGATTCCTGGGCGGCTTCCGCCGCAGCACCCGTGATAAATGCTCTCGTTGCCGACAATGCCTTCTTCTCCGCACCACCAGCACCTATCAACGCTGCCATCTTTCTCGACACGGCAGCACCGCCGGGCATGAAAGCAAGTGGGAGCGTCTCAAAAACACCCATCAATGCGGCTGGAGGCATTGCCGCTAATTCTTTGAGAGCAGACACATCCTGGCCAGTACGCTCCTCGTAATCGGAGATCCTACTAGCCGCATCACCCATCATCATGGGCATACTGATCAATGAACCAGCAGCTATACGCTGACCTTGGGCCGCTAATAGAGGAGATAATCCCTTGCGAGCGAGCAGCGCGGGCACACCTGCGCCAACACCAAGACCAGCTAAAACCTCACCGCCAAGAACCATCGGAATAATCTGACCCACTCCCATTCCGATGCCCGCTATCTTGGACTCACGATACTTGGGATCGATACCACTATACAGCCAATCTTTAGCTCCTCTGAGCTTCTTCTCTATGGCTGTGTCTTTATGGGGCGTGAACAGAGCGGCAATACCCTGCGCTCCCATGAGTGGTACACTAAGGGCTCCACGGGGAATGTTCTCTACAGCTTGGTAGAGTGCCCCGAAGATGTTGCCCTCATCTTCCTCTTCCTCTTGGCCGTAGGCAGACCATGCTCTCCCGATAGAATCTGGAAAATCCGTGGAGAGTTTATCGAATAGGGCGCTCAGTTGGGCAGGGGTAGCACTATCTGGTATAGTGAGAACCGAACCATTAGGTAGGCGATAAGTCTCGTCAGGCATGGCTAACTGCCTTCAGTCATGCGCCCAAGCAATTTCATAATATCTTCATCAGGCATACCATCTGCCCTTAATCTCGACAATATCTGTTGAATGACTCCCTGTCTTTGTTCCGGTGATATCCAGTCTTGAGCAGACGGATCATTTAGCATGTTGAGGATACCCGGTATATTTTGTGGCCTATAATAGTCGCTCCCCTCCTGTTGTCTGAGCCTTGCTACATTCATCGCCTGTCTTCCTTCTAGCTCAGACTGCATCGCTCCTATCATAGGTGCCTGGTATGCCTCGCCAGCCCGTTCGCGTGCAATCCGTCTTTCTAACGACTCACCTTCGACGCCATAGATGCTCGTATCAACACCGGCGAGTTTCTCTTCAAATCCCAACCTCTCCCTCAACTGTCTGTCTGTCTCACCACGAATAGCTTCCCCCATCTGCCCGAAGTCCTGACGCTTGCTGGGATCGCCGGTTCTAGCAAGAACCCTGCTCAACGCACCGAACCCGACACCTCTTTGCCGCTGCCCATACTGCTCTGCGGTAGGTCTCAATGCTTCAATTCCAGTTCTGCGATCCCTAAGACCCTTGGCACGATCCTCGTCTAATTTATATCGGGTGAGTTCTGATGCTGACGGGACACCAGCCGCCTCTTTGTATTCTTCTATCTGGTCAAACAGATCTTGATACATAGATCTTCCTGCTCCTGCTCCTGCTCCTGCTCCCGCTCCCGCCCCTTCTTGCTCTGCAATCCAATTTTTAATTTCGTCACGCTCTGCATCACTAAGATCATCAGCAGCGCCACTGGCCATTAAATCCGTGAGATATCCAACCCCGACTGCACCGGCTCCAGTTCCAGCCAACCTGTTAATCATGGTGTGTCCGGCACGAGGTCCGAAATCTTTTACAGACCCAAACCGTCCAGTAGATCTGTCGAACCAACGGCCCCGTGGTGCGTGCCTCATACCTCCCGTAAGTTTCTCAGTAAGCCATGGCCCCAGACGCCCTCCCCGTCTTGAAATCTGTTCTGCCACTCGCCCAGCCCCGACATCCAAAGCACCCCTACCGCGCCCGTAAATAGATCCAATTCCACCTAAAACTTTTCTGCCCAGGTCTAGGGGCAGGCGTTTGCCAACAGCAGTAGCCGCGCTACGGATGAAAGGTCTTACAGCCCTGCCTGCTGCTGCTGTTCGACCCATGGGCATCATACCCATAGCCAGTCCTTGATGAAGCTGCTGTAGCTCTTCTTCCTGCTCTGGAGTTATCGATTCCGATGGTATCGTACTAAGCTCAAATGCCCGAGCAACTTTTTCAGAAGCAGTCAAGCCCGAAGACGGATCGGGGTCAAGTTCGTCTATATACGGTTGCCCATACTGCTCCCGCAGCCCACGCGCCCCAAAATCAGCATTGGACTCAACGAGACCTTCGTTTTGATAGCCGGGCACCTCCTCTTCGGATTCTATCAGGCGCTTCCGGCCACTAAAACCCTCTTCCCTTGGGTCCCAACGTTCTTTTGAAAACAGACCCTCCATTAAAAGTTCACCTTCTGGATTTCTATATGGCCCATACTCATCTTCGTCATACTTTTTTCCGAACATAGACGCAATCAACGCAAGCCCGCGCTTTCCCCTCAATCCCTGCCCATAAAGATTAGCCCCACTACGACCAATAAACCGGAGGAAATCCTTAAAAGGATCATCTAGCTGTCTAGTACCTTTCGTGTAAGATCCCCTAGGGACATCTGCCAGCCTGCCTGTCCATTCTAATTCACCCGGCAATCCACCTTCTTGGAAACCAACTACACCGCCACGCCTCATTGGAGCACCCGCTCCTTGTGGGCCTTGTGGCATTCCGGGCATAGGACCACCTGCTCCTGGCGGTCCAGGCATGGGGCCACCTGCCCCTGGCGGTCCACCTTGTGGCATAGGCCCTGGCCCTCCGGGCGGTCCCCTGGGCGGTCCCCTGGGCGGTCCCCTGGGCGGTCCTCCGGGTGGTCCTCCGGGTGGTCCTCCGGGTGGTCCTCCGGGTGGTCCTCCGGGTGGTCCTCCGGGCCTCTGCTGTTGGGCTGCATTCGGGTTACGCAGATATGCTTCTAGCTTATCGGTGATACTTTGACCGGGTTGTGGAAGACCGGCTTGCTGTTCCAAAACCTTCAATAAAGCGTCATTCTCCTGCATCTGTTTGGCTGCATCAGCCACCAAAAAACCCGGAATCAGAGGATGACCATTCTTCAGTGCATCCGCTATTTCCTTGCGGGTCATGCTATCTGCATATCGCCTTTCATCAAGAATGCCCATTAGTAGTTGATCCTCCCACCTGCATATAACCCATCTATAAGCTTCTTATGATACGGCGCTAAGATGCCACTACTTGATAAATAGCCACCCCCACGCCCTGGCCAACCGCCGCCCTCGCCCCCGTAATCTGCACCCGTGCCAATATTAGAATCGGAAGTCCCGGTTCCCTCCCAACCCGTAGTTTCGGAAGTCCCGGTTCCCTCCCAACCCGTAGTTTCGGTTGCGGGGGAGGTACTGGTAGTCTCGCCAACGCCAGTTTGAAGCGAAGGATCAGCCGCAGGAGTGCCCGCCCTATAATCACTAACGGCACCAAGTGCTCCAGCTACGTCGGATGCAAGGCCCGGTTCCTGCCCATACTGACCGACTACCTGCGTATTCTGATACGGCAACCCCTGCATTGCACCTAGCTGCCATCCGATCTGTTGCCGGTCCCATCCCTGCTGTCTCTGGAAATCCTGATGGGCTATATCGTAGTCCCGCTGCTGTTCTTGTTGAGTGCGGGCACCAGCCTGCTCCATCGCCTGTAGTCTCTGCAATTGCTGCTGCTGTTGTTGGGCACCCAACTGTCTCTGCTGACCACCAAGTTGGCCCATCTGACCACCAAGTTGGCCCATCTGGCCGAATGCCTGGCCTTGTGCGCCTATAGCACCTTGTTGTTGACCAAGCAATCTGCCCATCGTGCCATAACCCTGCTGACCCAATTGACCAGCTTGTTGTAGGCCAGCCAACCCAAGCTGTGTACCTGCTTGTGCGGCTTGGAACCCCTGCTGTTGACCTTGTAACCCGAACTGTGTGCCTTGAGTGGCAGCAGCACGTTGTGCTGCAAGTCCCTGGGCACCAAGTCCGGCACCTGCTTGTGCGGCCATTCTTTGTGCCGCGAGTGCCCGTTCCTGCTGCCCAGCACCTACCTGTGCAGCGGCTCTTCTAGCTTCTAGTCCCTGCTGACCAAATTGTATCCCTCGTCCGATAGTCCCAACTTGAGCCGCGAGTCCTTGAGCACCAAGTCCGGCCCCTGCCAATGCGGCTTGTTGCTGCGCCCCAAGTCCCTGCATCCCCATACCAATACCCTGTCCTGCAAGCGTACCTTGTCCTGCAAGGGCTTGTTGCAAGGCTCCCGCACCAGCACCCGCCATTCCGGCGGCTGCTTGTCCAGCCGCCCGCTGTTGTGCGAGTCCTTGCATGCCCAGACCAATGGCCTGCCCTGCGAGAGCACCCTGTCCCGTAAGAGCTTGCTGATACGCTCCTGCACCAGCCTGTCCCATGGCCGCAGCTTGCTGCTGTGCCCTCATCTGGGCGTCACTGCCATACTGACCAGCAGCAATACCTGTCTGCATCGCCCGCATCTGTGCGTCTCTGCCTTGCTGACCTGCGGCCATACCCTGCTGTGCAGCCTGTAATTGTTGTGCTCCACCTGCTTGTGCGGCACCGACACCAGCCCGTTGGGCGGCTAATTGGGCAGCGACACCCTGTTGACCAGCAGCAGCAGCTTGCTGTGCTAATTGTGCTTGCTGGCCCATAGCCTGTTGTGCAGCACTACCACCAGCCTGTTGAGCTTGCTGTAAGGCGGCAAGACCCTGTTGCCGTGCTTGTACAGCTTGTTGTGCCGCTGCTTGACGACCAGCTTGACCAGCCTGTGCGGCACCCATTCCTGCAATTTGAGCTTGCTGTTCCGCACCTAATCCAGCCTGTCTAGCGGCTCCCGCAGCCTGTGCTGCCTGTTGAGCTTGCGTTTGTCCAGCTTGAGCAAGTCCATAACCGCCAAGTTGAGCCTGCTGTTCCGCACTTAATCCAGCCTGTCTAGCCTGCGCTGCCTGCGCTGCTGCTTGTTGCGCCTGAGTTTGTCCAGCTTGGGCAAGCCCAAAACCACCAAGTTGAGCTTGTTGGGCCGCGCTTAATCCAGTCTGTCGAGCCTGCGCTGCTTGCATCGCAGCCTGTTGAGCCTGAGTCTGAGCCTGCTGTGCAGCACCAAAGCCGCCAAGTTGAGCTTGCTGTTCTTGGGTAAGGCCAGCCTGTTGTGCTGCTGCTGCTTGCTGCTCCGCACTAAGCCCCGCCTGTTGAGCCTGTTCTCTACGACGAGCATCTTCACGTTCTCGTCCAACTGCACTCTGGAACGCCTCCTGCTGTCCTTTACCAATAATCTCAGCAGCTTGCTGTGAAGCCGCTTTCGCTTGCTCTGCGGCCTGAACACCCTGTCGCGTACCACCAAAAGCACCAGCCTGTGCCGCCCGTGATCCCAACTCCTGTTGCTGTTGTCTTTGAAACTCTTGAAGCTGTTGCAACTGAGGATCAGTGACGCCAGCGGTGTACTGCGACATATACTGAGACAGATCTGCTCCCCCTCCCAACTGGGGTGCCTGTGCGCCCAAGGCTCGCATACGTTGAGCGGCTTCTGCCCCAGCGGCTCCTGCTCTACCACCAACACCAGTTATACCAGCAAGTGCTTGCTGACCAAGTTGTTGCCCTTGGGCACCAGCCGCTTGTATAGCCTGCGCGGCTTGCGCCCCAGCCTGCTGCGCTTGGGCACCAACACCAGTAACGCCTGCAAGACCTTGTATGCCAAGCCGTTGTGCCCCTGCACCAGCCGCCTGTATGGCCCGTGCGGCCTCTGCTCCAGCAACTCCTGCTCGACCACCTACACCAGTAACACCTGCAAGGCCCTGTCGGCCAAGCTGTTGCGCTCCTGCACCAGCCGCTTGTATATCGGCAGCAGTTTGGGCACCAGCCGCACCAGCCCTAGCACCAACACCAGTTATGGCTCTTTGACCCGCTAATGCTGCTTGCTGACCCTCAAGACCAGCCGCTCGTATGTCAGCAGCACCTATCTGACCAGCTTGTTGTGCCTGTAATCCGGTTCCACCCAACTGACCTCTAATATCTGCACCTAACTGTCCCGCCTGACCACCCAAGCCACCCATCTGTGCCATGGCTTGTTGGCCTATTCCAAGAGCTTGTTGCCCGGTAGCACCCATCTGGCCCATAGCTTGTGCGCCAAGCTGTTGAGCCTGGGTACCCAATCCAGCCATTTGGGCCTGCCCAGCTTGACCCGCTAGAGCAGCTTGTTGACCGAATGCCGCAGCTTGAGCTTCACGCGCCGCAGCCTGTCCTGCTGCGCCAGCCCCAAATCCTTGCATCCCAGCACCAAATTGCTGTTGTGCTGCTAATGCAGCTTGTCCTGCTGCACCCATCCCTGCGCCCAACCCAGTCATTTGCTGTTGACCAGCCAAACCTGCCGCTGCCTGTCCAGCACCCATCAACTGTTGCTGTTGTGCCTGTTGCTGTTGTGCTTGCAGCGCCTGCTGACCCGCTCCCGCC
>Ga0209757_10000166_pt1 | contig 17376 bp, 6 predicted proteins | sample ETNvirome_6_1000_FD_185472 | JGI IMG/M metagenome (GOLD analysis project Ga0209757, IMG submission 185472) | Marine viral communities from the Pacific Ocean - ETNP_6_1000 (SPAdes) (version 2) | ecosystem: Environmental > Aquatic > Marine > Oceanic | place: Pacific Ocean | collected 2013-06-19 | reverse complement strand
GGTTTGGCATGATAATAGATTATTATAATTACTCGTACCTACTTGAGGTAAAGCTGGCATCCCGAAGGTTTGAGGGGCACTTCTAAATTGTGGAGCTGGATACCCTGTAAATCCTGTACTCGATACTGAAAGTGTTGCACTTAAGACACTGGACAGACTTGTCCCTGTAACACTAAAACATCTATATACAAACTTATCTCTATGGAAAGCAGAATTTTCTACTTTAACACCACTAGTCCAGAGAGTAGTGGTTGGTATCATTTGTTCTATTATCTTAATCCAGTAATCCCCTAATGATTGTGCGTAATCAATCATTTTATTATAAGTGTATTGATTGTTTTCACCACAGTTAATATGGAGATAATCAAGATAGATTTGTTGTAATGTAGGATATCCACCAGTCTTACCATCATTTATGGTCATTCTATTTTTAGTGTCAATAAAAACCTTCCAAAAATGATATTTAAATTTTTTAAAACTTAAGATTTTTGCGTTTATTTTTGGGTTGGTGGAATCCCATCTTCCACCTACTGTTGGGTATGGTGATGGTAAAGTACCTCCACTGAAAAAACAGTCGGACTGGACAGATTGTTTCCATACATCATACGTTAGTCCTTGTCCTATGTTTAAATCTAATTCAACATTTTTAACGTTTAAAACTAATTTTTCACTTTGTGTTTGGTAGTACGCATCTCTATTATTAAACGCATAGTCTCGATATTGTGTCTCTTCTTTTAGTGGGGGTGTAACCCTAATAGTATTACCCCTTTCATCGAAACCTATCCCATAATGGGGTACGGTCTTAGGTTCTTTATAAACCCAAGATTTTTTATCATCTATCATTCTGGTTAAACCAAAACCAAATGACATGTGTGGAAACCTTCTAAATCTGTCTAGATATGGGCATTTAATTTTGTTAGAGTATTGCCCCATTGTCCAGAATCCACCCCAAGTGAATTCAGCAAATTTAGTATTAATAACAGGAGTACAACCAGTTAATGTAGATGCACTATTATCTATTATTAAATCTGATTTATGTTCATCTGTTAATTCAAACCATCCGGCTCCTCTTTGGAAAAAGTAATTGTTAGTGACTCTAGGTATACTAGGATACCCTTGACTATCAATAGGGTAATCTACTAATTGGAATGGATTTTGTGTGGTCCCTGTAGAGTAATAGTATTGTGCAAAAGGTATACTATAATTTATAGTATTACTTGTGTAAGAACCTCCTGATATTACTGCCCATTGGTGGTCAAACTTACTAACTAAGTATTTGTATTGGGGAATGGTGCCATTAGAAGTATACTCCCAGTTAAATTTTAGTCCTGGCTTTCTTAGTGGAGCATCCGCTAATACTACATACTCATTAAACTCTATTAAAGCTTCAGGTGCACCTAAAAGACCTAATAAAAATTCTATAGATTTTCTGGTTCCTTTAGACTTAAATAAATAAGCGGCGTTCAATAATATTCTTCTATATAATTCTATATCTAATTCGGCGGGTGTTCTGGAGATACTTGTCCCAGAGTATTGTGGTGTGTTAGTACCCAAAACACTATCTAAAAAAGTAGTGTTATTCAAAGTGCTTGGAGTTGCCCATCCTAGGGTTCTTGCGAAGTTTTTAATTAGTTCGTTGGGTATGTTGTTTTTACCATCATAACTTACATTGGTCATATAAGCTATTCCTTCTACAAAAGTTTTTATGTCGTCAAAACTTCTACCGTAAATTTGTAATGTTTTTTCTATTTTTTGATTCGTACCATCAAATTCTTTTAGTGTTGGAGCGGTTAAAAATCTGGAAACTAAATTAGTTTTTTCTCGGTCTATCTCTTCTCCTAGGTCCGCCAAAGATATTAAATAGTTACTATAATTTTCACTACTAGTATCTATATTTATATTATCCTCTAACGGCCATGTTTTTGTTATTTTATCATAATACTTAACACCAGTAGTGGTTTCTTTAACAACATTAAATGTAGCGGTATATATTGGTGATACGTCTCTATTCACTAAAAATGCTTCTATGCTGTGAAACTTTTTAAATTCTTCTTCTGTTTGTTGGTGTGTTGGTTTAACATAAAATAGGTCGGTTGTTGAGGCGACGATACTCCCTGCAGTAGTAGACACATTAAATGGGTTTCCTTTTACTGTAATCTCTAAATAATCATTACTGGTGGTTTGTGGTTTAAACTGAATAATTTTATATTCTTTTTCTCCTATTGCCCCACTAAAACTTACAGCGTATTTTTTAAACTCTCTGGTTAAGTTTCTTAATGGAGATACAGTACCATCTGCGATGTTTATCAATGTGTCCGCGGAGATACCGAACATATCAAAGTTATTTAATATTTGTTCTTTAGTAATATATTCATTTAATTGATTTCCGTTAGTGGTAAATTCTAGGCTAAATGGGTTAGATAATGTATTAACACTGGTTTTAAAAGTAGTTTCTTTAGTAGCTAAATTATATAATATATCATAAGCTGTAGTATTTCCTGAAACATAATTAGTGTTTACCCCATCAACAAAAATTGCAGCGGGAAAGAAATTAATTACATTTTGAGCTGCAACTGATAGTCTTTTTTTCAAAGACCCATATAATACAAAACTAGATATGTCACTTATATTATTATTAACAAAAACTTCAAGGTTATTACTAGAAAGTTGTTTAGCTAGAGCTAAATTTTCAATACTTAAAGATTCTAAAGTTATGGGGCTAGAAAAAGTCCCCATATTATATTCTGTAGAATTAGGTTGGTTATAAGGCGGTACACTAGTAAAGTTACCTAATGTCATCTGTTGGCTACCCATAAATTGGTTACCTACAAGATAATCACTAAACGTGTCTCCTCCGTGGTTGGGGGCCGGTGGATATCTAAATCGATTACTAGCCATAATTTTTAAAAGTTAGTTATTGTACTAAACATTTGACTAAAATCAATATTGTTTCCTCTGTTTTGTTTAATTTCAAATAATTGTCCGTTAAATTGGTCTCTAACTTCATATAAATCATATTGCATGTATATGTTATTTAGACCAGATAAATCATACAGAGTATAGATTCCGCTGTCAATAGATTTTGCTTGGTTTCCATAAAGTGCTATAGCAAGAGTCTCGAAATCATGGTCTACCATTTCTATATCAAGTACTATAGGATTAAAGTAAGTGTTAGTAATTATTACTGATTGTCCTGGTTGCCCTATAAAGGGGATTGCGTTAGGATTATTAGATGGTGCACTAGTAGGTGTTAATGTACAATATACTAAATTAGTTTTTGCGTTTGTGTAAACATATCTAGGTGACGTTTGGTTTGGGTTGGTATTGTTTTGTTCTACTGTCGCACAATAAAAATTAGAAGTAACTATTCTAAAAAAATTATTTATTTTTGCTCCATTATCCGCATCTAAATATTCTATTCTATATCCAACCAAGTCCATAGGGGAAAATCTATTTCTATACTGGAGTGGTATAGAATTTAAATCAAATACTAATCCTTTGACATTAGGTAAAGAAGATAGGATGCCACAATCTAAAATAGTGGTTCTAATCTCTACAGGTCGTATATAGACAGTATATATTCCTTTATTTGCAAATACGGCTGAAGGAAGTTGTAAATCATATAACCCACCCAAAATCTCACCTGCAGGTCCTCCTGTAGGTACGCCCGTATGTAAGATTGGTGTTAGTACACTCGACGAGTTTATTTCAAATATAACCGGTGTAGATGTGGAGTCTCTATCAGCTTGTGAATGTACTATGATTTGTACATCTTCAACTTTTACATCTGCTGGTCTTTTAATTCCGTATGCTCCTAATGCCATAGTTTATGGTTGTTTTTCTATTTTATAATATCCATATCCGTGTAATTCTAACTCACCGATACTATTTATTTGACCTAGTCTTTGTGATTTTTCAAAAACTGTTATTTTACCCCTCTCAATAAATATATTTGACCTTGTTTCTGGTCTTTGCACCATATTCATTAAAACCTCTAATTTGGTTAACGGTAGTATACATCCGGTTACTTTTATTTCATTGAGTGCCATTGCTTATTTTATAATAAATATCATAACACTTATTTATCTATCCTATTCATGGTCGGAAAATATTTTTCTATATTCTTTTAAATAAATCTCATTATCGTAAGTAAATCCTTCCCTGATTCTTCGAATCTGTTTAACGGATGGAAATTCTACTCTAGTCACCCATAATCCTTCTATAACTTTATCCTCTATATTCCAATTCGATACTATTCTATCATCTCTTTTTACATGTGGAGCATAACATAAACCTTTTTTTTCAAAACTATATGGTTGGCAATTTTCTACCTTTCCACGATAACATACCTTATTTAATTCCACATCTTCTCTATTTTGGTAATATATATCTAAGTAAAAATCACATTCTTCTAATGCGACTCTAGCACAGTGTACTAATGTATCTCTTATATCCTCTAAACTATTCTCACTATCATCAATTAAAATAATATCTATATCCCAAGTTTGCCAAGTTAAAGTATTATTTATGTAATTGGGAAAAGAACCAGTAAGTAAAAAATCAAATTTACTAAAATAGTCTTCTTTCTCTACAATATTTAACCATTTTTCAAATCTTTTAACAGTTGGTTTGTATATTTTTTTTGTGACTTTAATTGGCCCCACTTCAAACTTAAAAACTTTTCCATATTCTTTCTCTTCTACCAACATAATGTTTCTGTATAACCCACTGGACATACACATGGAATTGCATTTAATGCTAATTGGATTTGGTTTCCTGTGGTATTTGATACACAGCATTTTAAACAATCGTTAGTTGGGTCTGGACCGGGAATACATTTACATTGTGTCCATGACCACACTTCCCCAGGTCCACAAGCTTGTGTTTGTATACATGGATTTTCTCCATCATCTAGTTCACAATCACATATAAGAGCGTTCCACGTCCACCCTGCTTGGCACTGGTGTGGGGTACAACAATCACCCCAACTTGTAGGAGTCCACCCCAATCCTAACCAAAATTCACAATCGCATGGAGTAGAAGTACTTAATAATTTTTGGTAGGTGTATCCTCCTCCACCTCCTGCATTATCTGCAAGATATTTACAACATTGTTTGCATGGTGGGGTAACTGGGGGACATGGTGAACTAAAACAGTTAGCAAAAGAAGTGTAAGGACCAATACCGTCCTGAACACACACACCGTCAATACATGACCATTTTTGTGTTATAGGTGTACTTACACATGGAAAAGCACCTGTAGGTGTACAACTAACCCAGCCATTAAAATGAAAACCACTTGCACTACCATAATATTCCCAAATACCATCAGCTGGGGCCATATCATATATAGCACAGTGGCCCAGCCCATTGTCGACTACCCAGTTGGGTCCAAAAACTGCCGGGTCCCCAAACGATGTCATACAACAATAACAACAACCGTCATTTGGGTCTTCGACACAATCTCCAATATCAAAGTGTTGGTATGATAGTGGGTTAGCTATCCAAGCTAGTGGTAATGTAGCCCCCCATTGAGTACTCATGTATGTATCACAATTTAAACAAGATACTGGGTTAGTAGGTGTACATGCTGAACCATTCACATCTACTTGACAGTCCCTCCACGTAGCACCCCCTCCTAGATTTGCCCCAATATTTAATGATGGTTGGAAATATGATTTACAGAATATTGGTCCGAGTCCGGAACCACCAGGTCCTGAACTAGCAGGACCTGAACTAGCAGGGCCTGACTTATCTTCAACACAACAATAACAACATTTGTCATCTGGGTCTGTAACACAATCGTTTTCAGCATATGCTGGTGGATATGTTGGGTACCACTGACCTTGAAAAGTAATTGGGCCTGTTAGATACGTAGATAAAGTAAAAGCACAATCATCACATCCTTGGGTACATGCGGCTTGACACGCTGCTAATGCACCAGGCCCTGTATATTGTGCACCTGCTGTATTATTAGGTATACACTGACAACTTCCAGGACAATTATCACAATCATAACCAATAATATGTGATGTTACGCATCCTATATCACAAGGCCACCATACAGAACTATCCCCTTGTTTCCACTGGAGATATCCTTGTTGTGGAGTTGCTGGTGCAGCTGGGCCAAAAGAACCGTCCATATATAACCCAATAAGATGGTTTGCGAATACTATACTTGGTGCAAAAGTCATTAGAATGTTTAATGGGTTGGTGTTGTGACATCCGTCCTGGACTAAGACATAACAACAGCCGTCATATGGGTCTCTTACCAAATCAAGAGGGTTAAGAGTTACCATATTTGGTACCCATAGTCCCTTATCAACAACAGGGGTGTTAATCCAGGTGTAATACTGAGGGATATAGGTTCCGTTATGGATTGTGGAGGACATTGTTACTGCTAACCCCGCACAGTCTGGAAGACAAGTTGAGGCTGCTGGGTCACAACAATTTGGGTGTGGAGTTGTTGCGGGTATACTATTTTTACAATCAAAGAACGATGCATAAAACCCAAACGGATTTGGAATACATTTGCATATGCTATTACCTCCCATAACACAATCGTATCTTGTTACTCCTGTATTACAACAATCAATTCCGTGGGTGTGACAATCGTGAAGTGTTGGGTGGGTACCAGTAGCAGTGAGGACACAACTACAAGTCCCCTTACAATGTGTTACACATTCATATAAAGAAGTGCTTCCTGTATAACAACAATTCTGAGCTACAGCTGTGTGACACTCATCTAATGTACTGTATTGCCCATATGGGTCAACTATACAAAGACAATCTTTACTACAACACCATCTATCAGGTAAGGTAGTGGCTGAACAGCACGTAAGTGGGTCATTTTCACAATCCCATAAAGCGGTAGGTCCAGTATAACTACCTGTACCCGCAGCAACTATTTGACACTCACAATAATCTGGTATTATACCTGGCATTGGGGATGGAGTAACTATTATACACTTATATTCTGGATAAATTACTTCACAGCAATTCTGAGCGTTCCAACATTCTGTTTGGGAGCTAAACCCTGTTATGTCATTTAGTATAAACACACAATCACAAGGAGTAATGGATGAATAACAGAACCATGACCCACAACAAGGTATATTAACTAATGCTGCTTGACAATTTGCCAAGAGATTGAACGCTCCTGTTGGTCCATTAATTTGGTTACAGGTACATAGGTCTTGTGTACACACACACGCATTGAAAAATACGGATATACATTTATCCCAAGAATTAGGCATAGACCCAATATTAAGCCAGATTGCCTCACATATTTCATCATAAGTGTTACTTAAACTAACAACATTTCCGTTAATATCTTGTGTATTTACAGATGCGAGTGATTGAATCATATTCTGCCAAGAATTATAGGATGCTGGAATACTATTTTGCATGGCCATATCACTATCTATAATTAACTGAGTAGGGGCTATTAGTGGTAACCCATTTTCTATACATGGATTAGGTGGCCAGGCGTTGAATCCCCCATAAGGAAACTTTATTGTAGTTATATTAACAGTTTGTAAATAAGGAATTCCGCTGGGGTCGGATAACATATTTTTTATATCAATCTCATTTACTAACGTAACTGGTGGAGTAACTAAGGTTAGAGTAGCACAACTATCGTGTTGGGTTCCTGGAATACAATCCCAAGTTATCATATTTATTCCTGGACATGATGGGTTACAAGGTATCCATACCATACTTCCACTTCCTCCTCCTGGCCAAGTTGGTGTATTATTATTCAAATCATTAACATATGCTTGATAATAAAAAGATGGTGGAACACACCAATCTAGTGGTATTGGTGGGGGACCTACAATAGGTGTATCCCATACATTCACATAGCAACACTCATTTCCATCATAAATATGAGTTACTATATCACCTATACTATATACTTGACATGCAGTCCAAGATGGTGCTCCCGTAGTCATAGGTGTTATAAGGGTGGAACCTAGTACCCAACTAGTGGTAGGTACGTCCCATTCTTGATAAGTTATATATCCCGTTGTTTGACAATCATAACATGCACAACAAGACCCCGCATCATTGAGTAAGGGTAAAGTGCCGACCCATATATTACAAAGTGCCATCGTTAGATGTATAGGAGAACAACTAGGTACAGGTGCATTTACAAAAGTACATAGACATTGTCCTCCTGCTGGTATACAATCACCACATACAAAATTACATTCTCCACCACATGCAGAGTCAGTTCCATAAAATTGGACACACCCTACCCCATCACTTGTTAGGGGATTTGAACCAGAAACATACGGAGCTGTATATGATAAACAACCATCAACTGCATGACAACAATATTCTGTTTGTGGTGCTTGACACGGGTATTGCCCTGAATTACTTTGTTGACATAGATAAGGGGATAGTTGACTTGGTCCTAAATTACAAATATTACCAGTACTTCCACTACAGTATTGAGACCCCCAAAAACATGAGAACATTGTTGGGTCACCACATAAATCACAAAAACCTGTACCTGGAGGTGCACAATCACAACAAAATCTACACATTATTTCACATGCTATTTTTGTTGGGAATCCTTGTCCAGTTGGATTATTCCCTAGAACTACTGCATCATAATAATTGTTTGCTGGGTCCGAAGGTCCACCTGCACCTTGTCCTATAGCCATACTCTGGTATGCTGTTCCTTGACCCACAAATGATGAACTTTGTTGACATGGTTGTGCAGCTATAGTATTATATATACCAGCGTCTGCACCTGCCCAATCACACCACCATTCATCAGGAGATGGGGCACAGTCACAGTTAGTGTTTGCAATTTCGCATGCTGCGGCGGATGCATATGTAGGAATTGATATAGATAACGGCACAAATTGGCATACGCCTGCTCCAGCTGTATTACATTCCCATGTACACCATTCTGTACAAGATGTATAATCAACAAAAGGACCAGGAGGGCCACTTGTTACTGGATAACATCCTATGCCTCCAATACATGGATTTCCATTTACTGTTGGACAATTACATGTGTGGTCACAATCCCATGTGGTTGCTGTCATTCCTGAAATATCACAACAATCAAACATTCCTGTTGCTAGTTGGGTTTGACATGTATTTAAAGAATCGTAAGGCCAGAAGTAAGACCCTGCAAATTGAAAAACAATTCCTGGTTGTACTGGTGGATAGGTGAATGGGAACGGACTATATCCCATCCAAAATATATTAAAGTTACCTGTACCTGGTGAATATATGTCCCATAAATAATCTTGTAAGACTGTACAGTTTGATATTTCAAACGGTCCTCCACCGGATAATGGTCCTGGGTCTGCACAATAACAATCTGCTCTACATTGGTCATTTCCCATACCGACCAAAGGTGTAGAACAAGTAGATGCTGTATAACAATTATTTAGTGTCTGATATATAGAAATATTTATTCCTGTTCCTGGGCTATATGTACAAGCAGATTGTACACAACCAGATATAGTACACGAATAAGTCAATCCACTAACTGCATCACATGGACCACATGGGTCACCCATGATTGGGGAAGGTGTTGCTGGGTCATAAGCTGGTAATCTTTCACAACTTTCCCAACAATTTGGTTGCCCGTTTAAGTATGGTCCATCATCCGGTGGACCAGAAGTACAATCATAACCAAACCCAGTAGGGTCTGGGTCACACATACACATCCAACAACATTCTGGTGTATTACCATCCCCATAACTTACAGTCTCGTATATTCCATACCCAGCAAATGAGTTCCATTGCCCCATGTAATTAGTCACTATTGTCAGTCCTTGGGATATCGCATATGCATCACATGCACAATAACATGTTTCTCTTACAGGTCCACAACATGTCATCGCAGTTGTACTACCAGGGTCTGGACAGAGTGTACCTACACAGTCCACCATATCACAAAAAGGTATTGTCATTAATCCTGACACAGGGTCAGTATATTCTGCAACACAACCTGCCAGTCCCGTAGGAACACCAAAAAAATCAATATAAGCTGGACTACAACAATTAATCATTGGTTCAGTTGAATCATCCTGAACACTTTGGGGATACCAATGGCATGGATGTGTGCCGCCACCACCCCCTTGTAATGCTGCCGTATAACCCGATGAAAGCCAGCCAGGGTCATCTTCACATTTCGCCCAACAGCATTCAGTAGCCTGGCAACATGCTGACCAACTAGTATATCCCGTAGGGTTACCGCCCGCGTCAGTAGGGGCACCAGGACTCCACGTGGCATTTGCCTGGTTCATATACCACAAATTGGCATAGTAGTTACAGTATCCTTTTGATTGTCCTTGTGTGGGACCACTTGCGTACACAAAACAGTCCCAACCTCCATCACAGTGACATGCAGCTGAACACTCTGTTGCACTAGAAAATGTTGGCGGTGAGCCCATTGGGTCTGGTGGCCAATAAGGACACCCATATAATGAAGTAACTGGGTCTATGTACACTGTACATGTCGCATTTACACCATTTTGTTGATTTAGGCAATCACATACATAACACTCGGTATAACAAGAACAATTCATTTCACATGTTAGGAGTCCTTGTGGGGTATAAGAGTTTCCACAACCAGTAGTATAACATTCCACACACCCTTCACAAGGTATGGGACACTCATAACCACATGGGGTAGCACCTATCCCCATCCATTGTGGGTTTGCTGTCATACAATCAGCACTAGTTGTCCATCCTGTTCCCGCAAAAACTGGAATACATCCTTCTTCACAATTATATGTCCATATGGTGTAGTCACAACATCCCGAATAATACCAAGGAAAGGACCCTCCATTATCACAATTCGCTTGAGTGTACGGTGCAAAAAATAATTCGTGAGTGGCTGCTATATAATCTACCATAGTAGCGTATGGTGTTGGAGTAGATGGAAGTGAACTAATTACTGGTAATATTACACTACTGTAGTATCCTATATTATTAGTTACTACATCATCCATACATGATAATAAACCACAACAATGATTAGAAGATGCAGGTGTCGAAGTCATACAAGAATAAGCTGGTGGTTCACACCACCCTGTACAGTCTATTTCGTTCTGAAATACTGGACCTTGTGTTGAGTCTAAAGCACTAGGGTCATTATACATTGGGTGTGCTGATGATATTTCGGTACACCCTGAACAATGATATGGGAATTCACAATACCATCTATCTTCACAACAGTCTCCGGCATAAAAATCATTCATACAATCATCATACGAAGAATATCCTTGAGAGGTACATGGGCCTGTACTAGTAATACCGGTACCGGGAACTAATTCACATGCAACCGTAGATGAGGTTAAAGCTGATACTGGCGGACATATCCAACTTGAACAACCAATATAATCCCAATACGTGGAATTTGTAAGTCCTGTTGGTGGAGGTAATGTCCCACTAGATAATGCTCTATAACAATTACCATATTGACCTAATGTAAATGTTCCTGCGGTATAATTGTTACCATTAACATATACCCCTGCAGGTCCTGGAGGACCTATCGTTGGGTATGCGTTCCACCAATTTAATGGGTCATAACAAGGTATTGCTGTATAATCTGGACAACTTTCACATTCTGGTGAACAAGCTTCCCAAATATGTTCGGATGGTTGTCCGTTAAACCACCACACTCCTTGGAATGTCTCTGTTGGTTTGACTCCAGCCCATGGGGAAGTAGTACTAGCACTTTGTGTTATATCTTTTACTGCCATATAACAACAACAATCCCCCCAGGTACTATCAAAGACAATATCACCCACCACATAATTAGCACTAGGTGACCATTCACCCATTTGGGTGTTAAACGTTATCGAGTGTGATAAGAATGAAATCCTATCAACGTATTCATCTTTTGTTTCACAGTAAGTACAATCTTCTATTTCACATTTAACACAGTCAAATGCACCAAATGCAAACGCATCTAGCCCACAACTTACCGCCTCATATAAAGTAACACCATTACTAAAATCGTAAAATTTTATTGGGGTATTAGTTCCAATACTAATTGTATAGGAAGTATATTGAGTATTTTCTGCTAGAATTGTACCCATAACTCCGTTTTCTAGTTGGTCGGTTAGTGGGTTTAAAACATCACCCATAAGTGGTACAGTTACCCCCACTTGATATCCTGGTGGTAGATTACCTGTAGATAAACTTGTATAGCTTTGGAATGCCCCTAATAAACTTTGTGTATTTCCTGTCACATCGAAACAATTAGTATTGTTTCCACCAGCGAATATAGGGGACATTCCACTATATTGTAATATATCAGTTCCTGAATCTAATGGTGAAAATGGGTATGCTCCAAAATAAGCGTTGGTCCCTACTGGACCACCAGGTCCTATAACTGGTGATACAAAAGAAGGTATATTTCCTGTAGCTAATAACGCATTATAATTCATAAAGGGGACACTAATTGCTTGAGATACTGATGTTGGTCCCCACGGACTCTCATGAGTTATTCTAATTCTTCTAGTACCGACCCCAGCATAAGTGTGTGGTAGTGGATTAGTTAAATTAGGAAATTGTAAAGTTTCACAACATGGTTCCAAGAAAGAATTTTGACATGGTGGTGTTAGACAGTTACAATTACAATCCCCCCAATCTATAGTATATGGTGAATCCTGAAATGATTTATAATATCCAAAATCAGTAGAATTCCATATTTTTATTTTATTCCCTGCACTTGTTACCGCTGAAACTACAAAATTAGAAAAAATATCTTTTTGTCCAATATTACCATCCCAAATATCATAATGTCCAATATCATTAAAATCTTGGTCCAGCATTATTGGAATTTGGTTTAAGTTGGTACCTAATGGACTTTGACAAAAACAAGGGGTTATGTTTGGGGTTAGGTGAGCATTTGTTTGGGTATTTAAAGGTGCTGATAAACTAGAATTAGTTATATCAAAAACGCTTATCATATCATTATAGCTTTCTGATGTAAATGTTTGGACTCCTGATTGAATCAGGTTTAAACCGGTAAATAAAATATAGGGATGTGATTCAATATCTAAACAAAATGGTGATGGTGATGGATTACCTACATTACCTACCGGTGGTGGGGGTGCAAGCATCGGCATAGTTGTAGTATCGTTCAAAATAACACATGGATTAGTAAGTGAACACCCTGTTAACTCTTGTGGGAAAGTATTCATGTCCCCTTGAAGTGCGTTTTGAACTTGGCTAAAGGTAGAATTATACATTGTTGTTCCAGAACAGTTGGAACTTGAATTTATAGGCCAAAAATCTGTGCCACCGGTACAAGGTACTGTCCAGTAGATACTTGGGTTGGTTCTTTTTATTCTATATTTATATACTTCCATATATTAAGGATTTACGTATTCATAAAATTTTATTGGTACTCCGCTCGGTACCAGGAGTGTTGTTGGGACAGCTGACGTGGGAGTTCCTCCTGGTACTCCGGTTCCAGCAGCGCCACCACCACCCATCACCATAATAGTTTCATTAAATCTAGTTACTACATATCTATAATTAGGTATAACTGTAGAAGCAACCCCTGGGCCAATAACAAGTTTAACTTTATAATAAAACCATTTAGGGTAACTTAGTACCTCACCATTAATTATTTCTTGTAGCGTAGGTTCTTCATTTATCATATTAAGTACCTTACCACTTTTTGCGTTATAAAATTTACAGGACATATAAAAAGTATCAATTTCCATCAATTCTCTATCTTTTAACCATTGTATATAATAATTTTCATTTTTACCTTTTAAAGGACCTAAAAACGCTCTAGGGGTGTACACTCCGTATGTGGGTAGGGCTAATGGGTCCGCGGCAATTTGTGCAAAATACTCTATGGGGTCTTCTAAGGGGTCTATTATTGCTTCTTCTTTTATACAGTTATTAAGAGGCATAATATTAGTAAACATGATTTTTTGCTCTTTTCTCCATGGAGAATCATAAAAATCAAATTTAAAAAAACTTCTAGTGAATGCTTTTTTAGGTTTTGCTAAATCTTTATTTAAAAACCCTAAAACATTAAAATTATCTTCATAGGTAGAAGTTGCAGCATCCCAAAAATTAAATTCATAAGATATCGTATTGCCACTTACGATGTTGTTATAAGCATATCGTGTGGTTTCGTAATCCTGTATAACATTTATGTTATCTTGTAATTCTACTTCTTCCCACGTTTTAATTAGTTCTTCTTGCCCTATTTCGTCAAAACTTTGACCTATAGGTATAGTAATAGATTTATCACTTGTGGAAGCTTTTATACTTATTCTATTGACAGCCATCTGTATATTCTGATAATATGTTTATGCTTGATGAGGTAAGCGGTATTAATGCTGGCCCAACAGCCTCTATTTTAAACTCCAAATTATGAAATGGGTAGTGTGCATCATTTAAATATGGGTAACTCACACCATTAGTTCCATCTTCATAAAACTCTATAGGTAAAATCTCCCTCCACCTAAAAGTTTCCTCTAATAAAGAATAAACAGCATACTGGGGGGATGTAAACAGACTATCATTATAACTTATATAATTAGAGAATTTTTTTAGAGTTATTCGGTGATGTGGTTGGTACTTAAAAATAGATTCTACAAAGTCGTATGGTGTACCTCCTGACCTATACATTGTATCTCTATTAAATTTAAGGGAGTGCCCAATTTCAGAAATTATTCTTTCTTTTAATTCAAAAGGATTATATTCTGCAAATGCTCCTCTGAAAGTTGAGCCGCTTACTGGTAGTGGGTCTACTCCGTTAGCCCCTTGTGTTAGATTAACTGGGTGTACTGTATTGTCTACAAATGGGTCAACTATCCCATTCTTTTTAAAATTCCAACCCCAACCATACCCTGCCGGACTAAAAGTTCCTCCTCCGTCATAATCCCACATTAAATTTCGATTAGTGGTTAAAATAGTTAGGTATATTTCTGTTAAAGGCCTATTTAAATTATCATAATAATTATCAATATTTATATTTTCATTAGAATTCCATAAATATGAATTATATTCTTGATATAGTACTGTCTTTTTGATATAGTCTGGTGTTTTTTTAGGCCAGAAAACCCTACCTTTTTTATTATATATTCCTGTTTCAAACCCAGTTCTATCAAAAGTATAATCATTAGGGTTAGTTATTAGTTTATGGATATGTACATAATATTCTGACCTGGTTTCCGCTGAGTTAGTCATATTTATTATTCTTTTGAGTGTCCCTACAGGTTCACTAGCGGGTATAGAGGTAGCGTCTAATCCGTTAGTTTGGATATTTATGATGTATTTTTCAGAATTTGCTAAGTCATTGCCTAAGGAATCCACTTTAAATGTTGTTTGGGGACCTGCGGGGGTTGGCCAAATAACTGATATTGGTGCATCAAACATTAAGGTAGCATTACCAAATACTGTTGGTGTTGATTGTAATTCTATGAATTCACCTACTTCTAATCCATGAGGGATGGGTGTTATTAATTGTAAAACTTCTTTACCTTTAAGAGTTGTTACACGAGGTGTAAATGGTATTCCATCTCCTGCTACAAATTGCATCCCAGAAGGTGTTGTATAATCTGTATAATATTCCATTGTTTGGCCACTATCAGTGGTATCAACATAAGAAATGTATTGCATCCAATTATCTTGGTAGGCTAATAATGGTTCCCAATTAGCTAAACTAGGGGTTGGTCCAAATCTTTTTTCGGGTATGAATGAAAAAGTTTCTGATGGTGGTAACCCTATACAGTTTGCAGGAGGCACACCTCCTACTTGAGGGCACCCTATAAAATCTGGGAGAAAATACATTGACCTCATAAAATCAGTATTTAGAGTTTCTCCTGTTATTATGTTATTAAATAGTACATCTATTTTACCAGACGCACGATAAATAGTACAGTACTCACGTTCAAAATTGAATTGGTCTCTTAGGTCCAATACTAAATTCCTATCGTTCTGGGTCAATTCTTTCTTGGTGGTTTCTAATAGTGGGTGAACCACTAAGTCTACATCTGGTGAACTAGCATATCTTGCTTTACCTCTTACTATTCTTATGTTTTTTTCGTTACTCATTATATTACTGTATCAGCTAATTCTTCATCAATATATTTTCTCACAAAAGTATTGTAGGAGGTGGCTCCCGGTCTTAACCCAAAGAAATAAAATAACGGTTGTGAGAATACCATGTTCTTGCTACTGTCTCTATTCATTAATGGATAATCACCATTTGCAAATGTAAAAGGTGGATTCCCCATATAGTGTTGGAAATCCCCGTCCCACACACATGGTGAACCAGTCCCCCCTGTAGTACAATTTGTACCTACTGGGTGTATACTAGTTCCCTGTGCAGTTGTAGTATTAAGAGCAGGTACAACAGACATTGCTGCTCCTGGTACCCCAAGAGCGTATCTGTATTTACCTACTGTTCCTAACCAATCATTCCAAACATCCCCAAATCCTTCTGATGAACTAGCCGCACCCGACCGTTGATGCCATGGATAGAAAGGTACGTATTGTGATGATGCAGATAATGACATTGTTATACAATCTATTAAATTTTGTCCATCCATAATGGTTTGTGTTTGACCTGTAAATAATAAAGGTTCCCACATAATATTGTGGTCAAATGGACTACCAGGACTGGCAAATAAATTATTTACATTTATTGCATTGGTTACATAAGTTCCAGCAGTAAAGTTAGGAGGTGGGTATTCTAACCCTCCTAATGGTGCAGTTGCGACTACTGGGGTGGAAACCATAGCAGGAAAATCACACTCACAACCAGTATTCCCCATATTAGTTTCATACCCATGTACCCCTAACATACAATTTTGCATTAATGCTTGTGCGACATCACCTCCTATTTCATACTCAGGCCTAGGAAAAAAGGTAGACATAGATGCCAATCTGAACTGCATTTTAATATTATATATATCGGAAACTAGGTCGGTGATGTCTTGGAAGGTTGTGCTCCCTATTTGGTCTGTCACAGAACACTCCTCTGCATATTTAGGGTCTAAACATATTTGTTGTATACATTGATTTCTTGAGCCCATGTCCACAATGGTAGTTGGGAAAAGAATATGTCGGTCCATATCACCTTTTGCGTGCATATCACTTGTAGCATTTCCTCCTCCAATCATCCACCAAGGTTTATAAACTCCGTCCGTATCCCCAATAAAATTACCAGCGAGTGGACTAGGGCCAGATACTTTGAATGGAGTAGACCTATAATAGAAAGCATGGTCTGTAGGGTGTAAATATGTTAATTTTTTACAGTAATCACTCTTGGTGGCATATGATTCTGTTATCTCATCATATTGTACTTTTGCCTTAAATTGCCATTGGTAAAGAAAACCACTCACCCAATTATTTTCCCAGAAATAAT
>Ga0209757_10000165_pt1 | contig 17386 bp, 24 predicted proteins | sample ETNvirome_6_1000_FD_185472 | JGI IMG/M metagenome (GOLD analysis project Ga0209757, IMG submission 185472) | Marine viral communities from the Pacific Ocean - ETNP_6_1000 (SPAdes) (version 2) | ecosystem: Environmental > Aquatic > Marine > Oceanic | place: Pacific Ocean | collected 2013-06-19 | reverse complement strand
TCAATGCAGAGTGGTCCGGCTGGACAGACCCAGTTGGGGGAGATTCTAACAGAACTGGAAGCAGCAGCCAGAAGGGACATTGCTAATTTAACAAATCCACAGTATCCACCTGGAACTCCAGCCGAGATGATTAAATCGGGTCGGGCTATACCGCTTCCCGGCGGTAAAGGAATGCCCGAGGGTGCTGTAGTAGGGGGCGGCACACCAGAGCAAGCCATTGACGATGCCATTAACTTTTCGGACTCCATAAATGACACCTTTATGCAAACATTGGTAGGGAGCGTTCGTGCTTCGAACAAAGCCCCGGAATTACTAATGATGGAGCTTATGACTCAAAAACCTGCTGCTCTAACACTAGCCATGCAACAACTTGATGATGCGGCTCGCTTCCTGGTAAATAGGCTAGAGGAAGGTTTTATACCGGGGGAGGCTGCCCGTAGGACGTCCGAAGGGGTATTTGTGGCTCCCGAAAGAGCGGATACCGCAACAAGAGCCCTGTATAATGAGTTAAATGAAATCTATCCCAGGCTAACTGATCTTCGCACCATGGAAGACAGGGTACTGCGAGGAGTTTTCGAGAAGTTCAGAATCCGCGATCCACGAACCAATGAAGTGGTCCCCGATATAGCGGGCATTAACAATTACCTCAACAAACCAGAAATCCGTAAAGCCATGCAGGATAATTTCCCTGACATGCTAAGGGATCTGGAAAACGTACAGACAGCGGGACAACTTTTCCATTCCGTAAACCAGCGGGCCACCCGACGAATGGAAAGTGCCCGCAATCAAATCCCCCTGTTCCAGTTTATGACGGATACCGCACTCCCGGTAAAGGATAATCCAGGTGCTGTGATTAATGAGATGCTGGGCTGGCCCGGCTCTCCACGTCCCGAGAACCCTATTCAGGACCTCACCGCTGTTGCCAAAAACATAGCCAACGTCAGTGACGAAAATATGGAACGCTTGAACCGGGGACGAGCGGCTAGAAACCTACCTGAGTTCACGCGGGAAGATCTTAAAGAGGGCCTGTTTGAGGCCATCACAAGTCAGGCGTGGATAATCGGCAGGGGTGAAAACCCAGAGGCTCCGTTTAGCTTCACCCTCGTCAAACAATACATGGAAGATCCCATTGTTCCACGGGGAGCTGATCCTCAAACCGGGCAAAAATCAGGCGATAGCGTTCTGGATATTTTACGCAGGGAAGGAATAATAGAGGATTCCCAGTGGAAGGACGTAGGAGAAGTTCTAGAGCAGGGTGACAAGATCCAGAAAGCCATAATAAATGGGGATGCAAGCGCCCTCGCAGCCCTTTATGGCGAAACCCCGATTACGGTTGACCTGGTAACAAGGATCGTTGGTGCAAAAGGAGGCACCACCCTGGCAGGTATGTTGCCCGGAAGTATGGGAAGTTCTAGCTTGATTGCAGCCAGCGCCGGTTCCGCAGCATTGCGAAACCTACTCGATAAAGTCCCAGGTACTATGTTCAAAGATTTATGGATGGAAGCTTTAACCGACCCTGCACTTTTAAGAGAGCTGTTACAAGAAGGTGTCGCAAGAAAGGGGAAGGGGTTGGAAACCACGGGAATATTGGGACTTGATATGGAGTGGGCTGATCTTCCTGGGTGGGGAAAAGCATATAGCTCAATTCGAACAGCACTGATTTCGATGGGCCTTAAAGAATTACCTTCATTCGAAGAATCAATAATGGAAGCTACGGGAACACGAAGCCGAGGCGCACCTGGGGCAGGAACAGGATCGACAGGCAGAGAACTAACTCCAGGAGAGTTAGCGGGAGCAAGACGACAGGAACTGAGACGTAGAGGACCTGAAGTAGTAGAAGCTCAAGAAACCATTATCACGCCCGCTGCTTCAATGACAGAAACAGCGGAAGAAATACTTCCTCAAGGACCACCACAGGGTCCTCCCAGACCACCCCCTGGCCCTCCTCCCGTTGCTGCGGGGCCACCCCCTGGTGACCCTAATCTTGACCGCCAACGATTTGCAGCCGCCTATCCCTTTGATATTACTAGCGATGTGATTCGTACACAGGGGATTGGTTCCCTCGTTTAGAAGACCCCTACAGGAGCCAGGTCTTGAATTCCTCTCCCAGGATTTTCCCTGCAATATTAATCTTGCTTCGCAATGCCTTTAGAATTTTTTCATCAATAGTCCTGGGGCTGATCAGGTCTATGTATGTGACTGATTCATCCTGTCCAATACGATGGGGGCGGTCTTCCGACTGTAAGCGCGTTTCAAGGTCATAACTATTGTTATAGTAGATAACCGTAGTGGCAGCGGTTAGGGTAAGACCAAAACCCCCTGTCCGGGGCTGACCAACAAAAAAGCGTAAAGGCGAATCAGGGTCTTGGAAATCTGTGACGATTTTTTGACGCATGTCCTGGGGCGTTCCCCCGTAATAGACAGCCACCGAGTCCGGGCCATGACGCAAGGCTATAGCTTCTTTGATTTCATGGATATTGTGGGTGAAAGTTGACCAGATCAAAGCCTTCCCATCCACTTCTTCCAGGATATTGAGCAGCTCATCCAGGCGGTTGTTCTTTAAAACCTGAAGTTCCCCTTCATCCGGCGCTATAAAGCCACAAGTAATCTGCTGTAAGCGCATTAGCTGCGTCAAAATACTGGCAGTCGTCGCCAACTTTCCCTGATATAACTGAGCGAGGGCAAACTGTTTCATCTCTGCGTAAACGCGGTGTTGCTCCTTGGTCATAGGGACCAGGCGCTGCATGTATATTTTCTCCGGGAGATCAAGACAGTCTTTTTTTAAAATACGGGAGCTGAACTTATCCAGCTTTTGTCCCAGTTCCTCCAGGTTCTGGTAGCCTATTATTTGCTGAAAGCTGCGGTGTCCCATTTTACGAGTCAGCAATTTCGCATACCGTGCCTGAAAGCTGTAGTAGCTTTTAAAGTCCAGTGCTTTAGGCGATAGAAAGTTACACTGGCTAAACAAATCCAGCGGGGATTTGGTTATTGGGCTCCCGGTAAGTATCCGCCGGTACTTTGCCACTTCACTTAAATCGAGTGCCCTTTTGGTACGGGCAGCTTTGCGATTTTTGATCGTCGTTGACTCATCCACGATGAGGATATTGTCCGGGTTCAATTCGAGATACCGTTTAGCAGTTTGCCCTCCTTTCTGCGTGGACAGAGCTTCGATGTTCATAACCAGGATACTCAGGGTCCCTGCCTCACGGTTCTCGGGTACAGCTATGTCACTGATTTCACTACGAAAAATTTTAGTAAAGGAAGGTTGCCATCTAACCACCCTGGTTGGAATTCTATCGGGCATGTGAAGAGGGATTTCCTGCATCACCCAATTGTCGTAGACCCCCTTCGGCGCTATGATAAGCGCGGTATCTATCTCCTTTCTTTCAAACAAGAAAGCCATCGTATCAATGACTATTTTTGTTTTACCGGTGCCCATTTCCAGAAAGAGGGCATACCATTCTTCGCTCCTGGAAAGCTCGAAAATTTTGGCCTGGTGAGTATAGGGAGTGGTCTTAAAGTCATATTCTGCTTTCATGTAAATTCCTCTTGATTATCGGATGGTATACAATTAATATGGGCAACTCAAGGGTAAAGCTACCCTTTAACAGAGGAACGTAGAAATGAAAGAAGACTTATTTACCGAGATGGAAGCAGATGCCCAGGTTTCCCAGATCGAATCCCTCACGAATGACGGGCTTGGCGGAATAGCAGAACTTGCCCGGAAGGTTCGCCAAAAGAAAACGGAATTTGACTCCTTGGAAGCACAGGCAGCGCAGTGCAAGAAGGAGCTTTTAAAAATCACTGACGAAGACTTACCCAACCTGCTCCAGGAACTGGGTATCTCTTCGTTCTCCCTCGAAGATGGCAGTAAAGTGGAACTTCGCACTACGGTGGGAGCCCACATCAAAGTTGAAAATCGTGAAGAAGCCTATGCATGGCTTAAAACGCACGAATTCGACGACATCATCAAAAACATCACTTCATGCCAGTTTGGCAGAGGCGAGGATCAGAAAGCATCTGACTTTGTTGAACTCGCTGCTGAACATGGCTATGTGCTTAATCAAAAACGGGAAATTCATCACAACACCTTGACAGCTTTTGTTAGAGAAAGAATTGAGAAAGGTGAGAACTTCCCAATGGAACTATTCGGCGCTTTCGTTGGACAACGCGCCACAATCAAAGGGGCTAAATCGAATGGCTAAAGAAATAAGTGAACAAAAAGACAGTCTTCCCGCTGTTCTGAGTACGTTTGAGCAGGACGCGGAAACCATCGTGGATAACATGGAGGTTGCTGACATTGCGATCCCCTTCCTGAAAATCCGCCAAAAAGCGTCAAAGGAACTCAAGCAGGAGGAAGGCGATATCTTCAACAATGTCACTATGCAAAGTTGGAAAGCGGAAACGGGAGTGAAAGTCATTCCAGTTGCCTTCAGACATGCCTGGATCGAATGGGCACCTCGTGGGGAAGGAACCGGAGCACCAGTTAATTTCTACTATCTTCAAAAGGATGGAAGGACTGCAACAGATTCGGGAGAGGAATGCCCTAAGACTGAGCGGGACGAAAAATATAATGACGTTATCGTTGGACATCCCAACGGTCACTATATTGACAGCACCGCGCAACACTGGGTTCTGTTTCTCAACGAGGATCAGACGCTGACACAGGCCGCCATGATATCCATGAATCGGACTAAACTAAAAAAATCCCGTAACTGGAATGCACAGATAATCTCCCGCGTGGCACAAGGTGCTAATGGTCCTTTCACCCCTACCCGTTTTTCCCATGTCTACACCCTCACAACCGTGTCGGAATCAAATAAAGCGGGCGACGAGTATCAGAATTGGGCAATTGAGGTTGACCGGATGCTTGATGAAAAAAACCCTGCGGACATGGCGCTTTATTCCGGGGCTCGAACTTTCCGAAAAGCAGTAAAAGAGGGGAGTGTGGTCGTTGCATACGACGATGAATCGGACGAGGAAAGCGTTAAAGTGGAGAAAGTCGAGGGGAATGGTGAAGACATCCCATTTTAATCTATGTCGAAAAACTCGGAAAGATTTGCGGGAATTTTCGATGGCTTAAAGATTGCTTATGGCACCTATCGCGTAGATCGTACAAAAACAAACGGGAAAACCACCGGCAAAGCAGCGGTTGTCAAAGAGCCGCGTAGCCCTTCCTTATGGGAAGGGCACTTGTCCGGTGAAGGCGATGCCATTGGCATCATACCTATCAGCGAAGACTCCAATTGCATTTGGGGTTGCATCGATGTGGACCGCTATCCGCTAGACCATCTGGAACTCGTTACCAAGATTCGTCGAATGAAACTCCCCCTGGTGGTATGCCGGAGCAAGTCAGGGGGAGCACACTGCTTTCTCTTTACCAGTGACTGGATTTCTGCCAAGAACATGCAATCAGTGTTGCAACATATCGCCGCAGCACTGGGTTTCGGGGGCTCAGAGATATTCCCAAAGCAGACTTCTTTGAATCTGAAAAGGGGTGACGTGGGCAACTTTTTAAATTTGCCCTTTTACTCCGGGGATGGCGATGATCCTGACGGGATGCGCTACGCTATAAATGATGACGGGTCTGCCGCCACACTGGGGGAATTCTTTGACCTTCATACCAAATATGTTCAGACCCCTGAGCAGATTGACTCCCTGACAATTGAAGAGGACACCGAATCCGCAGTTCAGGACGGACCCCCCTGCTTACAGATTTTATGCAAGGAGCATATCAGCGAAGGCGGCAGGAACAACGGCCTTTTCAATATAGGGGTTTACCTGCGAAAAGCTTTCCCGGATTCATGGGAAGCCGAAATACTTATATATAACGCCAAATACCTCACTCCTCCGTTGCCACTGGGTGAAGTCAACCTGGTTGCCAAGCAGCTCCAGAAAAAAGACTATGCCTACAAATGCAAAGACGCGCCGATCAATGCGTACTGTAATTCCCAGCTCTGTAAAACCAGGCGCTATGGCATCGAAGCAGGGCTCTCAGGCACGCTTATAGCGAACTTGCGAAAGTACAATAGCAATCCCCCTGTGTGGTTCCTCGACGTCAATGGGACGCCCCTGGAGCTGGATACGGAGGGCCTTATGACACAGCCTACCTTTCAACGGGCATGTGTCGAACAATTGAATTTTATGCCCCGGACAATGTCCAAGGTGATGTGGGAAACCCGTATCAATCAACTGCTCCAGGAAATGAGCGATACTGACGGAAGTATCGTCGAGGTATCACAAGACGCCTCTGTCCAAGGACAGTTCTATGAGTTTTTAGAGGAATTTTGTACGGCCATGCAGAAAGCGGAAAGCCGGGAAGAAATCCTGCTCCGTCGCCCATGGACCGATGAGGAAGAAAACCGGACCTACTTCCGTTTAAAAGATTTCGATGCCTACCTGAGAAAGAACAGGTTCTTCGAGTATAAAAGCCACAAGATTGCCCAACGGCTACGTGATATCAATGGAGAAGCAGTGAGTCTCAAGATTAAAGGAAAAGCTACCCGTGTCTGGGCTATCCCTGTCTTTCAGGTTCAGACGGGATCCGTCCCCACTCCGGAACTGGGAGCCACCGGGGAAGAGGTTCCTTTTTAGTGTTTAGGATTTTTGGACCACCAGGGACCGGGAAAACCACCACGCTTTTAAATATGGTGGACAAAGCGTTAAGCGAGGGCGTGGCACCCCATCAAATTGCCTTCCTGGCTTTCACCCGCAAAGCGGCCAACGAAGCCAAAGAACGTGCCAGCGACCGTTTTAACCTAAACCCCACCACCGATCTGTTCTACTTTCGTACTCTCCACAGCTTGGCCTTTCGCTTGCTGAACATAAAAGTGAAAGACATCATGCAAAAAAAGCACTATGACGAATTATCAGCGCACATAGGTTTCAAGCTGAATGTCAAGAATACCAGGGCCTTTGAAGATACGCCGGTAGGTATTTCCGAGCACCCCATTCTTTCCCTGATAAACCTGGCACGCCTGAAAAAAACGTCACTTTCTACAGAGTACAATGAAACGCACATTTCCCACACCTGGCACGAAGTTGATTATGTGGCACGCTCCTATGAAAAATATAAGAAAATCAATGGCTTGATTGACTATACCGACATGCTGTATCTGTTCGCCCTAGATGCAGAAAAGATCGTTCCCCGCTTCAAGCTGTGCTTTCTTGACGAGGCCCAGGACCTCAGTCCCCTTCAATGGGATATTGCTCATGCGCTGGACCGTCGCTCGGAAAAAATGTTTTGTGCTGGTGATGACGACCAGTGTCTGTACCGCTGGGCAGGTGCCGACGTTGACCACTTTATAAACCTTCCCGGCGGCAGCGAAGTACTTGAGCAAAGCTACCGCATTCCACGCTCCGTGCATGAAGTGGCAACTAGAATAGTTAAAAGGATTCACCACCGTTTCCCCAAGAACTACCGACCCCGTGAGGTGGAAGGAAAGGTTGAACGGCTACCCTCACTGGAAGAAGTGGATATGAGTGAGGGGACATGGCTGATAATGGCGCAAGCCAACTACATGCTTTCCCCCCTTGCCGAAGACCTGAAGTCCCACGGCTATCTCTTCGAACGCAACGGCAGCCGGTCGATCAGTGAGAAGCTCTCCACCGCAGTGAATAACTGGGAGCTGTTACGCAAGGGAGGCACCATCGATGAGCCCACGGCCAAGATACTCTACAGCTATATGTCAGGCAACGGGGTGCGTGTGGAACGTGGCAAAAAACAGATAACCGGGGAAACCTTTACCCTCAAGTCATTGCGCGAGGACCACGGCCTTTTGGCAGACTCCGGAATGATATGGAACGAGGCCCTTGATAAAATCCCCGAGCAGGAACGAGCTTATGTCACCGCACTCCTGAGAAGGGGGGAAAAGTTCAATGCAAGACCCCGCATCCGCCTCTCGACAATTCATGGCACAAAAGGGGGTGAAGCGCAGAATGTGGTACTGTTCACGGACCTGACAAAGGCGGCGCTGGACAGCAGCGGCGATGACCTCCATCGTGTTTTTTATGTTGGAGTTACTCGCACCCAGTCCAACCTCTTTATAATAGAGCCGGAAGATTACACCAGGGCTTATGTGTTATGACAGGCCTGGCTACCAATACATGCCCTCAGTGCAAGAAGAAATCGGAGGAAGTACTTAACATGGAAACGAGAAAGCGAGTCGGCTGGTATTGTCCAGGCTGTCGTCATTTTGAAAAGGCAATCCTGCGCGAAACCAAGTGGGTGCCTCATGACAACTAAACTTCAGATGGTTATGTTTCCACCGAAATCCGACTGGCTCCCCCCGGAGCACCCGTTCCCTGATCTACTTAGCTGTCCCGAGATAGCGATAGATGTGGAGACGCGGGATCCGGACCTGAAAAGCCGTGGACCTGGCTGGGCTACCCAGAATGGCGAGGTGGTTGGCTACGGAATAGCGGTCCCTGGGTGGAGCGGGTACTTCCCCGTAGGCCACGTTGGCGGCGGGAACATGGACAGGGGCCAGATCAACAAGTACCTGAAGAAAGTCTTCGCGTCCCCCGGTGCAAAGATCATGCACAACGCACAATATGACCTCGGATGGATCCGCGCCATGGGTTTTGAAGTGAAGGGTCAAATTATTGATACCATGATGACGGCTGCATTGCTCGATGAAAACCGGTTCAGCTACTCCCTGAACGCCCTGTGCTATGACTACCTTGGAAAAACCAAGTCAGAACAAGGGCTTACAGAAGCGGCTCGTGAATTTAATGTGGATCCCAAAAGTCAAATGTACCTGTTGCCAAGTATTTTCGTGGGTCCTTACTGCGAGCGTGACTGCGAGATAACCCTGGAACTGTGGACATACCTGAAAAACCAGCTCACCAAGGAAGATCTCTGGGATATATGGAACCTTGAAACCTCCCTGCTTCCCTCCCTGGTGGACATGACCTTGAAAGGTATCCGGGTGGACGTGGACCGGGCTGAACGAACCAAGCAACTTTTGTTCAAGCGGGAGAAAACAGTACTCAAGAAACTCAACGACGTCGCCGGAATGAAAGTGGAAATATGGGCTGGCGCATCCATCGCCAAAGCCTTTGACAAGGCAGGACTTTCTTACCCGAAGACTGACAAGGGAGCCCCCTCCTTTACCAAGACCTTCCTCGCAGAACATCGTACCAACCTGGCACAGCTAATCGTACAGGCACGCGACCTCAACAAAATACAGGGAACCTTTATCGATTCCATCCTGAAATATGTCCACAAGGGCCACGTTCATTCGCATATAAATCAGGTTCGCTCGGATGACCGGGGGGCAATAAGCGGCAGAATTAGCATGAATAATCCAAATTTACAGCAATTGCCGAGTAAACACCCCGAACTTGGACCCATGATAAGAAGCCTGTTCCTCCCAGAAGAAGGGCAATTCTGGGCAGCAATTGATTTCAGCCAGCAGGAGCCACGCATCATGACTCACCTGGCAAAGGTATATGGCGAGTACCTCAACTCCCCACTGCCAGGAGCCGAAGAACTCGTTAAAGAATACCAGGAAAACCCGGATGCCGATTTTCATAGCATGGTGGCAGAGATGGCTTCAATTAGCCGCTCCCAGGCTAAAATCTGCAATCTGTCCATGATGTACGGAATGGGAAAAGCGAAGCTTGCCCTGCAACTGGATATTCCCGAGAAAGAGGCCAAGGCACTGATCGAGCAATACCATGTGCGAGTGCCTTTTGTGAAGCTGCTACTCAAAGGAGTCCAGAAAAGACTCGACGACCCCCGCTCCTCCGGGAGCGTTCGATCCCTCAAAGGACGCAAATGTCGCTTTGACCTGTGGGAACCTGCCACTTTTGAACTGCATAAGGCATTGCCACGCGAAGAAGCCATCGCGGCCCATGGGCCAACCACCCGGCTTAAAAGAAGCTATACCTATCGGGCACTTAACAGGCTGGTCCAGGGGGGAGCAGCCGATATGACGAAGACGGCCACAGTCGATGTATGCGCCCAGGGAGATATCCCCCTCCTACAGATCCATGACGAACTCGCCTTTTCCGTGGAAGATGAAGCCCATGCCAAAAAATTGGCGGAAATTATGGAAAACGCCATAAAACTGACTGTTCCCAACCGATGTGATATAGATATCGGACCAAGCTGGGGAGAAGCTGTTCCAATCAAGAGGAAATAAGTGTATGGACAGAGTTTACAAAGCGACCGTGAGGAAAATTATCGATGGCGATTCACTCAAGCTGGACGTTGATTTGGGTTTTGGGCTCACTTTGGCTGGTTCCGATTCTCGGGGGATTAGTCTTCGCGTGGCTGGAATCGATACAGAGGAATCCCGGACCAGGGACCTTCTACAGAAGAAATTTGGCCTCAATGCCAAAGCCTTTGTTGTTGACTTTGTCCCGGTTGGATCAACCGCGATTCTCAAAACCATCAAACGGGATAAGTATGGGCGTTGGCTCGGGGATCTTAAAGTAGGCCGAAAATGGCTCTCCAAAGAGCTGCTTCGGGAACATCTCTGCGTTGTTTATAATGGAGAGAATAAAGCAGACGTAAAAAAAGCACACCTTTTAAACCGCGAAATCCTCCGGAAAGAAGGAAAAGTGGACTTTTAGCCCTTTATCCTATACTCTCCTATACTATCTTACCCCAGGAGAGAACAATGGATCAGACTAAATGGAAATCGGTGGTACTACCCCGCGATGTCTATGAAGAAGTCAAACTAATCAGTGAGCTGGAAGGGCGTAACATTTCCCGTCAGCTACGGTTCATCGTGGATGACTGGAAAGAAGAATTCCTTACACCCAAGGACCTTGAACGTATCGAAGCTCACAAGCTGAAAGTACAGGAGGAAATGGGGGCACACCCAACTTCCTTTTCTACCTAGTCACGCGCCTATCTCGATAGAGCCAGTCACGGATGGTATCAATGGGAATATCAAAGTGTCGTGCAATCCAGTCCACAGACCGACATTCTACTTCACGGGCATGACGAACGTCCTCCACAACTTCATATGAGTATTTTTTAGCTGCCATACCACATATGGTATCTGCTTTACATGTGAAACACAAGTTGACTTACTAAAAACGCCTGGTTACTATGACCTGGATGGCGTTGCGGTCTAAATCCCTATATTTCCCGCAACTCTTGTTCTAGTTAGCTCCTAGATCTTTGACCCCATTATCTTCGCGGATAGTGGGGTCAACTTTAAAAATGAAACTTGACCCTGTAATTTTAAACACCGCCGCCCGTTATGCTGCCAAGGCATACGATGACGACATCCCCAATTCCATAAAAATCGAATCAAAGTTCACCTCCACCACCGCTTTTATTATGAAGCGCAATACGATTGACATTATTGCGTTCAGAGGAACGGCATCTGGTATCGATTGGCTCACGGATGCCCTAGTAGTGCCGGTTCCTTATGCAGGTAGGCTTTGTCATGGAGGTTTTGCGCTGGCGCACAAATCCGTATGGAAAAAAATCAAGAAGCATATCCACCCCAAGAAACGCACCCTACTGACGGGGCATAGTTTGGGTGGCGGATTAGCTGAACTAAGTGCTGCAAAACTCCATAAGAAGCACCCTAACCTGAACCTGGTGACCTTTGGCAAACCCAATACATTTTTCAAAGGGTTCAAACAGCCCATGGACCTAGACAAACAGTATTCGTGCGTTTGTGGCTCTGATTTAATCGCTTTGATCCCCAGGTTCTGCTACGGACCCTCCTGTTCCCAGCTCATGCTCTATCATTCTAATTCCGGGGAGGATAAAATAAATCCTTCCACAGCCTACAGAAAGGAAGACCGCTCCTCGGTCCCACTCAAGGAAGCTTTTACCGACCACTTCATGCACGGCTACTCCGAGAGACTCGAAGAATTCCTAAAGAACCAGAGTAAAACTAAAAAAGTAGAAGAATTCATTAGTGAAGAAGAAGCTAAAGAACTTAACCGATTGCTGGACGGTGACTAAAATGCTTAAACTTATCCCCTTTTTGTTTTTACCTTTTCTTGCTGGCTGCGCCGTTTCCGAGGACATGATCGAGAATAAAGAGCTGTATTGCTCTGGGCTCTACCAGGGCATACGAGCTGTTGGCCGGGTAGCTACTGAAGTGGTATCTGGCGTGACCATTCCTGACGTGTGCGACACCATCGACGAGATAGTGGAAGAAGAAGCAGAGGAGGAAAGTGCCGAACCGGCGCTGGGAAAAAGTAGTAGCGAATATCAACGCTCTCATCAAAATAATGTTCTTTCTTAATGAACTAAAATGAAATTTGGCGGTCTGCTTAAAGCCCTGGCCCCAACCATAGGCAATGCAGTCGGCGGTCCCATGGGCGGCATGGCCCTGAAAATGGTGGCGAGCAAACTCGGCGTTCCCGAAGCTTCAATAGAAAAAGTAGAACAGATCCTGGAGGATGAACCCGAGAAAGTTTCCCTGGTAAAAGAAGCTGAAAAAGAATTTGCTGATAAAATCAGGGAGCTGGAAATAAACCTTGAGTCATTCAAGGTGGAGACAGAAGACAGACAAGACGCACGGATAACTTTCAGCAACGACATAACCTCCAAGATATTCGCTATCATCAGCTTGGTTGGCTTTATAGGCTATATCTTCATGGTCACCCTGATGCCCCCCGACAGTAACGACAACGCTATAATAAATTTGATAATCGGATACCTCGGCGGCCTGGTAAGTGGTATCAGTGCGTTTTTTTTCGGAAGTAACCAGAATAGTAAGGGGTGACAATACACATCGCATAAGAAAACTTTTCCTCTCGGTCCCCTCTTCTCCCAGGAAGGGGGGGCCTCTTTTTGTTGAATATACACATGGTATATGAGAAGATACCTGCTTCACCTCAATAAATACAGCTAGGAGCCTCCAATGAAACAAGGGCACAACGATGAAAGACCCCTCGACGACGACCCCCTCGATACCTTCTCTCCACCCCTCCAGGAACCGGATCCGGATGACGCCTATGACCAGATCCGAGGCCAACAACTGATAAACGACAAAAATGCCGTCTGTCGAATCCTACGGGACAATCCCCTTGACACCGAGAAGATGGTTAACAAATTGGTGGACTATGTGGATTCTGTCAGGAGGTTTGGTTAATCCCTTATATAAGCTGTGGCTGGTAGAATATTTTTTAAAAAAAATAAAAATTATTGCCGTAACCCCGTAACCGGTGTATACCTCGGTCCAGAGGCCACGAACCACGGGGGTTTACGCGGTTACATGGAGGTTACAGCGTTAACACCAGTAAATAGAGCAAAGCTTAATATCCATATTCCGTTATTGTGCTGAAAACAAAAAAAATATATTTTTTATTTTGGACCCTATATACAAAGAGGGATATACTCCAGAACTATGGAAGCACAGCCTCTCAAACGAAGCCGAGGACGCCCGAAGGGCTCCGGAGTACCTCTCCCGAACAAAAAGCTAACCCGGAAGCAAGAATTATTCGTCAAAGAACTCGTTTCCGGCGAGGGAAGGATTACCAAGCGGCAAGCAGCAACGAATGCGGGTTATCCGGCCAAGTCCGCGCACCAGAGGGCTTATGAACTCACCGATCCCGCAAAATGTCCCCACGTGGTTAAAGCTATCCGCGAATATCGCCGTGAACTTGATAAGAAATACGGCGTCGAATATAAAAAGCATGTCCGTGATCTTCAGCGCATCCGGGATAAGTGCCTTGAAGAGGACACCCTTAATCTTTCTGCCGCAGTACAGGCAGAGTTCCGGCGCGGCCAGGTTGCCGGGCTTTACATAAATCGTTCGGAAATAAAATATGGCTCGATTGACCAGATGGATAAGTCTCAAGTTGAGGCTGAACTTCGAAAGCTAAGGGAAGAGTATGGAGCTGCCTTGGGAAACATCATCGACGTCACCCCCGAAGAAGAAGCTTCGGGAGAGCCAGCTCTGGAAGAACTTTAAAAAAGCGGTTGCTACCCACAAGCCAGCCTGGAAATTAACTCGTATTGAAACTTGGGCAATGCCTGGTATCCCGGATGTCCTTATCTGCGATGAAGAAGGTAATCTCCTCCTGGTTGAGTTAAAAGTAGCTTCGGCTTTCTCGGTAAACCTTTCCCCTCATCAAATCTCTTTCCTGACATCGCATTCCAAAGCACCTGTGTGGCTTTTGGTTGGGCGCGATGAGGAGCTGTTTTTGTACAGAGGATCAGCGGCAGTTGAGGTTGGTGTTAAAGGCTTGAAGGTTAAGCCCTACTGTCAATCCAGAACGTGGGAGAAAGTATTGCCGTTGCTTTCTGCCCATTGATATCGTATAGTTAGTGTGTAGCCACAGGAGTGAAAAGATGTTGTTTTTTATGTATCAGATGGAAAAAAAACAGAAAGAAGCTAAAGCCAAGAAGGCGATGAGTCGCCTCATTCAAAGTTCCCGCAAGCAAGAAGCCTGGGTAAAGAAGTTGAAGGATCCCAAAGAAAAATAGTTACCAGCCCTCTTCTTGGCAGTCGCAATCTGTGTCGCATGGGTGTAGACGGCGTGCTGCGATAAGAAAGTCCTTCGCCGTGGGTTCGTGAATAACGTGAGCGCCGTCAGCCCTGTGAAAAGTACCTTTCTTGAAGTGACACCAGATGGAGAATTCCCCAAGTCCATCAGAGTAGCCCCATCCATCTGCTTCGATGTAGAACTCCTCGATAGCTTCCTTGTTTTTATCCAGCCATCGTTTTACGGTTTTTGGCATTTGATCATTGTGCATTTTAGTTGGACCTCCCCAGCCCCGTGTCTTTATAGTCCCAGATCGTATCTTCCAATTGGGCGTGAGACGCCTCTAGCAGTGAACACGCTTTTTTAGCATCATATTTGCTGACGCAGTCAAACAAATGCTGTAATAAATGAGTATCTTCGTCGCGCATGTAGACGCCAAAAAAGTCGGCCTCTTCGGCGGTGCATTCCTCTATCTCCGTATCCTCTAACTGCTTGCATGGGTGCCAGCGGTAGGGGGCATATTCTTCATAGTTATCACTCATCTTCCTTCTCCTGTTGTTCTGCAAGCAGGGTTGCTTCCTCTGGGGTAAGGCACTCTTCATGTACGAAAAAGGCTCCATCCCCAAATTCGTTTTCTTCTTCCAAGCCTAATTGCCATGGACGAATGTCGTCGTCGAGTGCTATTTTTTCTTCGCATCGGTCGCAATCGATAGCTGAACAGTATGGACAGATATAGCCGATATCAGCCGGAAGTCTGTTCACGAAAAGACCAGTTCCAAAGCGGGTATCCCTGCCGCATCCATCGCAGCATTGTTCTGGGGGTGCTTTTTTCCTTACACTGATTCCAGCTCTGCATGGTAAATTGTCAGGCCACGAGGGATCGCGACGGCACTCACAATCTGAGTCATCGCACGCTGATGCATATTTATCACTCATCATTTTTCTCCCGAAGTTTAATTTCTAAAACCCGCCGCGAATTGTTTCTAAATGTGTTCTGTAGGATAAACTCAATAAGCTCGTCTTCTGTCATCGCTTTTAGGCGAGTTCTTAATTGATCAGAGGTGCTTATTTGGATCCTGATTTCAAGGTCAAATACATTATTGGCGGGGTTTCCCCAATAAGCGGCTTGTTCTGCTTCCTCTTTCTTAGTTAGCACAACTCTAGTCATTTTCGATTTCTTCCCCTCCACCTGCAAAGTACACATCACGCATAAGGGTAGCTTTGAGGTCTTTGGAAAAATTGTACTCTATTGCATTTAGTTCCATATGCTCTTCAACTAATTCCTCGGCCTTCTTTCTTGCGTAGGACAAACTTTCAGCTTTAACCTCCAGCGCCACTGTTGCTTCGATTCTTACCGATATAAGGTATTTTTTATCTTCACTCATCATCTTTAGCTCCTGTTTTTTAGAACCCGTTGCTTTCTGCCCACGCTAAACACTCAGCGTAAGTTCGTTTGTCCAGAATAATTGAAGCGGTTTCTTCGTCATTGACTAAGATGTGATTTCCAGCTTCATCATAAAAAGTTTCAGGGGAATGGAGAGGTAAAGAAAAGTCTCCCTGCCAGATGTGAGAATAGGAAACAAATGAAAAGTCGTCATGACGCTCAACATACACGTTGCACATTACTGGCCCGTTCGGGGATTCAAATTCTTCCTCTAGTTCTCGAATTTCGCCTATTGCTAGATCATTCATTCTGATGGCTCCTTTTCTTCTTCAACCAATTCGTTAACTAACTTCAAAGCAATGAGGTAGCTTTCGTTCATGTCCTCCATTCTACCGGCTGCATTGCATAACGACATGAATTGCAAACGAAACTGGACCTGCTCTAATTTAGTTTTGGGGGGTGTTTTATCTGTTGCTGTTTGATCTTCACTCATGTTTAGCTCCTTCGATTAAGTTGCCATTATACGCATATTTATCGTATACTATCAACAAATAGGAGCTGATTATGAAGAAGATTAAAATCTCAGAAATGACGGGAAAATTGAAAGATGTTCCCGCTATCAATACTAATACCCTTGGCAACCCCTTTTGCCAGAAAATGCACGAAAACCGACACCCGAATTCAATTTGTCGTCAATGCTATTCGTTTCGCATGATGCGGTCATATCGAGCAAATTGCACTCCAGCATGGGAACACAATAGCAAGGTGCTTCTCCATTCTGTTCTCACCGATGACGAGCTTCCGATATTTGACGCGCCAATTGTCCGCTTTCATGGGCATGGTGAATTGTTGAATATGACGCACTATTACAATTTTTGCCGAATTGCTAAAAAGAACCCAGCCACTAATTTTGCGCTCTGGACAAAACGGCGCGACTTAATTCGACGAGCCCATAATTCTGTTAACCCTGATGCCATCAGACCGGAAAATCTAATTCTAGTTTACAGTAATCCTTACACTGATCGGGTTATGATTAGACCGCCGCGCCACTTTGATAAGGTTTTCAACAACACCACCGAATTGACAGAAGACGATAATTGTTCAGGTCGAAATTGCTTCACCTGTCGGCAATGTTACAGCAAGGATTCCGGCGTAGACGTCATTGTTGAGCAGGTCAAATAATTTCAGTGAAACCAACGGGGGGTGGTCCCTCTCTTATACCCCAAAATCTCAGGACTTTGTTACAGGGGTCTTGATTCAAGGTAAACCGCAACAGCAGGGTGTTGCGATTACGCATAGAATATCGGATAATGTCTTTTCATCAACTAGGAGCGAAAGTTATGTCAGAGAAAAATTGCTGCATTTGTAAAGAACCCTTGGCCCAGCGGGCCAAGAACCCGAATTGGCTTTTAGGTAATAATCCTTGGCCGGTGGTAGACGATCCCAAAGACGAGGCCCGAGCTTGTGATCGTTGCAATGATATGATGGTGGTCCCGCAGCGGTTGGCCGATGTGTTGCGAAGGAAGAATTCGCACTAGCTACTCCCCAGGCTTAAAACCGGATAAAAAGCCCGCATGACGCGAGCTTTTT
>Ga0209757_10000164_pt1 | contig 17458 bp, 20 predicted proteins | sample ETNvirome_6_1000_FD_185472 | JGI IMG/M metagenome (GOLD analysis project Ga0209757, IMG submission 185472) | Marine viral communities from the Pacific Ocean - ETNP_6_1000 (SPAdes) (version 2) | ecosystem: Environmental > Aquatic > Marine > Oceanic | place: Pacific Ocean | collected 2013-06-19 | reverse complement strand
TCAACAAGGTGCCCAAGGGGTATCTCAAGAACCGATTCGTCGCGGTGCAGTATCACGGCGGCTTCAGCCCTCAGATCTTCCCGCACATTGCTGGCGCCTACTCGCACCACTTCCCGTGGCTGCAGATACGGAACGAGGACGGCGTCGACACCATAGGGGAAGTGCCCACCGGGGCACCGTACAATGAGGCGCGGCTCAAGGGCACGTCTGTGCCGGGTATCGATCTATTCAAGCCGCTACCAGGCACCCCTGGGCCATCCACTGCCCGCGACGGCACACAGTGGGCGTGGAGCCGCACGTACTCGTTCAAGCGACCCGTTGTCGTGGACGCGCTGAGCGTCCTCATGCAGATGAACACCACGGCTGATGTGGCCGCCTTTCGCGGCACCGGGGATGACGGGTATCCACCGTACACATACGGCTCAGCGCCGCCATCCGGCTTCAGCACGGGAGACTTTACGTCCGATGTCTGTGTGATCCTCGACGTCTTCAACCCAACCACCCCGGAGGACCCCGAGATGTCTGACGTGGAGTACACGCGCCGTAGGTGGGTCATTGGGCGTGAGATCTTCACACTGCACCAAGTGTCCCAAACCAACGCGGTTCCCCACTGGGCAGACCTCTACCCAACATTCGACTCCGGTGACGTGTCGGATGTCCTGCCGATCGACGGAAGGCTTGTTGACGACCGGGACCTGAACATACCCATACCCGCCGGCTCAAAGGTGAGGCTGTCCATCGTGATCCCCCAGTATAGCGGCACCGTTGGTGGCGGATCTTGGGACCAGCAGCCCTGGTACATACAGGCGTGGAGCACCACGCTCACAGTCCTTGAAGAGGTTCGGTCACTGTAATGAGCAAGGTTGATAGAACAAAGCTGCCACGTGGCGCAAAGCTGCTCACCGAGCACATCGCCACACCGCTGCAGAATATGCAGACCCAGATAACGGGCACCGGGGCGAACGGTTTTGGCGCGGAGCAGGTAGAGGCCGGGTACGCACCGTTCCGCATCAACCTCAGCGTCCCCTACTTCGACCTATTCAGCGCGGGCTCGCCCGTAATAAGGCATGACGCTGGCGGACTGGCGATCCCGTTCATGTTGCCGCCACTCCAAGAAGACCTTGACTTTGTGGCCAACGCGACCGCGGGGAACACGCCGCGCGTGAGCGACACGCTGCCACCAATCATCCTCGACGAAGTAAGCCTCTCGTTCGACACGCGGTGTGAGCCCGCAGACATCGTGTCGAACTGGTATCAGTGGTCGCAGCAGGGGAAGGACCCCAACGAGGGCAAACTCTCATATGAAGCAGGCTTGTTCCCGCGCAACATCAGCATGGCAATCCTCGAGAGGAAGCCAACGTGGGGGCAGTCCGCGCCGACCGACTTCACCCCCACCAGGACCATCTGGTCTGGCTCCATATCGGCCAGCGTCGAGCTGTCCTCCCCCTACATGCGAACCGGCAACCCCTTCGTGGCTGCGGACATACGCCAGGCGCTCGACCCCTATAAGAGCTATATCTTAGAACTCAGCTACCCCAGCTACATCCACAATCTATTGGCGCAGATGGCGCTGGTATCTGTCGAGATATCAATGAAGTTCCTCTCTCCGCTTCGGCTGAGGGATAGCGGCGCGACCATCCAGAACATCCCTACGCGCCACCTGGGAGAGAGGAACAAGCACAACACCTATACGTCCACCGGCGCGGGACAGCACTCCAGCACCTCGAGGGCGCTAATGGGCGCATCCCCGGTGGCCGGCGACCCCATCGAGGCGAACACGGCGACCGGCGTGCAGACGTTCATGGCCGTGATCGACGAGTTCTTCAGAAGCAAGCTGCGCGGCGGCTACGACATGCACAGCGATGTGCCGAACCTCGAGTCCGTCAACGAGAGCGCCGCGTATACGGTGCTCTCCGTTCCGCTGTTCAACAACACCATCTATGGCGGGGTCTCGCTGCCAACCCCGGTGGGTGCCCCGTGGGGGTACCCCTACGTGGACTCGACCGCAGGCAAGTTCATCGACCGCCGGTTCATTCCGATAGCCGCGCCGATGACGATCCACCACGTGCTCTTCACCTGGAGTTGGCTGCCGTTCTATGTGCCTGACGGCGCGGTCGCATGGCGGTACGTGAATAAAATGCCTGCGGGCGCGGCGGCGAACCAGTCGCTACGCATGGAGATCGGTGTTGGCATGGGCACCGGCGCGCGTGCGGACATGTTCGGCTATGAGCAGATCGCACAAAAGTCGCTCATCGACGTGCCTAGCGCGGCCTGGGCGGGAGAGGCGATAGACCTCATAGACCCCGATGGCAGCCAGTCGTCGAGCATTGGCGGAAACCCAAACCCGTACCAACTCGAGATGCACTCGATGGACCTCGAGGGGAGCGGGCAGCCGGGCCTCAACGGGATGGCCGCACAGGGCTACCCCATCTTTGTGGGGCAATCTCGCGCTGGGGTCGGGCCTGCGCTATTAAGCCAGAGAACTGGTATGCAGGGCACCGGCGCACCGCCAGAGACACTGGGCGCTGAGCAGTGGCTCGAGGTGAGGGCGAAGGTGTACGACGCGGATGGCGGCGGCGTCGATTGGGCGACTGGCTGGGATGCTGACCAGATGATAGTCGGCGCGAAGGGAATCTGGGTATATATCATTGGCAAGACACACCTGGTGTAATCATGGTCACTAAAGTCAAGAAAGCCGCTGAAGACGTCTCTTCCTCATCGTATGGCACTCGTGGGCAAGGCGCGCTCTTCGGCGCCACAAAGGAGACGATGCGACAGGCCGCCGCCGCGCAGAAGGCGATCACAGGGGCTGCGCAGGCGGCCCCTGGAGTGTTCACCGAGGCTGCGGGCACGCAGGCGGGCGCGGCAACGTCAGCAGGCGAGAAGCTGGGGGGCGCCTATGCGGGTGCCGGCAAGGGCGTTGGCGGCGCGTACACCGGCGCCGCCGGGCAGATGGGGTCCGCATACGGGGCCGCAAGCGACCGGCTAAAGGGTGCGTACCTTGGCGCTCGCGGCGCAATGGAGTCCAAGCACACCAACGCACTCATGGCCGCCCGCCAATCGCTCGCACAAGCCGCCATGCGGGGGATGCAAAGGGGGCGCACAACCGCCGGCAACCTGGGCGCAGCAGGCACGCTGGGCAAGCAAGCCGCAGCCACGCATGGACAGCTGGCATCACAGCAGGCGACGGATCTGGCGCAACTTGGGGTGGGCCAGGCCGCCGCGCTTAACCAGCTCGGACTCGGGAAGGCGCAGGTGCTGTCCGACCTCGGTCTGGCCAGGGCGGGCAAGCTCGGAGAGCTGGGCATCGCAGGCGCCCAAGCGCAGACCGCCGCGCAGCAGACAGCCGCAGGCTACACCGCAACGGGCATGAAGGAGGCCGCAGCCGCAGAGATAGCCGCAGCGGAGGCGTACAAGGCAGAGGTGATGACCACGGCTGAGGCGCAGGGCGCGGAGTACGCCATGACCGAGGCACAGGCGCAGGAGGCGCAGACCAGACGGGACGAGGGTCTCGCTGCGATCGACCTGGCCGCGCAGGACAGCTGGGAGAACGGCATCATAGCGGGCGCGGCAATACTCGATGACTTCGATGTGCCGATGACACCAGAGCAGCGCGTGAACTTCACGAGCTTCTTCGCGCAATCGATGTTGAACTCTGGGGCGCCTGCGGGCTCTGGCATGTGGACGTCAGACCAGTCCTATGGGCTCGCCGAATCGCTCGGGGCGGGCGAAGCGCTCAGGCAGATGTCGTACATAGAGGGGTGGCTTGGCGACAAGCTCAGCCAGTCGCCCAGCCCGGAGGCTTACAAGATGGCAATCGACCGCATGGTGGCGACGGGGATGACCCTCGACCAGCTCCCCGACCCCATCTGGGTGACCTCGGACAGCGGCGGTGGTGCGCAGATGGTGTTCGAGGACGAGGTGCCAGATGGATACTCCCCGATTGTTTACGGGTAGGCAGGTAGAGCATGGCCGTCATTAGACCGAGAGACGTTGCAGGGTTCTTCGCGCCACAGAGGCAGCGAGCTCCGTTCTATGGGCGGCGCCCCTCTACCCGAGATCAGGGAGAGACCGAGGCGCAGCGGCTGGCTCGAGAGCAGCAGGGCAGGCAGTTCAAAGAGTCGATGGACCAGAAGCGCGACCTTCAGATCGCAAGCCTGCTGCTTGGCCTCGTGCCCACCGTCACCTCTGGCGTCTTGCGGGGTGTGGAGCTTGGCAGAGACCCTGCCGGCGTTCGCGCAGAGCGGGCCCGCGCAGAGGACGCCGCCAGTGTGGCAGAGCAGTTCCGTGGGAGCGGTGATGCCAGGCAGGCCGTAGCGCAAGCGCGGGTGGGAGCGCAGCCCGCAGCAGCAGCGCCAACAGGGCCGCCTGCGCAGCCCGCGAGGCCGCAGATGTTCGACATGCCGGCACGCACCCCTGGGGCGCAGAGGCCGGCGCCGTTCGACATGCCGCCGACACGAGCAGCCGCACCGCCGAAGGGTCGTGAGGGTCCGCTTGTAACTCTCACCCACGGGGACATGCAGGCGTTGGAGCAACTCCAGCGTCTCAAGCGTGTCGAGGGATGGCGCATCGACCAGTGGCAGAGAGAAGGTGGCTACGGGCGAGAGGATGTGGACGCAGCGCTCAACCAGGCGAATGACATCCTCAAGAACATCGACGAGTACCGGCGCACAGGTGTCATCAACGTGGTGCCGGGCGAGGTTAGCCCCGCGCTCTCTGCAGCCGCCTCGATGCCGCGCGCCGCAAAGCAGTCGACCGCACAGGCGGCTCTGTCGCCACTGTTCACGAAGCTGAATGAACTCGGCCCGCAGTTGGGCGGCCAGCGGATGGACAGGGTGGTGCAGGCCATCGCATCGCAGGACAAGGGCGCGCAACAGTTGATCAGGGAGGCGAGCGAACTCGGCTACGACATCGGGGAGTTGCAGGGATACCTGCAGTCGGGCGACTTGGTGTCGTTTTCTGCGGCGATCTTACCCGCCATTGCGGGCAGGCGCCCAGAGTCGCTGCACCTCGAGCGGGCGCGCAACGCTCCGTGGATGAGGGATGACGCCTCCTACACGATAGACGACTTGGCTAAGTGGCGTGCCGCGCTGCTCGATACTAGGCAGCAGGAGGACGCCGACCTGGCAGAGACGATCGCCTCCACGGAGGTGATGCGTGGCGCCGAAGACATTGAGTCCTTCGCCCTCGCCGAGGGTGTCGGTGGGCAAGAGGAGATCTTGCGCGCCAACCTGAGCAGGGCAGTGCGCGCAGGCAAGCCCGAGTTCCGTGGTGGTGACAGCAGGGAGCGCGGCATGGACCTTGTCGAACTCGGCAGGTTGGCCAGCAAGGGCATGGCGCGACCCACAGCGCGCCGTGGTGGCGGTGGTGGAGGTGGTAGGCGGCCGCCCAAGGACGAGGAGATCTGGAGGAAGGCCTTCAGGCTGGTGAAGTTCAGCCCGCACGTAGGCAAGGGTGGCAAGCTCACCGACACCGACAGGATGAGCTTTGTGGAGAGCGTCCGTGACGGTGCATACGGGCCCGCCGACGAGGTGATGGCGCGCATCAAGAGGGATGCGGGGCTAGACATCAAGAACCTGTACTTGACAGAGGCCGCCGAGAAGCCGACACAGCCGCCGGAACACATGCGGCGGTTTGAGAAAGATCAACCAGTCGAAAAGGAACTCGCCAAACGCCAAGGGGCGATGTCAAAGGCAAAGGCTGCGATGTCAGGCATCAAGTCTATGCGCGGCACCCCGGTCGGCTTCCTTGGGGTAAGGAACATTCCAGACCCAGAGAGCGCATCCCTTGGGGCGGTGGAGGCGTGGGTGAAGAGCCTCAATGCGGACGTGGTGAAGGACGAGGTCGCAAGGGAACTCGCGCGGTTTACCGGGCAACTGTTAAACGCAGTAGCGGAAAGGGAGAGGGCCGATGAGGCCATCCGGCGAGGCGCCTTCGGCGTTATCGGCCACGAACTCGAACCATCCACGCCGGCATCCAGGACCATCTGGGATGATGTTCTCGAGGGCATACGCAAGGTGCCGTCGATAACACGCGGCATTGGTGCGCCTGAAAGATCAGGGCTGCAATGATTTACAGAGAGCTGTTCTCTGGGCTCCGAACCGCTGGCGCCACCGACGCTGAGATTGCGGTTGCGGCAGAGAGGTTCGGCTTCTCGCCCGAAATGGGGCTCGAGGCGGCCGTCCCAGAGGAGGCCATCGCCCCCTTCATGGCGCGTGCTGAAGAGGCGCCCGTCCGACGACTGAGGTCACTGGCGCCCGGTATGCCCACGGTCGCAGAGGTGCGTGGCTCTCGCATCGTGCCGGTTGAGACTATTGCCTTCTCGGAGGAGGAGGCGGCCCTTGAGCCACCCGCACCAGAGGAGAGCGAGACGGCGCGGTTTGCAGATCCGTACACCGCACCAGAGTGGGTCAAGCAGGCGCCCAGGATGCAAGACCCGCTTCACCTCAAGACGAAGGCGCCCATGCCGACGCTCGGCCTGGGGGAGGCAACCACCCAGCAGGTTGGGCGCGTGGCAGACGTCTCCCTCCCTGAAGAGTATGGGTTCAGGGGCGACGAGGAACGAGCGCTAGAACTGGCTCGAGACCTGGAACCAAAGGGAGAGCCCGACTTTCTCTCGAGGGCGACGGGCAAGCTACTCACCTCTGGAAAGCCCATAACCCCAGAGAGCATAACTCGCGCCAGCGTGGGCGAGGCAATAGAAGCCCCGGTCGAGTACGCCGCCGACGTTGCTGGCACCACGGCGGGGCTCGCCGTTGGCGCCGCCGAGCCCATTGCCGCTGGCCTCCTCGGAGTTGGCGCCGCCATCGGCATTGAGAGCGATGCGTACGACGCATCAGTCACCCGCATGGAGCGCGCCATGCAGGAGACGGCCAAGTTCTACGATGGCAAGCTGAGCAACTCGCTGACGCAGAACATAAGAAGCAATATCAGCGAGATGCAGAGCGGCATCTTCCAGCTCGCGGAGGCGCTCTTCTCTGGCGCGCTTACCGAGGAGGAACTCAAGGCGGCGAATGCGATAGACAGGATGGTGGCAGGCTTCGGCGTGGGGCGCGAAGTGGGCGCTCAAGTCACAGAGGGCGCCATCGCAGCCTTTGCGCTGCTGCTCTCGAGCCCTGGGCGCGCGTCGCTTGCCGATCCTGTCGGCACGTTCTTGACCGTCGCGCCAATGTTCAAAGCCCTAAAGGCAGGGCGTCTGAAGATCGACATGTCCCGACTGCCAAAGCCGACGAGGGCGCTGGTGGAAAGGACCGTGTCTCTTTATGACCAAGTGGTGGACTACGCAGCCAACCAGAACAGGTGGACAGCCGGCGCGCTGGCGGCTGGAAAGGAGCTCCACGCAAAGACAACAAGGGTGCTCGCCAGGGAGGGGGCCGCGATTGAGAAGGCGCAAGAGGCCCTCTACGAGAGCGCATTCCGAGAGGCCGAGGCCCAGGCCGCCACGGTAAAGAGCGCCGGCACGGAGCTTGGGCGCGAAGTCAGGCGCGCGACGGAGCGCGGTGAGATACCAATACCCGAGACGGTGGAGGGGGCGCAGCCGCTACGAGCGCAGGTCTCACCCGACATATCCCCAAGCGACATCCCTGTGCGCCCGCAGGAGCTGGTCGAGGGCGCCGCGCAGAGCGACGTCTTCGGCGTGGACGCACCTGGGTTTACCACCCCAGGCAAGCGCGAGTTCGAGGTGTTCAGGGCCACAGCGGACCCGCTCACCGACGACATATCCCTGAAGCCGTCCTCAAAGAGAGACCGCAGGGCGCTGGAGCGGGACCTCAGAGAGACCTACATCTCACAGGGGATGGACAAGAAGAAGGCCGCGAAGAAAGCGAAGGGTGTGGCCGAGGAGGCATCCGGGCGCGGGGTGCGAGGATACCGCCAACTCGACCTCGAGAAATCGAAGAAGCGGCTGTTCAGGGCGCTGGGTGGAGAGTCTCGCCGCATCGTCGAGGAGATGGGCGGCACCGGCATCGTGAAGAAGAAGGACTCGGGCGCTGGTCTCGTGGACCTGGCAAGTGACGAGTTCCTCGAGGCCATGGGTGAGGCCGTCGACCTGCAGGCCGCAAACATGCTCAGCTCAGGGACGCTGCGCGGGAAGCTCTCGCGCGCTGTGGCGAACGCCTACTCTCGCGCCGCCGGAAGGAGGCTGACAGTCGCGGAGCTCGAAGGCATTGACCGCCTTGTGCATGATGCTGCGTCCCGTATGCCCCCCGAGCGCGGAGTCCTCGGCTCAACAAAGACTTACGACGTGTTGCTGGAGCTTCCAGACGGCACCGAGACAAGCCTGCTGAAGGTGGCGCGAGGGATTGTCACCGACGACCGAAAGCTGGCCGGCCTCGTCTTCGAGGAGAGCATTGCGGCCACAGCGGAGCGGCTCTCACACAAGGTGCGCCAGCGTCGTCGGCAGCGTGGCTGGCTCGAGGCGCTCGGCGGTCGTGACGCAGTGCGCAAGGGCAAGACGCCGAGCGCGCACGCAGAGGCGATGGGCATCGCCACCAAGTGGATCGAGGACGTGGAGGCTGGGCGTTCGCCGTCATTGCCGGCCGCCCTCATGAACAACCCCAAGCGTCTCTTCGGAGCCATGGAGGCGCTCCCACCCGACATCCAAGCCAAGCTGCCTGCGAGCTTCTGGGCGAGGCTGCGAAAGGGGAAGGGGTTCAAGGTGATGTCCGAGGATATGCTGGAATACGTCGGCCTTGTGGACATGCCTGCCGCCAAGCAGAAGGCGACGAGAGCGGTTCGTATTGCCGCGCCGTTCAAGAACGCAGCCGGCATGGCCCCCATCCACATCCCCGCACACCTGCACGCCGCCATCGACATGATGATGCAGACAGAGAAGTGGCGCATGTCTGGCGGCTGGCTCGCGCAACTCGAGCGCTCGTTCAAGGGGAACATGGTCGCCCGCAACATCGGCTCGTTTATGAACGCGGCGGCGGGGAACGTGTTGTTCCAGACGGTGCGCCGTGGCGATCCGTTCGTCATCAACAAGATGATTCATGCGGTTGGGATGTACCGCAAGTGGAGGAACGGAAAGCTCGAGAGCCCAGAGGACGTCCGAATGCTCGAGGATATCGACAGGACGGGCGCGCTCGGATCGACCTACGTGGAGAGCGAGCTGAACAAGGCGTATGGCGCGGGCAGGGGCGGCATTCTCGACCAGGCGCTGAGCAAGCACGCTGGCGGCCGAATAGTGAACCGCCTCATTGAGTTGCAAGAGAGCGGCTTCTCATGGACAGACGCTGGCGCGAAACTCGAGGACGCCATTCACAACTACAGGCAGATGTCCAAGTACTTCGACATGCTGGACGTGGGCGATTGGATCCAGGCCAGGGTCGGGCCGCATCAATCGGTGCGCCTCTACAAGTCTTCGGGCGGCCGATGGAGGCTGGACTCACCTGACGGTCGCGTTCTCTCAGACGCACAGCTTGGCGCAATAAAGGGGCGCGCTGCTGTGCGTCCGGGGCTCGACGCCTTCTTTGACTACAGAGATGTCGGCCGTGCGGCCGCAAAGCTGCGTGGTGGTGGTGCTGGCAGCGTGGCGGTGGCCACGCTGGCCAACCCATACTGGACCTGGCAGAACAAGGCCATGACCATACCGGGCGTGCAAAAGGGGCTCGCTGGTCAGGTGATGAGCAACGGCCCACCCGTCATCACAAACAACAAGGGCGTGCGAATGGCGCAGTCGATGGATCAGGCCGCAATAGGACTTCGCAGAGCAGCGCTTGTACAGGGCGCACGCAACACGCTCGGCGACCGCGAGTACCACGAGGCGCTACGCAACGCCTACCAGTACGACGACAGCGCACACAAGGGCGCCGTGGCAACCTTCAACCGAGTCGCCAACCCCGCCTACATGTCGGGCAAGAACTGGTCTAGCTCTGCGTTCCTCGAGCCCTTTGATAATCTGATGGGCGTCATCGACGCTCTCGTGAGCGCGCCAGACACGCCGAGCTCTCGTGAGATCATGGAGCGGTCCAGAGAGAACAAAAACCTGAAGTCATCGAGCAACCCTTGGGCCGGCTACGACGACATGACAATGTTCTTCGGCTCCTTGGACCCCAACGATGAGTTCCAGCTCAACGCCGTCTTCCCCGACATCCCGCCTAACACCAGAGAGGGGAACAGCTCTGCGTCCATTGGCAGGGCAATCGCGGCCACAGACTCGCACAGCCTTAGAGAGGTGCCGGCCGAGCACAGGCAGGAGGTCAAGCGGATACGCAACATCATAAGAGGCGTGTGGGGCGGCACGCGATCTGGCATCAGCGCGGCGGCCGAGCTCGCCGGGATGAGCGGCGGGATCCTTCACCGTGCGGGACAGGCGGTGCTCGGGACTGCGACGGGAAAGCTCAAGGGCGCGCAGGCGTACGACATGATGGAGCGCGCCATTCTCCCGCTGTTGGTTGGCGGCACCGCGTCGCGTGTCTCCCTTGCATTGCGGGGAAAGGGCACGGCCTGGCGGTATCTGCCCCCGGACGCAGACTATACCGATGGGTTTGACCAGATGTGGGCGGCGATCACGGGGCTCGGTAAGATCCACATGCGCGCCGCAGGAACACCTGAGTCAACCCTCGGCGAGCGCAGCTCTTTGCTGAACCGCGACATCGGCAGGCTGAAGAAGGGGATGCGCGCGTCTATCAGCAAGACGCTGGGGGACGACATCATCGACCTGAACAGAGAGATCAAGACCATCGAGAACACAAAGATGGACGACGCTGTCGATGACTCGGACTATGTCGAGAGGGTGAAGGAGCGGGACAACGCGCTGATTCACTGGCACAAGATCATGGGAACGTCAGCGCCTGGTGAGAGGAAGGCGTCCAAGGGTGGGCTCATCAACGAAATGGCGAAGAAGTACAAGAACTACATCGAGGAGGGGTGGGGGCGCGCACCTGTCGACATCCTCACCCCCGGCCAAAGGCGCAAGGGCGTGCCACCGCACAGCGCCTTCGACCTGTTCTAGCCCTTCATATGGCCACTCGAGCCACAACAATGTACAACCGTCACACCAAGGAGTGACACATGAGCAGTTCACACGAGCCAATCTACTGGGGCACCGCCACCATCCTCATCAACACGCAGACTGGGGCCGGCGTCGACTATAGCCTCACCTTCCCTCCGGGCACTACCGATTGGCAGGTCACCAACCTCACGCCAGCCGGCACTGCCACCGACCGCGCCTTCTTGGGCGAGACCCTGGCGCAAGCGCAGGCCGCGACCTGCCCGCTACAGTTGCTGCCGCTCAACGCCGCCCCACGCTTCTGGGAGTTGATGTTCGCAAAGGTCGACAGCGGCAGCGGTGTCTTCATCTCTGGCACAGCCGCCGCCACTGCCGGCGCCACTGTCAATCTTGTCTTGTCCATCGGGTGGCACCGCGTCGGCCGCGTGCCCGATGGTATGAGCGCTGGCGCGGTTGCGCTTACCGCCCTCTAGTGGACCCAGACATCCCAGCGGCGCTGGCCAACTACGCTGAGTCATGGCTCGGGGTCAAAGAGAGCTCGAGCAACCGGGGTCCAGAGGTTGACTGCTTTGTGCGTGCTGCGGGTGGACGTCCGTCTGCCCGGCCCCCTTGGTGCGCGTACTTCGTCACCTTTTGCTGTGACGCACTGCGTCGCATGGGCTTTGAGCTACACCCGGTCAGGACGGGCCGGGCGGTGAAGCACTGGCTCGAGGCTGGCGAGTCCAGGCGGATAGCTCGCGATGACATCTGGAGCGTTGAGCATCCGCGTGGACTCATTTACATCCGCACCCGCACGTCCAAGCCGGCCAATGACGCCAACAAAGTTCGCCGCGGCATCTCCCGCACAGGGCATGTGGGCATCGTCGTCTCGGTAGATGGCGACACCATCACGGGCGTGGCGGGCAACAGCTCCTCGGCAGGACATGCGTCAGGCAGCGGTGCCGTGTGCCATGAAACAATCAAGAAGGGAGACAGGGCATACGAACGTATCGTAGGCTTTGTCTCCGTGGTCGACCTACCCGTGGAGGACCAGTGAAGAGACTAGTTGCAGCCGTGTTGCTGATGATGATGGCCGGATGCGGAAGCACCTACACCCTCAAGAAGGGTGGCTGGGTCATCAAGAAGGACGAGAAGAAGGGCACCTGCCTCACCGTCTACGGTGACAGCGACCCCGAGGTGGTAGTGGTCTGCATCCTCGCCGCCGAGCCCATCAAGCTCCCCAAGAGCGTACTCGAGGCGGCGTGTCCTAAGCCCCCGGCGTGTCCGGACTGCCCCACCCCGGTGGTCGGGCCGGCAGAGGAGAAGACTGATGGCGCTGGATGACACCACCAAGGACGCGCTCGGTTGGGCCATGCTGGTGCCCGGCTTCCTGCACATGATCGGAGAGCTCACCGGCGAGGAGGGATTCAGCGATGCAGCTGACAGGCTCGCCGAGGTGCCGGTCGAGAAGATCGCCGAGGTGATGGGCGCGCTCAGGACCGACCGCGTCTACATCGAGGCCGGCACCATGGAGATCGGCGACGGTGTCGTCATCGAAGTGGTCGCTGACTAGCGGTGACCGACGAACTGATCGCTCAACTCGTTGATGCTGGCGGTATCGGCCTGCTCGCAGGCTTCCTTATCTGGCAGCACATCGGTATGCAGAAGAGGCTCGACGGTCTCGTCGCGTCCTTCCAAGATCAGGTCGAGAAGATGAACGTCTCCTACGATGGGCGCATCGAGAAGATGCGCGAGCGCTACGACGTGGTCATCGAGAGCATCCGCTCGGAGTGCAAGGATGACATCGATCGCATCACCGACCAGCGCGATTCAATCCAGGCCGAGCTTGCCATCCTGATTCAAGACATGGGCAGGAAGGTGGACACCCTCTCCGACAGGCTAGGCTCGTGAACCACGAGGAGCGCATACGCCAGCTGCTGGGGCAGAAGGAGCCGGTGCAGCCGGAAGACCTCGACCGGGGCTGCCTGCCAGCGGTGTTCTACCTGCTGGCCGTCGTCTTCTTGGGGCTCGTGGTCGAGTTCTGTGCCCACAAATAGGTTGGCCCCGGCTGCGCGGGAGGATAGATCCGCACTGCCGAGGCCATGTGAGCTAGACCACTAGCACCCCCCGATTAGAAGGGGATGTCGTCGTCGTTGTCAACAGGTTGGTAGCCGTCGTCTTGGCGCGGGGCCGAGTGCTGCACCTGCTTCTGGCGCGCACCGAACTCCACCGAGGGCTGCGTGACGTTGTGGTAGACAGCGCCGTCGACCCCCTCCTTGGGCACCGGGTCGTAGTCCCCAGCAACGGTCACGCCGGTGCCTTTAGCGCACTTCGCGAGGATCCTCGCCTGCAGGTGCTCTTGCCAGACCGTGACGCGGTAGAAGGTGGTGTACTCCTCCTTCTGGCGCCTGTTCCAGCGTGAGCACGCGACGGTGAACTCCACGAGGCTGCGCCCGGCACCCACCTCCTTCTGCTCAGGGTCACGGGTGAGGTTGCCACCGATGGTGATACGGCTGAGGTTACTCATGGCCATTCTCCTCGAGTTCGCGCTCCATCAGCGCACGCACGAGCGAGCTCCTGGTGAGTGTGCGCCCGAGCTTGTCGCTCTTGTTGATCAGTTCGATGTGCCTCTCCATCCTGTCGACGAGCTCTTTGGGAACCCGGATGTTCATCACCTGGCGGTCGTTATCCATTGTCCTGCCTCCATGCGTCGAAGTCCCGACGCGCCTTGTGTTCCTTGTTGATGAGCACCCCGACGAGCTTGTCGGCGTCGCCCTTGTTCATCTCGGAGAGCTTCGGCTGCCCCTTGCTGATGCGCCAAGCGTTGACCTCGTCGTAGTCGAGGAGCGCATCCTTCAGGCGGGGGAACATCCCCTTCATCTTCCCGCCCTTGAACTCTGGCGAGTGCCTAGCCTTGCGCTCGGCCTCAGCCTTCTCCTTGGCCTCCTTCTGCCGCCAGTTCTTCTTGGTCTGGTGCTCGTGCCCCGTCGAGGTCATGGCGGCGTTGCCGTCATCATCCTCTGCCGTGGCGATACCGAGCATGGCAGAGATGCAGTACCTCTTGGTGAAGCTCATGCCAGAGCCCCAGCCGTGGGCGTTCTGCCGATCTGCCAGCACGCGCATACGCGACGTGAGGTACTCGCCGCTGGTGTGCGCGAGTATGGTGACCATCATGTCCTCGTCCATGATGTGCGAGAAGCAGAGCCCCAGCCCGTGCGCCCCGCTAACAGCGTCGAGCACGCTCTCATAGGTGGCGTACTTGGCGAAGTTGCTCTTGCCGTCCTTCACAGCCCTTGGCCTGGTGGCTTGGAACTCGGCCAGCGCCTTGAACAGCGCCGGCCCTCCCCTGCCGCTGGCCTCGAGCCCGTTGGTGGTAGTGGTCTCCTCAGTCATCACTCTTCTCCTTCTTCAGTAGGAGCCCGATAGCTTCGGGCTGGTTGTCGATGAGCCACTGCTGCAGCGGCAGAAACGAGGTCTTGTGGGCCGGGTGGCTGGGCAGGTTGGCGTGCTCATTGAAGAGCCCCGCCCACAGCTTCGCCCTCGTCAGCCACTTGATCAGGTGGTCGTTCATCACTTCCTCCTCGTGTGCGTGGGGTCGACCCACTCGATGGTGACCACGGGCTCTCCGTGCTTGTCGTAGACGGGCTCTGCGCTCTCGCTCCATTCGAGCAGCAGGTCCTTGTCGATGCGCTGCACGACCTCCTCGACCTTGACCGAGTCAGGCAGCAGGTGCTCGTGCCGCTTGTCCCAGACAGCCTTCGGGCGACACTCCTGCTCCACGAGCCAGGCGCTGCTCTTGTCGGGGAGCTGCACCTTGCGACCGGCGTCACCGACCAGCGCCATGTTGGCGTGGAACAGCGAGACCCTGAGCGCCTTGACCCTGTCGATGCTGCGCTGAGACGCCCGCACGTGGTGCTGCATGATCTCTATCTCACCCTTGAGGGTGGCGATCTCAGCCTTCAGCCTGTCCTCAGCGAAGTGCAGCGCGAGGACCTTGGTGGGCATGTCTGCACTGTACTGCTCGAGCCTCTCCATGGTGGCGCCGAGCTCTTCGGCAGAGGCGTCGTCACCGGCGGCCTCAATGTGGGCCAGCTCCATGCCGAGGCTGGCGGCGTCTTGGTTGATTTGCCATACGGACTTCTTCATGCGGTGCGCCTCTTGTACACGTGGTTGTAGTGGCAGCGTCGGGCATCGGCGAGCACGTCGCCGCAGCCGTCGCAGTCATCGTGAGCGCTCTTGACGAGCTGGTGTGCGAGCCACGCGATGGCGCGCCACTCCCACTGGCTGCTGCCATCGGACCTGAAGCGTGCGAGTGCGTCGAGCGTACCCATCATGCGCTTGGTCGAGGGCGCAGAGAACTGCAGCACGCTGTCGTCTGTGATGAGGTCGACGCTGACGGCACCGCACTCGAAGTCGTAGCGCGCCGAGGCACAGATGGTCTCGCCGCTGAACCCCTCGCCGTGGTAGTTGGCGATGGTGACCGTGGCCTCGCAGACGCTCGCGTCCTTGGTGGGCGTCCACGGGGTGACGGCCAGGTCGTGGGCGTAGCCGTCCCAGTCGCTGCAGAAGTACCGCTCTCTGAGTTCCATGGTCTACCTCCTAAAAGTTGACCGACTCGTCGTCGGTCGGAAGGGTGGGGGCCGGCGGGGCCGGGGGGCTCTCGATGTCGGCCACGAGGGCCAGCATCTTGTTGGTGACGTCAGCCTTGGGCGCGTGCGCCTTGAGCACGAAGGAGATCGCCTTGAGCAGCGGCAGAAGCTCCTGCTCGCGGACGTGTCGCCCGAAGCTCGCGCCCTGGTCAAAGGACTCGTGGTCGGGGAAGGAGTCGAGGTTGTTCTTGATAGCACCCATGGTCTAGTCCTCCTCGGGCATGGCGTAGGGGTTGTCCTGCGCGTCGGGGTCGAAGTCGGGCAGGGCGGCCAATGCGTCCAAGGCCTCTCCGGCATCCGACCCCAGAAGCTCTGCGGTGTTGCGCTTGAGCAGAATGGTCGCGACCTTGCCGCAGATCGCGTTCTCCGCGTCGAAGGTGGCGTGGTCAACCCTGTCCTTGGCCTCGGCCGCGCCCGGCTTCCAGCTTTGCTGGTTGATGCCCTCCACCATCGCGTCGTGCTTTTTGATGAGCTGCGCGAGCGCCTCAGACACATCGACGCCCATCTCGAGCCCGCGGGCCAGCGTCCGCATGAAGTCGACGAGTTCGGCCTGCGCCTCGAACCGACCCAGCAGGTAGGCACCCTCTGGGATGTGAGCGTTGAAGCGTTTGATGTCGAGCTTTGGTCCTGCACCCATGGTCTAGTCCTCCTCTTTGCATTCGTAGCAGATACGGTCATAGAAGAGCCCACTCAGCTCCTCCTCTCGGAACCACACACCGCAGTGTGAGCACTCCTCTCCCGGCTCCTCGTTGTGGTCAGCAGCGCCCGGCCCGTGACACGTGGTGCAGTCGAGAGCACCGCACATCATGTCCGAGCACCCGCTGGTGCTGCGACGCCTCGGTGGTGGTCCACCGTATCCTCGGCCGACGGCCTCGTCGTAGGTCATGTCTATCCTCCTGTGTAGTGGTCTGAGTCCTCTCTAGCACACGCTGTCCATCCTCACAATATACAAGACGCGGACAACGTGCGTTTTCGGACAAAAGATTTTGAGAAAGTTACACCAACGCTCGACTGCTCAACTCTCGGAAGGCGAGGGCGGCCTGTGCTGGACACACCCCGTTGCCCAGCAGGCGTACTCGGTGTGTCCGATTCCGGCAGACCCCAGCATGAGTGCCTCCACGAATGCCGGGTTGAGGACCATCGGCCCCTGTCCATCGTCGCCAGCCCTCGGCGCCGTCGGGTCCTGGTGGGAACGCATCGCGTCCGTCAGGCTGGTGCCGGGGTGCATCACCCCTGTCGTGGTCGTGTGCCTGCCGGAGCTTCGACAGTCCGACACCGCCGGCGTAGGCCAAGAGGAAGAGCCGGGTGCGTCGGTGCGGGGCGCCCGCCTCGGAGGCTGTGAAACAACCCCACTCCGCATCGTACCCCATAGCGGCAAGGTCTCGGAGCATGACGCCGAGCCCTCGCTTGCGGAGGCCGGGCACGTTTTCGAGGAAGACGATGGGGGCCCGGCACTCGCCGATAATGCGAGCGACATCTGCCCATATCCAGCGCTCGTCGTCGGTGTGTCGACGCTTGCCAGCGGTGGAGAAGGGCTGGCACGGAGGGCCCCCGACGAGCACATCAGGGCGCCAACCTCTGCCGTCGAAGGTGGACACGTCAGTCCAGATAGGAGCCTGAGCCACGGCGCCCGCTTGCATCTGCGCGACCAAGTTTGCGATGGCGAAGGCTTCCCTTTCGACCATACACACCGTGCGAGTGCCTCCGAGAGCTCTGTCGAGGCCCAACTCGAGCCCTCCGTAGCCGGTGAACAAGCTGATGATTGTGGGACGTACACCCATGACATTACTCCTCCTCCTTACTTGTGAAGCCGCAGGATGAACCTGCGCTTGCAGTAGTGCCCCGAGACCTCGTGCCCCAGCGCTCTCATCTCTGCATT
>Ga0209757_10000163_pt1 | contig 17495 bp, 20 predicted proteins | sample ETNvirome_6_1000_FD_185472 | JGI IMG/M metagenome (GOLD analysis project Ga0209757, IMG submission 185472) | Marine viral communities from the Pacific Ocean - ETNP_6_1000 (SPAdes) (version 2) | ecosystem: Environmental > Aquatic > Marine > Oceanic | place: Pacific Ocean | collected 2013-06-19 | reverse complement strand
GAGCGTTAGACGCTGGGTCGCCGCCGTAAGTCCAAGCCATTTCGTGCCCCTAACTGACTAAGGCCGGGAGCCGGTGTTAGCCGACCCCCGGCCTTCTAGCCGTTCTTGCTCAACAGGTGAGGGTCTAGGCCACCACGTTGGAGAAGAAGTAACCCAGAGGCGATGAGACGACCTTGAAGTCCCATGCGCTCTGAATCTCAATGCGGTCGGCCCTCAGGTGATCCATGCGGAACCTGCTGATCGCGGTGCTCGTACCCAGACCGCCGCCAACTCCGTTCCAGACGAAGTTGTACCCGGCGCTTGGGGTCATCAGACCTGCGCTCGGGGCGACGTAGGCAAGGAGGGCGTCCTTGTCACCGATCTGTGCGTAGGAGTCGGTTGCCCCCTCCGCAGCAGAGTCGTAGACGCCTGCCATGACCATGACACGATCTACACCAAGCACCTTGGCGATCAAGTCCGTGTTGATGGACTCTGCGCTCGTATACTTGTACCTGTCCACGATGTCGCTGTGATTACGCAATATTGAAAATACTGCATAACTTACGATCAAAGTATTACAGATATAGCCGGTGTTCGTAAGAACCGTGTTTATTCCGGTCTGACAGTCGGCGATCGGAGTTGAACCCGAAGCACTCCAAAGAGTGCCCGGTGTCGTGTCCGTTCCCCAGACGCCGGTCGTGAACGCCGACGAGGCCCAATCCCGCTCCTGACGAATCAGCATTTGCTGAGACAGGAACCGGGTTGCATCCATGTCGGGGTTGAGTGGGCTGTCAGAGTTCTCACGAACCTGATCGCCAATGTCCTTATGCAACGCATAGACCGCCGTTGAATAAGTCGATGTGCTCAGGCCGTACCCGCTACCAGCCGACTCCGTACCATCGGCACGCCGCTGAACAGCGTCCCGCATGAAGTCACTCTGGTTGTAGGTGAAGTAAAGGTCTGACTGCTTGTTGACAGGTACCGTCGGAAAAGCGTTCGGTGCAACGAAGGCGTAAGCCTCCTGCATGTAAGAAACCGAAAGATTTGTCAGCACACTGTCAATGTGAACCTGATTCCGATTTGGCTGTGGCATAGTTCAGTCCTCCCTAAGCCGCTCGGCCATTGGTGACGTTGAGAATCATCTCAGTCGTCTCGCCAGCAGAAGCCGCACCGAGACACTGACCCATCATGTAGACGGTCGTGTCGGTGCCGGGGCTGATTGCGTCAGCCTGAGCGTCAGCAGAAGTCCCGATGAAGTTACCGGCAGCCAATGTGCCGTCGGCAACAACCTTGGAAACTCCCGAGACGGCAACAATCGCCGACTGCCCCGAAGTGGGGGCGTTCTGGAGGATGCCGATTGGAGCGTTCGTGATAGCCGTAGCCACGTTCACCGTGCTGGCCGAAGCCAGAACGACGAAGTGGTACTGCTTCGACGAAAGATCCGCGGCAGCCGTGAGAGTCCCTATGGTGACTAATCCAGTTTCGTAAGCCATCAGGCGTTCCCCGTTTCAACTCGGTGCTGCTCGTACAGGCTCGGGTTGGCGACCGTGACACTCTGGAGAGCATCGGTGTACGACTTGAACTGCCCGTCGCTCACCGCTGCCTTCGCCAAAGAGTTGATCTGCTCCCAAGCCGAATCGGTGGCTGCTTCGCCATCCGATCCGATCTGAGCCATCGTCATGTTCTCCGACAGGAGAGCGTTCGCCGCGTCAAGAACCTTCTCAACGGCTTCGGCTTCGGTCGGGGAGTCGTGACGCAGCGACACCAGAGTCTTTGTGAACTCCTCGGTCATCTGCGGGAGATAGGACCAACCGGCAACCCGGTCGGTGGCCTTCTCCACGGCCCTTTCATGCTGGAGAGCCTTCGCCAGAGTCTCGGCATCAGTGGCCCGCTTGCGGAGATCGTCAATCTGCTTCGCGATCGCTTCGGGAACGCCGTCATCAGCAGATGCCATTACAGGCTCCCGCTCAACAACGTCCACGGAGGTTTCACTCGCATCGACAGTCTCCGGCTCGGTGGCCTCAGGTGCCTCGTCAATGGTTTCGGGCTGCTCCACGCTGGTCTCTTCGCTCACGGTTATTCCTCCCGTGTCGTCGGTTGAGTCAACATCTGACATCAGCGAGTCTGCCTCATCCAGAACTTCGTCAAGGCTCTTCATCAGAAGCCACCCCTCGTGAAGATGCGCCGGGTGGTCAACACCTGACGCTTCTACGATCTCTAAGTCTGTGAGTTTCTTCGCCATAATGTCAGAAGGGCCACACCCGTTTGGATGTGGCCCGTGGGCTTGCCTCTGTTTTCCAGACCGTGAGGATCACGGCCTGTTCGGAACCATAGCACCTTCCTCCGGTGTAGCAACGGTTACCGCCTCCACCGGTTGGGGGCCACCGTTGAGCACGATGGTCGGGCGCTTGCGTACTGCACCCCGGTTCGCGTACAACCGGACCTCAACTTGACCATCGAACGATGCGACAAGAGCGGCTATGCGAGCGAGTTGCTGCTCCCAAGCGGCGATAACCGGATGGGTCACGCCAGCGCCGGTTCGCCCAATGCGGCTTCCATGCGCCGGGCTGTGCCACCAATCGAATAGCCGCGAAGGTCACCGTTCTGAACGAGATCCCACGCCCACGGTTCCCAGATGACACCCATGAACGGGGTGTTCGCCGGGAAGTCAAACGCCCTGTCGTCTTCGCCGGGGAGGCTCATCGCTGCGGTGATCGGAAACGGCCAAGTCAGGAGTTCAACGAACTCTCCGGCTTTCGTCTCGGAGTGCTGGAGGTAGATGGACCGGTCGTCCTTCTTCATCCAACCCCACAATGCTTCCTGCAACGTGTCGTCGTCGGTGAACTCACCGTGGGCGTCCAACACGCCGGGGACGTACACCGGGCCGAGGGTGTACCTCTTCGCGTCGGCCTTCTCCACAACCATCGGCCCCCCCTTGGAGACACGGGTCTGGATCTCAGCGCGAACAAACTGGCGCATCGCTTCGACGTTGGGTGTGTTGCCCATCAGGTCGAAGCCGTTCATCCACTGGGTCAACTGGCTCAACGATGCACGGGCGATGCGCTCCAACGAGATTTCGGCGTCTCGGCGGTACTGGCGGCGACGCTTGCCTTTGCCCTGCTCTACGTTGGCGTAGGTACCGCCGGGTGTGAAGTCCAGTTCGTCGTCCACGACCTCCATGCCGAGCATGTCAAGCATGATCTCCTGCTTGGCGTGGATGAGTTCCATCAACGGGCCGAGCAGCGGCTCGCACTCGGGCTTGTCCAGCATCGTGCGGTACGCCATCAACAGCAGGGTCATAGCGTCCTGCTGGTAGCCGCCGTCGCCGTGGTCCTTGTCCATGATGCGCTTGCCTACCTCGTCTGCTGGGGTACGGGCTGTGATCCGGCTCGCCAACAACACCCGTGGGGCATCGGACCGTTCCATCTCAGGGTGCATGTCCAGCCACGCTCGGAGCACGTTGGCTTTCACCGCGGGAAGGTCCGCTGCCGGGATGCGGACACGCTGCCCCCGGTAGCCCTTCCCAAGAGCAGCGACAGCCAAACCGACTTGCCGTCTGGTGACCTTCATCTCTGGTGTCTGCCAGAGCCGCAACTTCCATGACGACGGCTTCTCAGGATCAGGGACGTAGGCGTAAGCCTTGGCGGGGTATTCCTCGCCGCTGTCCGTCTTGGTTGCCTTCTGCATGTCGGCCCCCTCTGATGCGTACAGCGCGGCGATCTGACGGCGAGCCGCAGCGTCGGTCTTGTGGCAGCCCATCAACTTAGCGTTGCTGTCCTTGACGACGGCGAAACCGGAACAGTCACTTCGGTTGGTAGCGACCGAGTAGGGCATGGGCCGCAGCGTAGCAAGCCCGAGGGGTTCGGTGGGCTACTTGACGAACCGACCGACATCCCACCCGGTGGCAAGCGCCTTCGCTTCCTTGCGGGTGATGGGATCAACACTGTTGGCTTCACCGAACCGCCAGTCGTTCAACGTCAAGGTCGGTACCCACCCGTCCGGCTGGAGCACCATGTCTTGCAGGTACGACGGTCCTTCTTCGCTCATGTAGAGAACGATGGGTGTCCCGTCGGCTGCCGTCTTGGCGTAGTAGGTGCGGGTGACCGTGGACCGTCGGGCCATCAGGCAGCACCTACGTCGCGTGGTCCTACGTCCGGTGAGCCGACGAACCCGGTGAGGTCGGGCCACTCGCCGGGGATCTCCACGATGCCGCCCTCGTCGGCGATCTCCTTCATCTGCCGGGAGATGATCTTCCAACGACCTTCCATCATCGGAGACTTCGGCAACTCGGACCGAGGGTCGCCGTACTTCCACCCCGCTGAGATTTCGACCATCATTCGGTTGAGTTGTTCACTGGTTGGTACTGGCATAGGTATCTCCCTCGTTGTCTCCTAGTGTAGCCGGTTGTAGCGTCACAGGGCGATGGCCCCGGCGATCCGTTCAGTGATCGCGAAGTCGAACGGTGCAGCATCCCACCCCGTCGGGTCGTGGTCTACGCCCAACCCATCGGCGTCGAACTCCTTGACCAACTGTGCTGCGAGATCCGGGGCGACGTACCGAAGCAGCGACAGGTACTCGGTGCGGAACGGTCGGGTGTGCCCCTTCGGGAGATCGTGCCGCCAGAACGACATCACATGGGCGAGTTCGTGGCAGATGATCTGGACGTTCCAGTGTTGCCTGTTGAGTCGGATCGCCCAACCCGCGTTGTAGTGACCACCCCGGCTTGCGGCGTTTGCCCGCTGCCGGAAACAGTGAACTGGTTCGATCATGGCAGCGTCGCCGCCCCGTGCATACCAGTAGGGCGACTCGGTGATCGCATCGACCAGCGCCTTGCACGAATCGAACTCGGTGAACGACTGGTAGGGCTTCAACACGACCCGGCGTTCCGCGGCGTACACCAGTTCGGCCTCAACGTCAGAGACGACCTCCACTGTCGGATCGGCAGCCCACGCTGTCATCGGGACAGCGCCCCTACCGCACCGCTCTTGACGGCTGTGCCGCCCCCAAGGCGTGCCCGGCCACCCGCAGCCCGTCCGGCCGACCGGCCCGACCCGCCGTAAGACCCGGCAGACGATCCCCGCCCGGCGCACAACTTCGGGTACTTCGTATCAAAGACGCTCTTGACTGCCTGATCCTTGTCACGCAACGCCAACTCAACCGACGTACTGACGACCGTTTCGGCTTCGGCCTGTTCAGCAGCGAACGCCTCTTCGGCCTCGTGTGTTGCTTCCTCCCGTGCTTCACTGAGACGAGAAGCAACCCGGTCGGTGAACCCAAGCAGGAATGCGTTCTTCCAAGCGATGACATGGCCCGGTGCGGATGTCTCCGACCGCATCTGCGCGACCACCTCTGGTGCGTGGACCGCTTCGGCTGCTTGGAGACTCAGCGAAGTGACGAGCATGTCCACATAGTCAAGGTCAGACTTGAAGCCGCAAACCTCAATCCACTTGACGTACTGCCGCTTCGGACGCGGACCCCGGTCGTCGCGGGCTGCCTCGTACCAGCCGTTCAACTCAGGGGAGAACTCTTTGCGGCCCGCTTGGATGATCTGCGTCAACCCGTGAGCACGAGCGATCCGCGAAACCAGATTCATCCGTGGACTCTCGTACTTCCCGGCATCGACGTAGAACCGTCGGAACCCGATCGTGTCTTCGATCGGTTTGCCAGCCGCGAGCACCAGCGCCTCTTCGATGCCGTACTTCGCCATCAGGCGTTCGGCACCGCTGATGAAAGCGTGGGCCTCTTCCTCGTAGTCGGTCGCTTCGGCCTGATCCAGTAACGCCCGGACCTTGGCGAGCACCTTGTCATGGTTGCTCATCGAACGATCCCCGCCTTGTTCAAGTAGTCGGCTGCGAACTTCATCGCCTCGTTGAAGGCTCCGGCGTCTAGCGACCATGCAGGCACGCCGCCGTCAAGGTTGAGTCCAGCGGTCTGGCACCGGTCCTTGTCCAGCAAGGTTGATGCGTAGTACCGGCTGACGAACTGGCCGTGGCCGGGGAACGTCGGGTCGCAGTTCGGACGGGTGTAGTCGTAGAACTCAACCATCGCGCCGTATGGCTTGCCGTCCGGGTCAACGCTGTCGTTGACCAGACATCCGTTGCGACCGTAGGTCTCTCCCTGTCGGACGATCTTGACGAGGAACACCTTGCCCTCGTCGTTGGTCACCTTGTGGAACTTGTTCACTGTCTCTCCTTGTTGGTTGTTGGTTAGAACTCGTAGGCACCGGGGCAGCAAGCCATCATTCGACGTACTCCCATTCGCCTAGACAATCCTGAATGAACAGGTCGTGGTTGAAGCACTTGGCGCAACCGCAACCCGGCTCGTACTCCCACGTTCCCTTGAACGCTGGGCCAGTACCGAAGAAGTTCCGGTGGTGCTTTCGCCAGCCTGTGACGGGCCGGTCCTTGGGGCGGGTCACCGCTGCCCGCTCACGGGCGTGGGACTCCTTCCACTCGCGCTGCTCCTGCTCCCGCTCTGCGATCAGCGCCTTGTCCTGCCGGTAAGCCGCGGCAACGTCAGCGGGATCGCCACCGCCGTGAACCCAACTCATACCGAACTCTGCGTAATCCTCGGCTGCGTACTGTGCCGCCATGTATTCGTCACAGGCCGGGCACCGCTCCGGTCCCATGTGGACCTCGGTCTGGCTTTCCGAAAACTCTGTGGCCTCCGGTTCCGTCGTGCAAGTCTCAATGTGGTTGCTCATGCACATGCCTCCTTGGCTTTCCAGACGGCCCGGCAGGAGTCCGTCGCCACACCGTCAGCGTTCTCGTCCTCGCACCATGCGTCGGGCGTGGCTGCCCAAGCAGTAGCGATGGCCTTCGTGTCGTGGTGGACGCACCCGCCATGGGTCCAGCAGATCGTCACCCACTTGCCCGGCTCCGGGTCCAAGTTCTCCGACTCGGCGGTGCAGACCTCAATCTCAGAACCGGTGCGCCGGTTCCTGCGGACGATTGCTTTCATGCTGCCTCCTCCTTGGTAGCCGGTCCCTGTCACGGACCCAGTGTAGCACCATGTAGCACCGTGATGCAACTTGGTCATGCTGCCTTCCTTTTCCGGCCAGCGATGATCTCGCCCACCCGTTCCTCGTGCTCGGACTCCCCGACCCGTCGGGCCACCTTCGCCACCCGGTCAGCCTTGAACACCCGCGTCCCGCAACCCACCTTGTCCGCACCGTTCTTCGTGAACGGCCCGTAGCACTCAACGAGTTCCCCCTCGTGGGGACTCACGATGAACCGCCGGAACTTGAACCAGCCCGGCTTGCCGTACACCCGGAACCGTCGCCCCGGCACCAGCGGGAGGGTTGCCCCGTCGTACTGGTCGTGGGACTCCCAGCCCCGTGCTTCACGCTCGGCCTGCCATCCGGCGTGGTGCTGCCGGTTGACCTTGACCCACTTCGCTGCGAGCGGTCGTGGGACCGTTATTGACTCTGCCATGTCGTCTCTCCTTTTGGCTGGTGACTTCCTTCCACAAACACAGTCTAGCATCTTGGAGCACGCTGTGTTTTCGGGGTTCACCCCACCGACACCCGACCTGCGGTTATGTCCGCGCGCGAAAACTGAACATGCAGGTCACAGCGTTACGAAAAAACTTTCAGAAAGTTTTTGGCCGCTGGCCTCAAATGCCTAGCGGATCACCGATTTCGCGACGGGTGTCGCCCTCGTACAACGGCTCACCGTCGATGTCGTATCGGGCACCCTCAGCACGGAAGATGTCGCGGCGCGTCCGAACCGTGTCGTCGTACAGCGTCGCGTCTCCCAACGACATGTCGTTCAGGCCGGTGGCGTCCACCCGCTCAAAGAACGCCCGCTGTTGATCCACCGGCAGCGACGCAAACGGAAGATAGGTGGGCAGCGACGCGAGGGACCGTGACCGCCACGGGTCTTCGTCGCGGTACTCAGCCACGGCGGGTGGAATCAGCGGGTGGCTCGGGGATAGTCGCCTGACTCTGGATCAGCGCAAGGACCGAAGCCGGGTTCTCAACCGTGGCGACCTCGCCTATGAACTTTTGGTCGAACGATTGCAGAGGCGTCGGTTCCAAGAACAAGCCCCCCAACTCATCCCAAATGACCATCCAGTAGTCATCAAGGTTGATGAGAACACGACCCTGCTTCGGCGGTCCTATGCGTCCTATGATCTTCACGAACCCAGTCTATCCTGTTGTAGCGACTATGGCGTATTCGTCCAACAACGTGGCTGCCGTGATCTCGTCAACCACGACCCCGTACTCGGTAGCCGCTTGGTCAAGGACATCCTGCGTCCACTCAATGAGCCGCTTCTCCGCAGCCTCGTCAGCGAACTGGACCCCGGTCTCCAAAGCATCAAGGGTCGGAGCCATGTGAACCAACCCGGCCCGCACCCCGATGTCGGGTTCCACCGCTTTCATCCGCATCACCGAACCAAGCCAGTCAGGACCAATGTCCGCTGTCATGCCCAACGTCCCGGCACCAAACACCGACGACTGCAACTCGGCTACCTGCACCGCCGCTTCCACCGCTGGAGCAAACGCCTCGGCCAACGCCTCAACGACAGCGGTATCACCAAGGGCTTCCCTGATCGCAGAGCGGACATGCTCCAGCGTTTCAACACCCGGCTTCAACGGAGTCCCCTCAAAAACAGACTTCACGGCTTCCGTGACAGCATCAGCGACCGCCTTGCCGACCTTCTCGGCTTTCGCTCCCTTCAACAGCAACTCGCCAGCGATAGCGGGATCGGTGAACGCCTTGTCAACACCATCCACCAACGCTGACACGGTGTCGTATGCGTGAGACGGGATGAACGGTCGGGCCTGCGACTGGATTGTCACATCAGCGATGTCGGCCAACGACAGGCCACCGTGGTACTGGGCTTCAATGTACCGGGCACCCGTAACCGGGTCACCAATCGTGTCGATCAGGTGGGCACCGGTTTGGAGTAGTTGCTCGTCGTTGACGGTATCGGTAACCCCCCTCACGACCGTCTGAAACGCGCCTACGTCTGCGGTGGACTGTGCGGCATCGACAGCCTGAATCGGCGACGGCCTGAGCGCATCGCCAAACTTGCCAGACCGCTCACGGATCTCTTGCGGGAGAGACAACCCCTTCTCACCGAACTGGGCCAAATCGCTGGCTTGGTCCATACCCGCCGACAATGAATCCCCGAAAGTGACGGTGGTCCTGCTACGCACCTCGTCGTTGAGACGCACCGTGACGTTGCCATACGCCTGCCCGCCGGAACTACCCGCATCAACATGGGTGACATCCCCGACGAACCCGTAGATCGGACGATCAGTAACGCCGATCGTCTGGAAGGATGCGGCTACGTCGTCACCCAACCGTTCACCGACCTGTTCTGCTACCTCCGACAACTCCTCGGCGCTGGTGAACCTCATTGACGAAGACATGGGTGACGGATCGACTTCGGGGACATACCCGAAGAGACCAAACTCACCTGCCGCCCGCAAATCCGGGTCCAGAGTGCCGACCGACGTTCCTGTCTCAAACTGGGTCTTGAGGCGGTGGTCGCCCTTAGCGATCTTGGCGAGTGTGTCATCGCCGACAGCGATGAGCAGGTCAGCGTCGTCTAGTTCGGTTTGGACGAGGGCGCTGACCGTTTCGTTGATTTCATCCAGCCACCGTCGCGCATCATCCGGCGTCATCGCTTGCAGTTCAGCCAGAGTCCTTCCCTCAAAGATCGTCTCGCCGAACCGGTCAACGCGAACACCGCCAACGGCCCCCTCCGATGGCGCATCACCGATCAGTTTCCAAACAGCATTAGTGACATCGCCGTCTGCGCCGAACTCGCCGCCACCGATCGCTTCGTAGAGTTCATCAACGAGAGCAGCAGGGCCACCCGGCTGATTCAGGTTGGCGATGAGTTCCACCTCACGGATAGGTACCGCCGGAGGCATCGGAACGCCTTCGATAACTGCGTTGACCCTCGCCTGAGACAACGCCGACGTAGCCTCACGCGTCTTTTCGACGTACTCCCGATATTCCTTGTAGTACGGATGCTTTGGGCCACTCAGAAGTTCGGGGCGGTGGGGTCCAACGGAATACTGGACAACCCACTCAACGCCGTCCGCACCGATAACAGGGTCGTCAAGGGTCAGCCCACGCACGGCTTCCAACCATTCGTGGAACTCGTCAAGCCGGGTCGCAGCAAGGTCCATCGCTCCGACCGCCTCGTCGGCGATGACCAGCGCGCTGCGGTTCAGGAGAATGATATGACTTGATGCCACACGCTCCATCTTCTGCGCCGTGCGCCCAAACCCGAGGATTGCGTCGTACCCGAGAGCAGTCCCTAAGTGCCCACCGTCATAACTGATTCGCTGCAACGCTAGGAGCATCTCGTCGGAGACAACTGCCGGGTTCAACACATCCAGCCCACCGAACAGGCCACCAAGGAGATCGGGTTTGGGAACAACCGGATCACCAGCCCTAGCACGCAGGATGGCGTCAATCTCCCCGCGGATAGCCGCGCCCTTCTTTTCCAAATCCGGCAGCGAAGTGACTCGGGAACCTTTGGGTAGGACAGCGCGTGTTAGACCGCCGCCTTCCCCGCTCCCAGTGACGCCGTATGTTTGAGCGACCCTTACTGCGTCTGCTCGGCTCTCAGCAGTTCGCACAACCGTCTGAGGCAACCCGCTCTGCTTCACCGCGGCTTCATCGAACGCAATCCCGGCCTCAAAGAAGTTGCCCTGAGCGTCCTTACCGGTACCGGGGTAGTAGCGCCGCCCGACATAATCATCGGCGTCGTCAATCGTTCCCACCAGCATGTCCCGTGCTTCTGCGGTTTCGTCGCCACGCCAGATTTCCAAGTCGCCCAAAAGGCGTTCGTCTTCAATACCCAACGGCGACAGATCCACGAGTTCGTCTAGTTCAGCATGGGTGACAATGGTCGCATCGTCGGCGAAGCCCTGAGCGACAGCGAGGTCTTGCCGGACGACATCCAACGAAGTCCCCTGCGTTGAGAAGCCACGCTCAGCGACCTTCTCCCCATAGACACCCCCGGCGGTTCTGTCCGTAGCCATGCGGGTCAAGGCAGCCTCACCAACAGCCTCATCGACAGCGCCTAGAACAGCGCCCACATCGTCAACAAACGCTGCGCCGGACTCAGGGCCGACAACCGAAGGAACCGGTCTTACAAAGTCCGGGTTCTTAGCGAGGAAGTCTTCGTACAGGTCCGGTCGGAGGATGCGTTCCGGCTGCCCGGCGATCTTCTCGTACACAAGGATCGGAGGGTCACCCTTCGGGACGTTGTTGTCCCACAGCCTGATCTCATCGAACAGGTCGTCGGCTGCCGCTCGGGGGAACACCTCCGACACGCCCGCATGGGTGTCGCGTATCACCTGCTCTGGGACACGGCGACCGCTTCGCGCCCCTCGGGCTGCTGAACGGGCCACCGCTTCTTCGGTTTCGATCGTGACGTACTCGGCTGTCACTCGGGTGGAACTAGCACGGGCCTCAGCGACCTTCTTCTGCAACTTGTCGTAAGACGAATCGCCGGTACCGTCCACAACGATGTTGTTGCTGCCATCCAACGCTTCGCTCATCAACTGCTTGCCCATGTACGACGACTCTTCATGCACATACGCCGCACCGTTCACAGACCAATCGCCACGCTGGTCAAGGATCTGGACGTATTCAGGGATCATCTCTTTGGCTTCGTCAACATTGACGACCACATGGCCGTCGGGTAACGACAAGGTGCCGGTGTCTGTGAGGCTGGACTTGCCGGACGCCGGGCCACCCCCCATGAACACCACCTCGTTGGATTCGGTGTAGGCACCTGTCGCCAACTTCGCATCGACGTATGGGCGGTGAACACCTTCGACACGGGACTCAATCCACTTTCCCTCATCGGTGTAGCGGGTCATCGTGTCGATCAGCGGGTCGATGTCGTAGTCGGCTTTGCGAAGGAACTTGGCGTAAGCCTCCTCGTTGTAGATTTCCAGCAGGCCATCCTTCTTGCGGAGAATCAACTGGGGTGGATCAAAGTTTGTGTCCCACAGTTTGATGTCATCAAAGATGTTCTCGTCCAGAATGTCGGGGAAGATCCGGCTGATACCGGAGTGGGTGTCTCGCACCACCTGTTCGGGGACGTACCGGCCTGTCCTGCGGCCACGGGCTGCCGCACGGCGTACCGCCTCTTCGGTATCGACGGTCACATAGTCGGCGATGACAACATCGCCGCTGCTGTGTGCCCGCGCTGAATCCACTTTGCCCCGAAGTTTCTCAATGGACGAATCCCCGGTGCCGTCCAGCATCGTGTCACGGCCCGACTGGACCGACTCACCCATGATGTCCTTGGAAAGCATGGACGACTCTTCGTGAACGTAGGCCGCAGCCTTCGTGTTGCTTTCCTCAGCGAGCACCTTGTATTCAGGAAGGTGCGTTTTGATTTCGTCGGCATCAACCTTGACCATCGTCTCAGGGTCGAAGTCGATCAGCCCTTCCCTGATCGCTGTGCCCTTCCCTGACGCTGGACCGCCCCCCATGAAGTGGACGACCTGTTCACCCGGCTCGGCGATAGGAACGTCACCGATGATGTCGGCTGCGATGTCCCGATGGAGTTCCTTTCGGAGTTCCCAGTATTCGCCGTCGATCTTCGTGTAGGCGTCCTCTGTGCCCCCCGGTAGGCGACCCCCGAACCTGTTGTAAAGGTCGTCGTCTGTTGCCAGCCGGTACGGGTTGGCTTCTTCGGGGAACCACTCAAGGTCAGTGACACGTTTCGGGTGGGGGAGATCGTCGGCGATGTCGGCAGCAGCCCGTACCAGACGCTTCTTCTCAATGTCGTCTATGCCGATTTGGCGGGACTTCTCGTAGTAGCCCCAAATCCTGTCTTTGACATCAAGGCTGTCCGGGGTGTGGAACTGGATTTCGATGATTACGCCGTCTGGGCCACGGAAGTTTGCGTTGATGCCGTTGTACGGGTTCTTGGCGTTGGGTTGACGCCAGTAGTTCTTCGGTGCCTTGGTGAGTTCGTAGCCTCGGTCGCGAAGGTCACGGATCGCTGCGGCAACATCATCGTTGTACCGGGCTTCGTCTATGACCATCGTGTACCGGACCGAATCGCCTACCTCGTCGGCGACCTCGGCGACCGTTCGTAGCCGCTTCGGGAACGCTGCCGTTTCGTCTACGAAATCGGTGGCGATCTTGCGGGCCAGCGATGCTTCTTCCTTGACGTTGAACTGGAGGCCGTACAGTTCCGCTCCGATGTCTGACGCGGTGCCCTGCACCTGAACGGTGATGTTGCCCTGCGCTGCGAACGCTTTCTTGTGGACTCGGGTTGCTTCCCGCCACGCCTGCTCGCGTACCATCGCGGGGATGTCCGGGGGTGCCATGACCTGACCGGGTAGCCCCGTAGATGGTGGAACGATCGTGTCGTACACCACGGTCCAAGTGCAACGACAGTTCGGGTGCGCTGGGGGTAGGTCTCGGGGTTCAACCACCCAGTTGCCGCCCCTCGGGTACGTCGCGTTGAACGCTCCCCCCTCAAAGGCGACGACCTTTCCGTGAAGCGGTTCGCAAATCTGGCAGACCTCAAACGATGCTGTGATCCACTGACGGCCAGCACGCTGCGGGTTGAACATCCCTGCTTCGGCTGCCTGCCGGGCCGCAACCATCTTGCCTTGGTTGGAGGCTTCCATCATCTCGGTGCGGGAGATGACACGGCTGCGCTGCTGACGAAGTTTCTTGCCGTACTTCGATGCCTCGCGTTCAACGGCCTCAAACGCCTGCTCAGTGGTCTTGCCTGCTGCGACCGCATCGGCGAACACGGTGCGGCCACGGTTCAGGACTGCGTTGTGCTGCGGCAGCGTCAACCCGGCTACCGAAGGGGCTAGCCGTTCACCGAACTCGGCTAGGTCACCCAGCGACGGTGCTACTTCCAACGCTTCGCCAAGCATGTTCATCATCGCTTGCCTGCCGCCCTTGCCGGTGGTGCCACCGATGATGTCTTGCAGGTTCGCTCGGGTGTCCTCAGCGATGTTGGTAATCATCCGTGCCGACTTGTTGTCAGCCCACTGTTTGCCAGCCGGGGTCTTGGTTGAGAACCCGACAGAGAACGACGCGCCGACCGGCGGCATGACCGTGACTGTCTTCGGGACGGCTGCCTTCTGTATCTGGTTGATGGCTGTCGGGTCTGGTTTGCGTTGCAGTTGCTCCGTTAGTTCATTCCAGAAGACCGCCCCGGATTCGTCCAACTGGTTGAGTAGTTCAGCCGCCAAGTCTTGGCGTGCCGGTTCCAGATACTCCAACAGAGGGCTGAGAGAACCGTCAGCACGCGCCGGGTACAGGTCGGTTCCCAACTGGAGACCGCTACCGGGCAGGTACGAAACGTCGTCGGTGAGGTTGAACTCGGCGATCACCGACGGTGGCATCGTCAACGCTTCGTTGAAGATGCGTGCTACGCGGCGTTCCCTCGGTGTGAGCGGAGAACCGATCGGTTCCAAACCGGGCTGCCCCGGTACCCGCTTGCGGGAAACCTTGACAGTTGTCTTAGCGAACCCTGACCTTGCGCCCCGTCCAGTGATGACGGGCATCAGTCAACCGATTCAGCCTCGGTGCTGACCGGTAGCCCACCGACCTCCCGCAGATACGCCTCCAAGTTGTCGTCGGGGAAGAGTTCAGCGCCAGAGCCAGTGAGTTTCGCAACGTATTCGCCAAGTTCTTTCAAGTCCACGTTCCTGACTGGGGCGTGGGTGAGGTGCGGAGTGAAGTTCGGGTCGATGCCGTTGGCTTTGAGTAGCCGTGGAAACGCATGGTTTTGGAACACCGAAGCGATCCCATCCAGATATGCGTTGAGGGACTGCGAGAACAGGGCGACCTTCGACACGGACAACGCGTGCGTGCCGACCTTCTCGTGGCCGAGCAGAATGAAGTCGGCGAGCATCGTCATCGCTATCCGCTGGTCATACCGGGTGATGATCGCGTCAGTGTCGAACTGGCGGTCGCCTCCCGTGGATAGGAGCCTGATGTCGTAAGCGAGGTTGCCGGTTTCCGGGTCGTAAGCGAGGGGGAACACGACGCCTTCCTGCTCGTCGCGTCGGATGTTGCGGATGATCTGCTTGATCTCGTTGAGCGCCGACGTTTCCTCTGCGCTGGCATTGTTGGACAGGAGTTGCGGTGGGACATAAGCGATGGGCAACCCTGCCAAATCGCGTTCTATGCCGATGGCTTCGATTTCCTGAATCCGCTTCTTGAAGTAGTACGAGGTGTAAGCGTTGCGGAGCACCGACCTGCCTTCGGGGTTGTTCAACACGCTGGAGGTGCGGAACAGGAGCGCCTTCTCAATCGGGATCTCAACGAGACCCTTGCCGGAGGTCGGGTTCATCTGGTACATGCCCTTGACGCCGCCGTTGTCGTCAAGGTTCCAGCGTTCCAACGTGTCCTGCGACCGGGGTGCAAGTTTGCGCCAGCCGATCATCCCGTCGCTGTACCGGGATCGTTCACCGTCGTCGGTCCAACCCTTCCGGTACTTATAGACGATCTCAAAGTACGCCCACCCGTAGGTCAGGTAAGACATGATCTGAGCGAGCATGTCTTCCCAAGTGGTCGTCATGTCGGTCATACACTGGCCGCAGAACGTCGCGATGTCGGCGGCTTGTTCGTTGTCCGGGTCGGATGGTTCGACCTGCCATTCGACAGAGCGCATCAGCATGGAGATCGCTTGGATGACCGCGCCGACCACCGGGTCGTTGTCGCGCATCTCCCGGTAGGTGCGGTAAGCGGTGCGCCCCCGGAGAGCGGTCAGGAACTCTTCGCGAACCTGCCCGTCGTAAACTTGAAGGCCGGTTGATCCGATCTCCATGAAGTCCGTGGACGTTGCCTTCTTGATCTCAGCGAACGTGTCGGCAGCAACGTCGGTCATGGTGCGACTCTACTCCTAAGCGCCAGCAGTCAGGACGACCGTGAAAGGAGAGTATCACGGACGCCCTGACCGGGCTGGTGGTGCCGTGCCGTGGAAGGCAGCGCGGACTCTAACAGAGAGTGCTAGTCGTAGGGCTAATCCTCTTTCGCCCAGTCGTATGGGTCGCGGATGATGCGGACACTTGAAGCCTGCTTGAATGGTTCCGGTTCTGGTTCAGCGTCGATGCTGCGGATGTACCACCCGGCTGCGACACCGGTCAGGAACAGGGACAGTGGGATCAGTAGGTATTCCCAGAACGGGTTGGTGACACCCATCAACGCAATCATGCTGCCTCCTTCAAGAGTGTGACGAGAGCGTTGACCTCTTCGACCTGAGCCAGCGTCAGTTCAACCTTGACACCGTTCTGGCCCCTTTCAGCGGCGCTGGTGTAAGAGTTGCCACCGGGCCGATCCGAGTGGTAGACGTTGAGCAGGTCGTAGGTGTCGGTGTCGATCGCAGCCCACCGGACCTTGTTGGCCTCCCGCTCGGCCTCCCGCTCCTCGGCAACGTAGAGGTCGTGCTTCCGGCCCTCCAGTTCGGCCTCGGTGATCTCATCCAAGGTGTATTCACCGTAGCAGCCGATGTCCTTCAACGCGATCAGCCGGGTACCGGCTTCGTTGCTAGCACTCAGCACCGTCTCGTACTGGTCGGTTTCGTAGTTCCACTTGACGACGAACACTTCGACGTACCGCTTGATTGTCTGGTCCCGGTAGCCCCGGTCATCAACGACCGGGACGATCTCGTCGCCAGTGAGCAGCCACCTGTCGAACCCGCTCGGCGAGAAGCCCCTAGACGACCGCTCAACTCGGTACACGGTGTTCGGTTTCAGATCCTTCGCTTTCATTCTCTCTCCTTATTGGTTGTCGAACTAGAGGGCGAGGAGGCGCTGCTGCTCGGTGTAGTGGATGTGGTCGATGGCGTGCTGGGCCTCACGCTTGGCGTCTCTCAGAGTGGCGAACGGCTCCCAGTTGTATTCCTTGTGGAAGCCTGTCGTCGTGTGCAAGATCCACTCGGTACGGGTTCCGAAACTGCACCATCCGTCCCAGTTCTGCTCAATCGTGATCTCAACGTCGTGATCGCCCTCACGGGGGGCCGTGACGATGGTCGTGTACCAGCCCCGGCCTTCCTTCGTCCACTTGGTCTTTGCGGTCTCAGCCATTGAGGTAAGCCGTCCAATCGGAATCGGCGTTGGACTCGGCACCAGCGACCAAATCTTCGACGGTCGAACCGGCGTAGACACCAAGCGACTCCTGCACGTTGTCGATGTAACCGGCGTAAGCCTCGTACTTGGCCCGGCCTTCGTCGTCGGTGAGCGGCACGGCATAACCCCGGACGTAGGTCACGAAAGGATTCTGGCCCGCGGCCTCACTGGCACGGTCACACACTTCTTGGAGGGTCTCGGTCTCGGTCACGGACTAATCATAGCCTGCGTGGAGCGTGGTTGCAACTCTCTGTAGCGTTACCTGACAGGGTGTCAGAAAGGCTCACGACCAGACGCGAGGCGAATCATCCGATCTCATCATGGAATCATCCGGCAACGCCAACCGATGAGCACAAGCCCCACACAACCCATCCCACGGCTCACCCTCCTCATCCAACCGCTCAGGCTCAATAGGAGCCACGCACAG
>Ga0209757_10000162_pt1 | contig 17518 bp, 4 predicted proteins | sample ETNvirome_6_1000_FD_185472 | JGI IMG/M metagenome (GOLD analysis project Ga0209757, IMG submission 185472) | Marine viral communities from the Pacific Ocean - ETNP_6_1000 (SPAdes) (version 2) | ecosystem: Environmental > Aquatic > Marine > Oceanic | place: Pacific Ocean | collected 2013-06-19 | reverse complement strand
AAGAATTACTACTACAGCTGCTGCGGGTGGAACTTCTACGCAAATAATAACCTCTACTTCTCAACCTAATATACGAGTTGGTGATGTAGTTACAGATAATAATAAAACAAATGTTCCTTTAGGGGGTGTTATAAGAAACAATATACCTATAGTAAAAGTAACTGAAATAGTTAGTACAGTTGCTCCTTTTAATACTTTTAATGTATCTCCAGCTATAATTATAGATACTATAGGTACTACCGGTGCCTTGACTGCTGGCGATGTTATAGATTTTAGTAGGACAACGATGGAAAATCAGAGTGAAGAATATTTATCTAATTATTCTATACAAACAGTAGATGCTTTGCATGGTGGAGGTAATAATATTATTATAGTAGATCCAAGCTTTGGGGGTATCCCAAGAGTGGGAGATATAATAAAATTAGTTACAAATATAGGTGGTACTACTTTGCCTTATTATGAATTAAATGTAGCAAGTATAGCTATCGATAATACTGCAAGCCCGTCTGAATGGAGAATAACATTTGAAAAATCTATGCTTGGTCCTGTTGGTACCAGTGGTCCTGTTGGGACTATTAGTGCGCCTACAGCAGCGGGGACAGGATACTCTACTGGTACTAATATTGCTACAACAAGTTCAGGGAGTGGAACTGGATTAACAATTGATATTGATAGTGTTAGTGGCGGGGGTGTACAGACGATAAGTATTAACTCTGTTGGAGATGATTATGTGGTTGGTGAAGTAATTACAATTACTGGCGGGGGTGGAAATGCAACATTTACTATCTTAACCACTACAGCGGCCACAGGATTCCAAGTTGGAGATATAATTTCTATTGGGACCAATCCTTTATATACTGGTACTTTTAAAGGAGATGAAAAGTTTTTAGATGATAAATTTATAAGATTTAGTTATAGATTTAGATTTGAAGATAATGAATATTCTTTAATGGCCCCATTTACTCAAATAATGTTTATTCCTAAACAGTTCGGTCAATTTGGTTTAGGACAACTAACACCAGCCACAAGCGAGGCAGCTGATTATTATCAAGATGAAATTGATGCTTATACTAGCACTATTATACAATGGTTTGAAAATGATACTGATAGTATTGCGTTAAAAATACCTATGCCTAGTTCTTTAACAGAATTATCTAGTACTTATCATATAAAAGAAATAGATATTTTATATAGAGAATCTGATGCTCTTGCGGTAAAAGTTTTAGACACACTAGAAGTATCAAGTTTGGTTGCTGCAGATATTAAAACTATTGAATATGATGATGATGTTCATGGGATACTTGATCAAGAATTTATTGAATATAATTATAAATCTAATAAACCTTATAAAACTCTGACTGAAGGTCAAACAGTTAGGGTATATGATAAAGTTCCAATAAAGGCTTTAGGACAAGAGATTATTTCTAATAGGGTAGTATATGGTAATTATGTAGAACGTATGACATCTCCTTCATCTATTCCTTATAGAGCCACTTTTACACCAAGAGACGCGACATCTACAGATTATTCTACTCAATATCCTTATAGTACAATTAAACAAAACCGAACTTATCAAGTTGGGTTTGTCCTAGCAGATTACCATGGAAGACAATCAGATGTTATTTTATCTTCTTATGATAACACTACAGCCAACGAAGGTTCTAGTATTTATGTTCCTTATAGGAACTCTGGTGACGCAACAGATGCACAAGTTATAGACTGGGTAGGACAATGTTTAAACTTAACTATTGAAAATTCATTTGGAACATCTACTGCCCTTGACGGTGAACCTGGTATTTATAAAGAAAATAGTCATGTTACCCAATCTGGATGGACTATAAGTAGTATCGGGGGCGCTACTTATTATGCTGATAAAAATTATACTACAACTGCGGGGAGTGGTGATGGGGTAGGATGTACAGTAAGAGTTACAGTAGTTGGCAGTGGTCCACCAGGAAAAGTTACAAGTTTAGTTATATTAACAAGCGGTACTGGATATAATAGTGGGGATATATTAACTATTGATGGAGGTTCTGCAACAATTACTTTAACTGAGGTGGGAGTAGCTAATACTTTAGGGTGGTATACTTATAAAGTTGTTGTTAAACAACAAGAGCAAGAATATTATAATGTATTTTTACCTGGATTTGTAAATGGGTTGCCTATAAATAATTTAATATGGAATGGAGTACCTAGAAATACTGAAGACACTTTAAATGTTTATCCAGGTAATACATCTAATGGGGTTCCAATTGAAACTCAAAGAGGGAAAATATTATTTTCTACATTATTAAGTGATAATATAAATAAAATTCCTAGAAGTTTAGATTCAGTAGGCCCTACAGATGAAGAATTTAATAGTGATGAGATACTTTATATACGAATTAATAATCCAAATGCTACAAGTACTCTTCAAGTAAGAAATTTACAATATTATCCAGGAACTTTAAGTCAAAATGTATTAAATATAGCTACTACCAAAGAAACCGAATTAGCAGCTGTACCTTTTCAAGCATTTGGTATAGGACCTAATCCTGGGACTTTAGCTTTTGTTGAGGGTGTAGGCGATGAGGTTATTCCCACATACAATGTGGCATTAGGTTATCAAGGAGAATATGGATCAACAACACAATATGTACCTCAGCCTTATGTAATTAGCGGTAGTACTGATCTTAAGGGGACAGTAAAAACTATTCCTACCGGGTCTATTCCATGGGGAGATGTTGCAGATAAGGAATCTTTTTATGCTGCAGATCAAAATCCGTTTATAATAAAAGCTGGGCAAGTTTCTAATTATTCTAATCCTATTGGGGCCATAGTTTGTGGACCAGATTTAGTTGGGACTGGGGGAGCATACCCCCATGACACTAACTATAATTCTCCTCTTAATGTTAGGACTATGGAACCAACTTTATCAGTTGCAGAAACTAAACCAGTATATTCTTTATTAGATATATTTTGGGAAACCACTTTAGTAGGTAAATTAGAAGAATTAAATGCAGCTATTGATACAAATTATAATGGTATTGTGGCTATAACAGATAATGCTGGATCATTCGCAGAAGACATATCAATTGATGCAAGTACTGGACATGCTTTTTATTTTATTAATGGATCAGGTGCACAGATAAACACTAATTTAAGTACTCTTCCTACTATTCATAAAATTGTAAGGCAATCAGCAACTGGCAATTCTCTAACTCCGGTGGGTGATTATTTTGATATTACTGCAGTGGGGACTAATGGACAATATTATATCAAAGCAAAAAAATATTTTTGGTTTAATGAAGATTCTGCATTAAATAGTACAGATATTTATATATTAGATATAAGTACAACATATAATGGTGAAACTAATATTTTATCAAATGCAATTATTTTAAATTTAACAAATGAAGGCCCAAGTATATGGAGTAATGCAGCTAGGGATGCAACAGATTTTACTGTAGCTATAGATTCTATAGATACACAAGTTATTCAATTATATGGTAAAAACGGTAGTGCTGACACGACTGTAGTAGACGGGGAACAAAATAAATGGAGACAATTAGTATGGAGTATCCAAGCAGTAATTATAAATAGTGGCGAGGATACTTCTACCTTTACTATAGATTCTACGGGGAATATTACCGTTAGCAATATGGTTACTAATGTTCAATATTCTGTAACAGTAAGAGTAGCTGATGCTAATGCTGTTGAGGGTTCTGGTACATTATATAAAGATGAACATATAATTGTAAATACAGGAACGCCTTATGCCCCTTTAGTTTTAGAAACTGGGTTAACAAGTCCTGATTTTAAATTAGCTGGAGCTGCAAACTCAGGAGAATGGATATTTGGTGACGTTACTAATGCTTATTATGCTGGTAGTAATAATTTATCTAGTAGTCCAAGTTTAATTTACAATGCACAAAAGGAATATCAAGCAGGATTCTCTAATGCACGTGCCGGTACAGTTGCAGCAAATTCTTGTAAAGCATGGTTATGGCAAGGAGAATTAGAAATAAGTCTTACTTTTGAAAGTATTGCAACAGCCATGTTTAGTGGAGATGCTGTTGTTAGTTATATAGTACAACATAGAACCTTTACACCTCCTAATTCAAATAATACTAACAATAGAGGTTCATGGGAACAAATAGATAGTGTTGATTGGGCTTATGATGAGCAAACTGCTACACAAGATCCATTTCAAGTATCAATACCAGTAAATAATAGTGCAAATTCTACGATAAAAGTTCTTAAATTTGATCAACTAGGGGAGTATAGGGTTATCTCTGGCCCTTTAACCGGGGAGTTCCCAGCCTATGTAACATTAAGTGTTGATTTTAAAGATGGTAATTGTGAAGTTTCTGGTGGAACCTATTGTAACCTTTTAGGCCCATGTACTCCATAGTAATTAGTTTAAAAAATAAGTAATAATATAAGCAATGAGTTTAACTATAAATGTAAATTATTTTAACTCCTTTTATTTAAAGAGAATTTATGGGGATACTGCTGGTCCTGAGGAAATGCCCTATGCTGTTGATCAGGGAGATAGAGCAGAAAATTTTGATTGGACAACACCTATTGTAGCTAATACAACATATGATTGGTATATAGAGGAGGCAAGAATAACGGGGGGTTATAATAATACTACTGTTGATTTTGGTGTAAAAGCATATATAGTAGAAGATAATGATGCACAACAACGTAGAGGAAATTCTTTAATATATTCTGGAATATATAATTCCCGAACTGGTATAAATCAAACTAATGAATTTAGTGTTGGAGAAGAAATAACTAGGAGCGTTGACCCATTGGGAGGAACCATACAAAAGTTATTTGCAGAAGATACTAATTTAACTATATTCCAAGAGCGAAAAGTAAATGTAGCTTTAATAGATAAAGACGCTATATATACAGCCGAGGGACAAGCAATGACTACAACTGCTAATGTAGTAATAGGACAAATAACTCCTGTCTTAGGGAATTGGGGTATAGGTACTAACCCCGAATCTTTTGCCACATATGGTTATATAAAATATTTTGTAGATAAAGATCGTAATGCAGTATTAAAAATACAAGGTAGTCAAATTCAAGAAATATCTGTTGCCGGAATGACAGATTTCTTTAGAGATCAATTATCTTTAATAGGAACAAATGGGGCATTGCTAGGATCATATGATGTATACAATCAAAATTATGTTCTCTCTATGAAACCTGATGGACGTTTTACTAGTTCTACATATAAAACCTTAACATTTGATGAAAGAAATGCAGGGTGGACTAGTTTCTTTACTTATCAACCAGATGATATGTTTAGTTGTAGGGGAAATTTTTATACAGCCGCAGTTAAAAGTACAGGAACATTTAAATACTATTTATGGAGACATTATGATTCTACTACTACGGATAATAGAAATAATTTTTATGGAACACAAACGCCATCAACTATACAATTTGTATTTAATCCTGCTCCAAGCCAAATTAAAACTTTTAAAACTATAAACTACGAGGGTAGTAGTGGATGGGAAGTAACTAATTTTATTTCAGATAGTACCGGTGAAGATCCTACTGTAACACCAACTGGTTCATGGTTAAGTAGTTTTGACACAGCTATCCAGGGACAAGCTGCTAATCAATATGCCCGTATTTATAGTTATGATGAAGGTTTATATACTGAAAATGGAATAAACTATAGAGCAGGGTTTGATAGAAAACAAAACAAATATTGGGCAGTAATACCTAATAATACACCGGACCCTATGGCGGGCGAAGTTGTATGGGGTAACCAAACAATGGGTATTAAAGGATATTTTACAGTAGTAACAATGAAAACAGACACAGACACTAACAACGGCGGACTCAAATCTCTATTTGCAGTTAGCAGTGAATTTATACAAAAATAAAATGATAGGAGTATTAGGAATAGCATCAAGCGTAGTAACCGGTATGATCGGATCTGCTGCAGCTAAAAAGGCTCAAAGAAGAGCGGCTAAACAGACTAAAATGTTTCAAGCCAAGTTAGATAATTTAGAAGCTAACAGGCAGGCTATTATAGATCCTTGGGCTGGAATAACTGATTTGTCTGGTATGTCTATAGATCGTTCTGATATGATGACTAATACATATAATAATCTATCTGTTGCCACTCAGGCTGCTGAGATGCAAATAGAAGAAGCTGATATAGCCTTAGCAAATACCTTAGATACTTTAATGGCTACTGGGTCAGGGGCTGGTGGAGCGACAGCATTAGCACAAGCTGCTAAGCGAAGCAAACAAGAGGTTTCGGCTGGTATTGAACAACAAGAAGTTGCTAATGAAAAACTAAGAGCACAAGGGGAAGAGAGTCTAGAGCAAAGAAGAGTAGCTGAGAAACAAAGAATAGAAGGTATCCAAATATCGCAAGCCGATAAAGTACAGCAAGCAAGAGCACAAGGCCAGCAATTTATGTTTGGTCAAAGAGAACAAAGAGAACAAGTACAATTAGATAGAGTCTCAAATCAATTAGATAATGCAAATATGGCAATGGCACAAGCTCAGGCAGATGGAACAGCGGCATTAACTGGTATGATTGGTGGAGTTATGAATTCTTTAACTCCTGCTTTAGCTCCAAAAAAACCATAGTTCCTGCTTAATTAAATAAAAAAATAAAAAAATGTCCTATAGAGATCCAAAATATATAAATAAATCTGTTCAAGGTTCTTTTGATAAATTACAAAGTCAAATAAACAAAACCGTCACACAAGTTAAAGAGCGTGAGTATCAAGAAAAATTAGCTGAAGATGCTAGAAAGAATGCAGAAACCCTTGCTGGGGATCAAGCATCTCAAGCTCAAACGCTAAGACAATCAAAGTTTAATACTTTTGGGGATGAAAATACATTAGGAACCGTTGGAACATTTTTTAAAGATTATCCAAAAAGAGCCGCAGAGATTGAAACAGAAATGGCAAAACTACCTAGACTGGAAAATTATTATGAACTTGAAGCTGAACTACAAATGATTAATGATTCACCAGAAAACATGAAAAATGGTCTTACCAATTTAGAATCTCAATTAACAATTGAAAATATTAATAATATAGATCCTCACCAATCTCCAGGATTATTATTAGCTTCTCAGGTTTTTAATAATACAAGTGGGTATACCGAAGCAAATGGATATACTATGGGTATGGAAAACAATATAGGGAAAGATGGGAGAGACGACGGAACATTTAATTATATTTTTAAATTTGATCCAGATGTAGCAAGAGCAAATCTTATTGAAGAGAAAAGATGGGACCCAGATACAAATACTCGTGTAGATTATACAGACGAAGAGTTAGAAGCTAAATTAAAGGAAATGGAGTATCCTGATGGAACATTTCAATTAAATAGTGGTGCATTAAAAAACCTTGAGGCTGGTGGTAAAAGCCTGATTACTGAAATAGGTCATATGAATAAACCCGTAAACGAAGCATTAGTTGCCACTAATATAATTGATGGAGGCGAATTTGGTGAAGATGGTGAATGGAAGACTGGGACCGGTACATTTGATATTAATACATATGGAATGGAGGGTAAAGAAGGTGTGGAAGAAGTAGTTATTGATGGGAAAATTCATAGCTATAGGAAAATAGATCGAGCTAAGGTAGAAATAGGAATGGGAGCGGCAATAGATGCCCAAATTTCATCATATTTAGACCCATCAGCAGGAGATGATGCTGGTGCTCGTGGTTTGTGGAATATGCGTCTTAGGACAAAAACTGACGCTACTGTTTTTGATGAGGATGCAGCTAGAGATGCTTTTGGAATAGCTGAAGGAGTAGAGTTCGATGTTAAAAAATTAAAGGAAAGGTGGACTAAAGCTGCTGAAGCATGGGGATATGATGGGCCAATAAGCGATGATCAAAGAGCTATATTTAAAAAATTATATACTGATCATATAGTAGATGATGTAGCTAGAAAAATGGAACAACAAGATATGAAACATTTGAGATATGTGCGCCAAGGAGAGTTAGATGATGGGAATGATGGGGGAATGGGGAAATTCTAATAAAATTAAACAATATGACTTACGAAGAGTATATAAATAGCGACTTAGTTAAGCTGTATAAAAAAGAGGGAGGACCTAGTTTTAAAATACAAGATAAAAGCGACGCTTCTATAACTTATGGTATGGATCAGATGAATAAATGGTTAAAAAACCAAAAAATCGATTCCTCAGATACTCAAAGCGAAGAACAAAATGAAGAAGTTGAAGAAGAAAATAAAAAAGAAAAATTTAGTGGGAATAGAAAATTTGCTAAAAATATTCATACTTATTTAAAGAAAAGAAATAAAATTGGTGGAGCATCAAATGATCTTGAAGTTTGGTTGGATAGTATACAAAATAATTCTAAATTTAGATATAATATTCATGATTATTTATTAAAACAAGAAAAAATTGGTGGAGCTTCATCAAATTTTAACGAGTGGAGTAATAGTGTTTTTGGAGATACACCTGAAGATATTGTAGAAGAAGAAACAGAGGCTATATCTGAAGACGTTATAGAAGAAGGGGCAATGCCTGGAGCCTACTCAATGACAGAAGAGGGGAATGCTATAGATGTACTAGGGGTACCTATTAATTTAGATAATGAAGAAATTGCAGTAGAGGGAGAAGAAGAAGAAGATGAGGCTACTATTTTTGAAAATCAAATTAAAGATACTAATGCAGAAATAAAAAATTTATTTTTAAAACCTATTTTAAATGAAAATGGCACGGTAAATAGAGATGCAACTCTCGAACGTTATGATGAAATCAGGAAAAATTTCCCACCCGGTTCAGAATACAATGGAGCTGAAATAATAATAGAAGGAGAAGATATTGATTTAGATTCTGCTTTTGAAGATATTAAAACTTTCCCTAAATGGGTTAAACCCGAAAAAGAAAAAAAATGGAGTCCTAGTACTGGTAAAACTCTAGTAGACACTAAAGAATATACTGCTGCAAAAAAACAAGCAGTTGAAGATGCTAGAATTGAAAGAGTAAATCAGTATAGTGATATGCTAACAGAAAAATATGGCAAAGCTGGTTTTAAATTTAAAAGAAATTATACTCCACCTGCAGACAAAGGAATAGCTGGCAAAGTAGCAGGGCAATTAAGTATGACAATTGATGCTCCTAATGGTGAAGTTTTAACTTTAGATTCTGAAAATCTTGATGAACAACAAATTAAAGATTTTCTTAAAGCAAATCAAATTCATAAAACAGCTGATCAAGTAGCTAAAGAAAAAGATGCATTTGAACGTTGGCAAAAAGGCGAACTAGATATTCCTACAACTTGCCCAGAAAAAGACAAAACTAAATGTAAAGATGTTTTAACATTAGATAAAATTGCAAAACCAAGCGCAGGGGCTATAGCATATTTAAGAAAAAATGCTCCTAATATGGAAGATATTGCAGAAGATGATATAGGTGCATTACAAGAGGCATTTTCTAATACATTAAATAAGGCTACAACTAGTGATCCTAGAATGCAATTTATAACTGAAAATATTCAAAAAGAAATATTTACAAAAGCTGATGCAAAATCTCTAGAAATTAGAGGTATGTATGATACTACCACCCAAAAAGGATTAGAAAAAGCACAAGATGCTTTTAAAGAATGGTATAATAAAGAATTCCAAGCTAAGCTTAAAGATAATAAACCAGCTAAACAAATCTTCCAAGAATACGGTATGGCTGGTCAACATTTTTATGCAAATTATGCTAAAGAGTATGGTAGATATAATTATGATACATGGTTAGATGATAATGTATTAAGAGAAATAGATGCTAATATAGGTGAAGGTGAAGAGCAAGGCTTCTTTAGTAAAATGCGAGAATCTTTTGCCCAATTACCAAGTAGTGTTTCAGCTACATGGAATAAAATGGAAGTTGCTTTACAAGAAGGATTTGAATGGGAAAAGAGATCTAAAGTATTTAAAGGAATGAAAGAAGGTTTTGATGATGGAACTTTAAATAGAGATATGACTATTGGAGAGGCTAGAGAATTAAACCCAGCTATAGATGAATTTATAACATGGAGTATACATGGGTGGAGCAATGACGATAGTTTAGGCGAATTTTATGATACTCGTAAAAAACGTTATGAAAATACCAAAGCAGATATGAAGGAAGATCTTGATGAAATGGCAGAAGCAGAAATGGTAATGGGATTATTTAATAAATATGATTCCAACAGTTGGGGGGACACTATTGCTAACGCTATTCAACAAGCACCGCATATGGCTCCTACAATGCTAGGTAGTTTATTAATTGCTGGAGGAACTGCTTCAGCTGTGGCGACAGGAGGAGCAGCTGCTGGTGGTGCTGCCGTAGCTATTGGAGCAGGTAAAATATTATTAGGTGTAGGTAGTGCTGTTATGGCGGCTCAAACATATGGCGATACTTTTATTGAAGGTACAAGAAGACAAATGGAAGAAGAATATGGGGCAGGTGGATTTACTACAGAAGAATATTTAGAAGCTTTAGCCCAAGAAAAATATGGAGCTCAATTAGCACCGGTTTTAACTGCTGCTGCTGTAGGTCTTAGTGAATATGCTGGTGGTAAATTAGGTGGTGAATTAATTGGTACTGGTGTGGCTTCTATTATAAAAAGTAAAACAGGAAGAGCTTTATTAGGCAGAACTTTAAGTAATTTTCTAGGTGCTTCTGCTGGGACTTATGCTGGTATGAAAGGAGGGGCTTTAGAAGAATATTTAACTGAAGGGTTCCAATCTTATTTAGAACAAGTAGGACAAAATGCTATGAACTTAGGGGAGGCTGGGGATATGGCAGGTCAAGGATTAAAGAGTGCTTTTACTAAAAATATAGATCTAGAGCAAATCCAAATGGAAGCTCGCATGGGGTGGAATATGGGACATTTGTTTGGTATTGGTGGTCTTGCTGGTACCTATCATGGATTAAGTAAACAAAGTCTAGTAGAGCAAGCTAGAGAATTAGTTCAAAATATTGATATTGTTCCCGGATCTCAAACCGGCGCGACTCTCGAGGCATTTTTTACAGCTGCTAAAAATAAAATAAATGCTGATACTAATTTAAATAAAAAACAAAAAAGAAAACAAATCCAACAACTTTCTAATATTAGAGAAGCTGCTTTAAAAATACCTTCAAATGTAAAAGGTAATGCTAGAGGTGAATTAATGGATTTATTACAAAAACAAAAAGATTTAAAAGCTAAGATTAAACAAAAAGATAATAAAACTATAAGCGAAGCAGACGGGAGCATGGCTCAATTAGAAGATACAGAGGCAAGAATGAAGGGGATAATTGAACAAAGCGCCAAAGAACAATTAGCTTTAGAACAAGGTCCAACACAAGCCCAAGGATTTCTAATAGCAGAAAATCAGAAAGAGACTACTGCAGAGGAAGTTAGTACCCAAGAAGCAATTGACTATTTGGATAAAATAAACGATGGAAGACAGCGAGCGGGGTTAGGCGCAGAATTACATACAGAAGAAAAAATTCAAGAAGCTAAAGAAGAGATTGCCCAAAGTAGAAACACACAGGCGCAGGAAACTGCACAAGTAGCTACAACTCCTCAAGTAACTTCAACAGAAAACAGAGTTAATGATATATATAATGCATTAAATAAAAAAGGTCAAAACTTTATTGATTTAATGCGTAAAAAAGGATATACTCAAGAGCAAATATATAAGAGACTTAAAACAATGGCAGGCCAACCTCAGTTTACTAAAATGAGCGGTAAACAACATAAAGCTCAAACTGGTGGATTTGTAAATGCTAATCAATTAACAGAACAATATAAAGCAGAAGATATAATTAATAATCAAAAAGATTATAGTGAAGGTGAAATAATAAATGCCTATAGACATTTGTATGGAAAGGGTGGTCCTATAAATACAGGTGGATCTGAAACAGATACAGTAAGGACATTAACTGAAATTGAAGAAAAGAAAAAATCAGGGCAAGGATTATCTCCTTTTGAAAGAGGTATACAGGAAGCCCAACAAATGATGAAAGGAGAAAGGGATTTAGAAGGTAATTATATAGGCAAAAAAGATACAAAAACAGAAGGAGAGAATGAAAAATTATTAAAAACCATTAAAGATCCTAAATCTTCAAAAGCAAATGTAAATAAAGCTATTGAAAATTTAATAAATAATAATAAAAATTTATATTTAGCAGCTATAGGATATAACCCCGAGGCTGGCACAATAAGTGCAAAAGCCTTAGTAGATGCTATAAAATCTAGATTAGGACCTATAATCAAAAACTTTAAAGCCAGTAAAGGTACAAAATGGAGCACTTATGTCACTGAGTCTTTAAGAAGAAAGAAAGCAGAAATCTATAAAGAAGCAGGAATTGGGCAAGGAACGGATTTACGTATTGATGATGATACTACACAAATAGCAGATAAAACTCCTAAAAAAGATTTTGATGAAAAAACTGATAAAGGACTTAAGAAAAGAAAGAAAGCAACCGTTACAACTAATCCGGTAATTGAAGAATCTGTTTCAGCTACGACTAGAAATCAAATAAAAGAAGATGCAAGGAGCACTATATCTAATTTAGCAAATAAAGGGAAATCTGTTAATGAAATAGTAAAAGCATTAGAAAAAGAAGCTACAAAAAGTACATGGGCGGATATAAAGAAATCTATAGGAACATTAGCTTCAAAGGCTTATTCTGATTTTATTAATAAATTATTTGATACTGGTTTTGTGAAAAATATATCAGTAGCTGATATGAAAAATAGGTTTACGGTAGGGGGCAAAAGTTTATTTGGTATTAAAGAAACAGGTACAACACCTACTACAAGTATAAGTCCTAAAACTGGTAAAAAAGGTATTTATAACAAACAAATTTTTGATGTTACTATTCCTCCGAAACAAACATTAAAAGATTATTTTATAGGATTTGTAGGTAAAGGTTTATCTTCTAAACAAAAATCTAAATATGTAAAAAGAGCTGAATCTTTATTCCAATTAATTGCTAAAGATATCGCATTAGAGTCTTTACAAGAATTAAAAGTCGATAAAGATTTTATGAATAAATTGGGTAAGATGCTTAAAGACCAAAACTCTACTTTAACTGCTGAACAATTTATGGATGCTATTGATCAGCAATTAGATAAAAGAAACTTAGAAGATACTTCTTTTGATAAAATTGTAAATGACACAAGCAAAATAGACAGATTTATTGATAATGTTCTAGATCCTATAATTGACCAATACAAAGGAACTTTTGGGAGTTTGAATCTTGCCGCTTTTGCTCAAGCCTTTAAAACAGGATTGCGAGCATATCAAAAAGGTATAAAAAATGGGTTATCTTTTGCAGAAAGTTTACAGAAACTTATAAATAGTTTTAGTGTTTCATTTAAACTTAATCTACAACAAAAAGCTGCATTTGAAAAAGGAGTATTTGAAAAAATAAAAACAGAAAATCAATTAATTGAGAAAACTCTTATTGAAATAATGCAAACTAGCGGTATTAATGTTATTGCTAAATATATAGAGGGTGATGTAACTGTAAATTCTAAAAACAGACCAGCCCGTCAAGAATCTGTATTACAAAGTGTTATAAAAGGTAAAATACCTGGTCAATTAATAGAGTTATTAAGATTAGGGTATTTTGGCAGATCTTATGAAAACCGGAATGGTATTAAGTATTATGAAACAATAAATGGATGGGTAAAAGAAGGATCTAAAAAATATAAACAAGCAGTTAAAAACGGAACATTTATAGCGGCTAAAGGATCATTATATTATGGTGTAAAAGATCCAGCTTATGTAACAATGATGGAAGCTGCAAATAAAAATAATAAAAAGAAGTTTGAGAAGGTTCAAAGAGTTACAATTCCTTTTGTTAAAGATAAAAACGGAAAAAAAATATTTTTAAAATTGACTTTAGCAGATAAAAAAGCTAATAAAGCTCAGGAAAAAATAAACATGCAGGCCCTAGAAGATCTTTATACTATATTAGCTAAAAGAGATAAGAATGGTAAATTAATAATTCCTTTAAATGATTCTGCATTACTTATTTCGCAATCTTACCAAGGAACTACGGGATTAATTAAAATAGCAGCTCCATTTGCTGGTGTTTCACAAAGACTTATTGGGGGACAAATAGAAGAACACAGCCCACCCGCTTCCAGTATTGGCGCAGCTATGATTTGGGGAATTGCAAATAATCAATCTGAACTTATAATGCAAGGGATTAGAGATAATTATATGCAAGTTCAATTATCTATTAGCGCCAATAATAAGCTAAATGCAGCTAATTTAGCTGATACTATTACTGACGGTATGAGTATATTAACTCCTAATGTTGGTATACTAAGATTAGCTAAAGCTGGAATAAATTTGAATACTATAACAGATTTAGAAACAGGTAAATCTTTCGCTGATAAAGCAGGGTTACCTTTGCCTAAAGAATTTAAAAGTAATCCGATTGCTGTTAAAGCTCAAAATCAATTATTAGTTGATATGGCTTTAAAACCAGAATTAACATTAGAAAAGGCTAGAGAAAATCTAAAAGCAAGTGAGCTAACATGGAATAAGAAAACTGTTCAGGTCAAAAATAATGCTAAAAATTTAGCTCCTGAATTTTTAAGTGAAAACCAAACAACTTCTGAACAAAAAGAAACTTTAGAAAATTCTTTAGATACTCAAGTGAACGCGCAGAAAGTAAATAAAAAGAAAAAAGGTATTAGTGTATTTGATTTTGATGATACTTTAGCTAAGACAAAAGAAAAAGTTATAGTATATGCTCCAGCTTTTAAACCAGGTACTGGTCAAGAAGTGAGTATGAAATTAACCCCAGCAGAATTTGCAGAACAGGCACAGGACCTAGAATCCAAAGGTGCCTCATTTGATTTCTCCCAATTTGAAGATGTTAAGGGGGCTAAAAAAGGTCCACTAGCTGACCTTGCGTTAAAACGTCAAGGAAAATTTGGTAGCGGAGATATATTTGTATTAACCGCTAGACCCCAAACATCTGCCCAGGGTATTAAAACTTTTTTAGATGGTATAGGATTAAATATACCTATAGAAAATATAACAGGCTTAGAAGACGGGACTTCACAGGCTAAAGCAGATTGGGTATTATCTAAAACTAAAGAAGGTTATAATGATTTCTATTTTGCAGATGATTCAAAATTAAATGTAACCGCAGTAAAACAAATTCTAGATCAAGTAGATGTTAAATCTAAAGTACAACAAGCTATTGCTGATAAAGAAACAAACTTAGATAAAGAATTTAATAAACAAATAGAAGAGGCTACTGGTAAAGAAGCTTATAAAGAATATTCTAAGGCTAGGGCTAAATTAGAAGGTAAAGCTAAAGACAAAAGTTTCTTTAAATGGTTAGGGAAACAATTAACTATTACACCTTCAGCAGAAGATTTTATGGGATTGATGTATGATCTTATTGGTAAAGGTAAACAGGGCAATCGACATGCTAAGTTTATTCTAGATAATTTAATGAAACCATTTAATAAAGCTGAACAAGCTATATTATCTGCTAAAGTAACAGTGGCAAATGATTTTGCTGCCCTTAAAAAAACATTCCCTAGTTTAAGAACTAAAATGGGTAAAAACCCTTTAATGCAACAAATAGGTATTGGACCTTACACTAAATCAAATGCTATAAGAGTTTATATGTGGACTAAGCAAGGCATGGAAATTCCTGGTTTATCTAAGCGTGATCAAACTGCTTTAGTGGAAGCTGTAGAAGCGGATAGTGAACTTAATGTTTTCGCTGATGAAGTAATATTAATACAAAAAGAAAAAACATATCCTCCTCCTGGAAATAACTGGACTGGTGGAGATATGCAAAGCGATATTATTGGCGGTTTAGATAAAGGTTTTAGAAAAAAATTAATGACCGAGTTCAATGAAAATGTAGCTATTATATTCTCAGAAAAGAACATGAATAAATTGGAAGCTATTTATGGAACTAAATGGGTAGAAGCTTTACAAGATAGTTTACGTAGAATGAAATCTGGTAGTAATAGACCAGTTTATCAAGGTGGTGGTTCTAGAATTGTAAACGAATTATTAGATTGGTTAAATGGATCTGTTGGAGCTATTATGTTCTTGAATATGAGATCTGGTTTATTACAATTAATTTCTAATGTAAACTTTATTAACTGGGGCGATAACAATATATATGCTGCTAGTAAAGCTTTTGCCAGCAAAGAATATTGGCCTACAGTAATGAAGTTAATGAATTCTGACTATTTAGTTAACAGGCGTGATGGATTAAAGATTAATGTTAATGAAGCAGAGCTTGCCGATGCTGCTAAGAAAAGCGGTATGAAAGGGGCTATAGCTTATATGCTTGATAAAGGTTTTATTATAACTAGAATCATGGATAGTTTAGCAATTGCAACTGGTGGTGCAACTTTTTATATGAACAGAAGAGATGCATTATTAAAAAGACAAAATCCAGAAACTGGTAAAACTTATACTCAAAAAGAAGCAGAGGCAAAAGCGTTTGATGATTTCTATGCTATATCAGAAGAAAGTCAGCAATCTAGTAATCCTTCTAAAATATCACAACAACAAGCTAGTTTAGCTGGACGTGTCATATTGTCATTCCAAAATGTTACAATGCAATATAACAGGAAAGTTAAAAAAGCTATTAGAAATTTATATAATAGAAGAAAAAATCCTGGAATGACACAAAGAGAAAGTGATTTAGGTAATCTATCCCAAGTTATTTATTATACAACTATACAAAATATTATATTCCATAGTTTACAACAAACATTATTTGCATTATTATTTGATGATGAAACAGATGATGAAGAAAAAGATCGCGCAGCTAATATTGCTAATGGAATGGTAGATTCATTATTATTCGGTTTAGGATTTGGAGGGGCAGCAATCTCTACAGTTAAAAATGTATTGATGAAAGTAATGGAACAGCATGAAAAGAAAACTCCTAAATATGAAGAAGCTGTTTGGTCATTATTTGATTTCTCTCCTGTATTAGATTCTAAAGTTCGTAAAATAAAAACTGGTCTTAAAACATTTAGTTGGAATATGGAAGAGATTAAAAAGCGTGGGTGGAGTTTAGATAATCCAGCGTACTTGGCTGTTGCACAATTTATTTCTGCTACTACTAATATTCCTATAGACAGAGTTTTAAGAAAAACTATGAATATAAGAGCGGCAATGGACGAGGAAACTAGAACATGGCAAAGAGTTGCTTTACTATTAGGATGGGATACATGGAGCGTAGGTCTTCCATATTGGGGACTACAAAGTACTATCAAAAAAGAAGACGAAGAAAAAGTAAAAATAAAAGCAGATTATAAAAATGATATTAGAAAAATTAAAGCAAGTGGGTATAAAAAAGTTATGGCCAGAGCTTTAAAAGATTATGATCCTAAAGATATTATAGAATTACAATCTCCTGCAGGAACTGTAGTATATTATGCAAAAGTGGGGGATGGACAACAAGTTAAAAATAAATAATAAAATTATGAAAAAACTAATAACAGAATGTATTGATAAAATACAAGAAGCATGGAATAAATTA
>Ga0209757_10000161_pt1 | contig 17771 bp, 31 predicted proteins | sample ETNvirome_6_1000_FD_185472 | JGI IMG/M metagenome (GOLD analysis project Ga0209757, IMG submission 185472) | Marine viral communities from the Pacific Ocean - ETNP_6_1000 (SPAdes) (version 2) | ecosystem: Environmental > Aquatic > Marine > Oceanic | place: Pacific Ocean | collected 2013-06-19 | reverse complement strand
TGTATCGTCATTTATAGCTATAACATCAGACGTACCAAAACCTTCGGGAACCCACTCGGAGAAATCCACTCGCTCTTCATAGAATTGTTCACCGCCTACGCTGGTCACATAATCGACATATTGTTGAACATAATCGGCCATTTCATAAGACACTGACCAGTTATTCATTTCTTCTAAAAAATTGCCAACGTACGCAAAAGCATTACCACCATTTAAAAGCGTCAATTCTGCCAATTCATGCGCCGCCGTGCCTTCTTCGGCGGCAGCGCTTGAAAAGTCTTTAATGCCCTTCTCAGCTTCGACAGAGCCGAGACAGTTTAACCATCTATGAGCACCTGAAGCGCTCAACTTAGCGTGCTGTATTGGCATGTTATAGCGCCCCTATCTTGTTCCGAGCAATAACCAAGCCTTCTTCGTTTAAATCGCTGACAAGCTTAGCGCCTAAATCTGATAAAATGGCTTTGATTTTAGCCTTGTTTTCTTTGTTTTCTCTTGATTTTTCTAAACATAGCTGGCGCACGTCGTCGCCTGTTATACCTGCTTCTGCTTCTGGTTCTGCTTCTGGTTCTGCTTCCGCTTCTGGTTCTGCTTCCGCTTCTGGTTCTGCTTCTGGTTCTGGTTCCGCTTCTGGTTCTGGTTGTAAAGTTGTAGCATTGAAAAACTTTTCAAAATTAGAGTTTAGTTGTTCAATTTGAGCGCTTAGTTTTTTGATTTCTGTTTCTAACATTTTTGCTTTTCCTTTTTGGATTGTGTTAAGGTGTGGTTACTTTAAAACGTTAAGGAGAAATTTACAAGTGATTTACTACAAAATAATTTCGCATTTTGGCAGTCATGCCAATTTAGCAAGGGCGCTAGACGTATCACGCGCAGCGGTTTCGCAGTGGCGCGCCGATGGTATACCTGCGGCTAGGGCTATTGATATTGAAAAATTAACGGGCGGCAAGTTTAAGGCCGTTGATATAAAGAAAGGGTGCGAAGATGAGCAATAAAATAATAACTTTCCCGCTAACAGCTAAAAAGTCGCCAGCTTTTAAGGGCGATTGGAGAAATTACAAAGGTGATGTTAATACGGCGCTCGTTGGCGTAGCAGTGCCTGAAGGTTTGATCATTTTAGATCTCGATACTTATAAAGGCGTAACTATTGATGATATAGAGTCGGTTTTGGGATGTCGATTGAATTGGGATGAGGCCGAGTTACAACAAACTTTGAACGGCGGCTTGCATTATGCTTTTAGAGTTGGCGCGGGTGTGGATCTTAAAAACGGCTCGGATCTTTTAAGCTGCAAAGGTTTTGATACTAGGAGCGCGGGGAAAGGGTACATTGCGACGGGTGAAGGATATGAAAGTTTAAATTTTTTATCTGTTAAAGAGTCTTTCTCTTCACCTGAAGCCTTCCCATGGTTGCCGTCTGAGGCGGTCGAGGCTTTGCGCAACGGCAGCCATGCGGAGGGCGAAATCGGTTTATTGGAGTCAGTGAGCGCGCAACCTTTAAACTTGGACGCTGGCGACGTTGCACTATACATGAGCAAGCTAACGGCCCAACATGCTGAGCATGACTGGTTAACTGTTATGTTTGGGTTATGGCATCAAACGGAGGGGAGCGAAAGAGGTTGGGCTTTGTTTGATGAGTTTAGTAAGTTATGTCCTGAGAAATACGACCAGCGAGGCAATAGATCGCGGTGGGAGTCGTGCGGCAAAAATAGCGGTGTAAATAGAATCACATTTGCAAGCGTTATAAAGTTAGCAGGCGGTAACGCAGTAGTCGAACATGACAAGTTTGAAAAGCTAAAAATAAACGTCGAAGCTTGTGAAACAAAAGAAGCTTTGCAGGTTATTTTAAACGATGTGGCAATGTTTAGAATGGACGCCTTAAACAGTACGATAATTAATAAAACGCTTGTAAAACAGTTTAAAAACGTACTAGGCGAGACGATCAGCGAATCACAAATCAAAAAGATTCTAAAAAGTAAGACGGATAAAGGCGGTTCTGAATTTTACGAAGATTATATTTTCCTAACTCAAAAAGGCGAATATATGAACAGAGAAAACAAAACGGCAATGGGACCGCGCTCTTTCGATGTGCAACATAGTAGAGACACGCCAGCGGATAGTGACGGGAATCCACAATCAGCAACGTATTACGCAAACGACAAAATCCAATGTGTTTACACGGGTATGTATGCGCCGCCCTTCGGCGATGTGTTTGAATATGGCGGCGTTGAGTATTTCAACACGTTCAAACCCACAGAGCTAAAACGAGTTAAACAAGGTACCACTGATATAGTCGAACGTATAAAAGGACACGTTGCGCATTTATTAGCTGATGAGAGAGAGCAGGAACTTGTTATCAATTACCTGGCGCATAATGTGCAATTCCCAGGCAAGAAACTTCAATGGTCTATGATTTTGCAGGGTGTCCAGGGTGATGGTAAAAGCTTTCTGGCTGAAATGATGAAGCATGTTCTAGGCGTTACTAATTGCCGAACGGTTACGGTTGAATCACTTGATGAGAAGTATACTGCATGGTCGGAAGGTAATTGTATGGTTTTTATCGAAGAGCTAAAACTGGATAACTATAAAAAATACGAGACGCTTAACAAGTTAAAACCTTACATTGCAAACCCGACGATCTCAGTTCGTAAGATGCAAACAGACGTATATGAAGCAATAAACACTACAAATTATTTTTCACTGACTAATTTTAAAGACGCTTTACCGATTGATGATAATGATCGCAGGTATTGTGTTTTGTTTTCAAGGTGGCAAAGCGCAAACGCTCTATTGCAATGGACAGCAAACCATCAAGATTACTATAGCAACTTGTACGATGATATGAGGAAACATACAGGCGAAATTTTAGACTTTTTACTTAGTCATAAGATACCTGATAGCTTTCTAAGGCTTACGAGAGCGCCCGACACTGACGCAAAGCGGCAGATGATAAGTATAGCTAAGAGTGACGATTATCTGATCGTTGAGGACGCTATAAACGAGTTCAAATGTTGGGATATAAACGAGCATGTTATCAATATAACAAAACTCCAAAATTGCATAGCTAATTCGTTTGAAAGTGACTATTCGATGTTCCCAAAAACAAGCAGGTTGAAAAACATCCTGCAAGATATGTCTTATCACTTTATAGGCGTATATAAAACCAAGGGCACCAGCCGCAAAAATCAAAGGGTGTATTGTACTGATGAAAATCGCAAAGCTTGCGATTTTGCAGAAGAAGACGGCGAGTATATTCCGTTTTAATTTTTTTTAAAATTTGAGGACAAAGGCGGGGACACGTAAAATCCCCGCCTTTTTTTTGGTTCCGTGTCCCCAAATTGACGTTATTTTGTCCTCAAATCGATTTTAACTTAGGGACAGCCAAAAAACCTTATATATTATATACTTATACTATTATGTCCCTATGTCTGCGAGTATATATAGATACAGTATAGAAATATAAAAAATATAAATATATATAAAATAGCTCGTATATAAGTGTTTTTCGTATATAAGGGGAGCGATGTGCTTAGGGTTAGGGACATGCAACCAAAAACGATTTTTTATAATAAAGCCTTGCTATCGCATTTTATAGCGTGATAGTATTACAGGACTTGTAAAACGAGGTGTTAAAAATGAAAACAAGACAAGCCAAATATTTGCAGGGATTAAGTTCAAAGGGATTAAAAAAAGCATGCTACGTTATACCTGCAGATAGCGAGCAGAGAATTAAAAATTTTATAGACAGATTACGAACAAAACATTTGCGAGGTTTAAAAAATGAAAAAGAAATTTAACTTATTTATTAGTGCTGAAAAATGGGACTGGCAAGACGATTTTAAAATTCGCGTTGACGGTTTCGACTACGCGTGTACTGCTAATGTTGGCGAACATTTAACAGTAATCCCAATTTGTGAACGTGAGATTGAAATAGACGTACCCGAAATTGATAAAAAAACTTTTGTGGATGTTGAGATTGAACAGCTACAAAGCGAAATTGCGCAAGTTAACGCGAGCGCTTATGTAAAAGTGATGGAGATTAAAGACAAAATTAATAAGCTTCAAGCTTTAGAACATCTAGAGAGCGCCGACAATGACGACAGCTAATGCGATTACAAACGGCCAAGGCGCTCGCATTTCTTTGGCCGACAGTCTTCAAACGACAAATTCACACTATGATGATAAAGTTGAGCGGGTATTCGGCAAGACTATCAACTATAGATCAACGACAATGGGCAAAATAAGCCACAGGGGAGGCTTTGACCTTTTAGCTATGCGGTTACAGCGGGAACACGCTTTCACGCTTCACAGCCCCATAGAAATCGCTTGTGAAGGTAAGCGTTTTTATATTAGGGAGCCGTGGAGGTATCAAACGGGTTCAGATCACGCCAGGAAAAGGCGAACCTGGGCGTTGGACGGTTCGAGTATATTTGAAAGCATTGAAAAAGAAGGTTATGTGAATCCTAAAGCGATTGATAAAAAGCAATAATGCTATATACTTGGAATTGAGTTTCGTGCTCGCTAGTAGACCCAAAAATCAGAAAGGTCTGCAAACTGAATCTGATTTAATAAAAAAGCCGCTTTGATTAATTCTAAGCGGCTTTTTTTTCAATATACTTGTATATACAAGGTTAATCCCCCGCTTTAATCCCCGCTTCACTTTCACAACTAATTTAAAATAATTTAAAATAAAACTAGACACCGTTAAACCTATTTGATACTATTACCTTACTGACTACCACAACGGAGAAAAAGAAAATGAATAAGCCAGATTACCCTACTGAAGTCGATTATCAAGATTTAAACAAATACCCGAATATGATTATCACAGAATGCGGCGATGAAAATTTATACTTCACGTATGAAGACAAATGCTACTTTTGCAAGTGCCTTTAAGGCACTTTCACAACTAATTTAAAATAATTTAAAATAAAACTAGACACCGTTAAACCTATTTGATACTATTACCTTACTGACTAACACAACGGAGAAAAAGAAAATGAAAGCACCAAGCGTACAAGAAGTAAAAAGCATGATTGATAGCGGTATGATCACAAACACCTACGACGTGCTAAGGCATTGCGAGTGTTGGGGCTTTAGCAAGTGGGATACTGAAGTTTTAAGAGTTTACATGCTACACGCCAAATAAGGAGAAAAAGAAAATGAGCTATGAATTTGAAACCGAAATACTAGGACTTAAAATGACGGTTGAAGGTGTTTTTCATCCAGGCGAACCAGAAACATTCGATTGTCCCGGCGAGCCGCCATCGTTTGAAGTATATGACATTTACTTCAAGGGTGAAGAAATCGAAACTGACGACCTTGCAGACGAAACCTGGAAGCGATTAGAAGAAGAAGCCTTCCAAAAAGCGCATGATGAATACGACCCTTATTAATTTTAAAATGAATAAACTAGGGCTTTAAGCCCTAGTAGGTAGGTTAAAAAATGAGCGAAGAAAAGCAAACAGCGTCCGAGCAAGCGAAAAAAATAGGTTTAAAAAGTTTAACGGAGGTTTCAAATATAACGGGAACCAGCTTACAAACTCTCATAAATTGGAGCAAAAACAAGCCGCATTTATTTAAATCGGTTTTGTATGGTTGTTCAGTAATTAAACAAATAGAGCGGGAATAACATGGCATCAAAAAACGACATAACAGGCGACGAGCTAAAAAGCAAGCCGGTAAATAATAATTATAGGGACAATTTTAATGCAATTTTTAAAAAAAAGACTGGAAAAGTGGAAGCCGATGAGGTTCACACTGAGCGAAGCGGAGCTACAACGATTAAAAAATGATCGTGATTTGTGTCTACGCTTTGCGCGTAATGCGGAAAACATTGAGCTTTTTATTATGAGGATGATTAAAAATGATAACTACTGACTGGGGACAAAAAAACGTGATTGAACAAAACGACAATGTGAACAAGCCAAGCCATTATCAAGTTTTGCCAGGTGTCGAAGTTTACGACATTAGAGGCGCGATGATGAGCAAAATCGACAAGAGCGTGCCTTTTGATCAGGTTTCAGACTGGGATAGAGCGAGCGAGTATCTTTTTCGCATGTGGGGAAAGAATGGCCTAGAAGACGCTAAAAAGGCCCGTTGGTACTTAAACAAGCTAATTGAGAAGATGGAGTTAGGGGAATGATAGATTGGTTAAAAGTGGCCGAAAGCAATAACATGACCATCGCAGACTTTGAAAAAGAGCTTTTCAGTGCTGCTGCTGTACTGGGCACTATGCGATTAGATAGCAGCGAAAGTGACGCCATTGTTTTTCGTTGTTCGGATGATGTTGGTAAAATTAAAATGACTATAACCAGGTGTAAAACAAAATGATTAAATTTAAAAAAACAGAGCTAGACTCACAGCTACCAAAGCGAGCCACGGACGGGAGCGCAGGGTTTGACTTGCATCATGCTGGGTATTCCACAGTATTGGAACCCGGTGCTCGCCAGTTGTTTAAAACAGGAATTATTTGCGAACTACAACCTGAAAAAGTCGGCATTATTAAGCCCCGTTCAGGTTGGGCTTTGAAATATGGAGTCGATGTTATGGCAGGCGTGATCGACTCAGATTATCGTGATGAGATAGGCGTTATTTTAATTAATCACGGTAAAGAACCGTTGCATATTTACACTGGTGATAGAATAGCGCAGTTGCTCGTTGTGGACTTTGAATGGCAATCGACAGAGACAGAAAGATTGAGCGAAACGAAACGAGGCGCTAGCGGTTTCGGGTCAACTGGTATACAATAAAAAAGCAATATCTCCAATGTTAGTTAGTTAGTGTTTTTTAGGCCGCACCATTTGCGGCCTTTTTTTTAAAAGGTTTTTGAGATGCGAGATATAAAAAAGATTTTAGTACACTGCGCCGCCACTCCACCAAGCATGGATATTGGCGCAGATGTGATCAGAGGATGGCACGTTAACGAGCGCGGGTTTCAAGACATAGGCTATCATTACGTTATCAAGCGCGACGGTACACTTGAACCAGGGCGCAATATCCGCATAGCCGGTGCGCATTGTCGAGGTCACAACTTTACGTCAATTGGTGTTTGCTTGGTTGGCGGTGCGGACGATAACGGGAAAGCAGAGGATAACTTCACAGACGCTCAGAAAATCACGCTTAGAGGTTTGTTAGACGTTTTAATAGTCACGTTTAAATGCGAGGTTCACGGTCATAGGGATATGCGCGGAGTGAATAAAGCTTGCCCGTCGTTTGACGTTAAAGAATGGTTTTATGATACCGCCGACACTGTTTGAAGACCCTTTTGGTATCGCTGTTTTTTTATTTGTGCTGATTCCGGTCGCACGTTTATCGTTAAAACTAGCTAAAGCGTTAAAAGATAAAGATAAAGATAAGGAACATTAAAAAATGGCGTATGATAATATCATAGCGGAGGTGGTTGGCGGCACGCTGTCAGGTCTACGTTTTTTCAAACAAGGTTGGATCATGGTGTTGCAGGTAGCAGTGACAGGTATAGCGCTTGCGCACTTTGTCGGTGCTGATGTCGCCAGGATGCTATTGCAATATACAGCGGTTTCAATATCATACGGTGCAACGCTTTTCTTGGTATCGTATTTAGGCCCAACTATTTTAAATAAAATTCTAGATATTATTAAAAACTTTGATCTTAAAAAGATCAAGATAGGCTAATTATGTGGTTTGATGTTTTCGTTGTTGCTACTCTCGGCATTATATACAATGTATTTCATTATCGTGTTGAATTGCGGCGAGAGGCAAGAGAGTATGCTATTCGAGAGCTAGAAAAAATAAAGACAGTTGCGGTGGTAGAGGATAACGACAGTGATTATGTTATTTTTGAGCATAATTTTAAGCTTAGAAACGTAATAATAAAACGGTATAGGTTTTCGGATAATCTTCATGTAAAATTTAATGAAGATAAACCTGATTTTGTAATAGCCGATTGCCACCTCCGTGGTAAAGGCCAAGCGCATAGAGTACGTAATGCCGCCACTTATGCCAAAGTGCAATGGGTTTTGATAACTGGATTGAATGAAGAGATTGAAGGCATACAGAAAAAGCGCATGTTTCGACGCAGGGCGAACAAGGAAAAGATTGAAAAACTTTTAAATTGGACTGGTAACAAACTGGGGTTAGAAAATGAAAAAATGGTATAATTCACGTGTTTTATGGGTAAATATTGTCGCAATGATTGCGACCTTGGCGACTGTATTCGGTGTTGATTTAGGCCTAACGGCTGAAGTACAAGCAAGTATTGTTGCTGGCATTATGTCGGTCGTTAATATCGTGCTTAGATTTGACACAGATGTGCCTATTGAGAAAGCCGTGAAATAATGAGCGGTTATGTTTTATTCGGCGCTATGGCTTTAGCTGGTATTGTCATAATCATAATGCTGGCTAAGCGTGTTGGTCGTATGCAAGAGATCGAAAGAAACGTCAAGCGCTCAGAGGAACTATTAAATGAAAAGCGTAAAACACGCGACAGGCTTAATGATGATGATTATATTAAGCGGGTGCGCGATGAATTCAACGACAGATAGTTACTGTTTAATATACGATCCCATTCGCAACTATCTGGACGCGCCAATATCGGTAATTAATCAAATTGACGCTAATAATGCTTATTATTTGGAGTTGTGCGGATTATGACTGTCATTTATGTCAACATGAGCAACACAGGGACAGATTCGCCGACAATCCCTGCCCCGTGGAGCTATAACAACTATATAGCCACGAAGGGCACAAGCATTCAGCAGGTTTCGGCTGATTTGAAAGACGAAAACAACGCGCCAACGGGGTTAACTCTCGATACGGTTAATGTGTTCACTGGTGCTATCGGTAGCACTGGCAATGCTTCAACGGGCGCGGGTGGCTGGCCTGTTGAGGTTTTCCGCTATAGCTGGTATATAGGTTCGGCACAAAGCCCTTCACGGCTGCGGATAGGTGGACTGACTAACGGTGACACTTACCGCATAGAGATTGCAGGTCATCAAGGTACACAACCAACTAGGGAAACCACGTTTACCGTGGGTGCTGAATCAGGTACTTACGACAATTCTGGGACAGCCACACCGAACGCGCCTTTGATCTTAGAGGGTGTTGTTAGCGGTACGGATTTAGATATTGATTGCCAAGTGGTCGATACGTTTTCGTATTTAACAGGCTTTAAAATAGAAATTAATGCTGGTTCTGGCGGTGCGCGTGATATTGTTTCGCCCGTGGTTAGCAGTATAATTAGCAATGTTAAAACTTCAATGCAAGGGTATTAAAAATGGCTCAATTATTAAACGGTACAGAAATTCGATTATCAGCAGGCTTGAAAGGTGTTGATTTTCGCATGAGTTCGGGTTCAGCAAAATTACAAATTTCAGTTGATGGTTCGACGTTTTTAGATATACCAGACACCGATAAAACAGAAAGCGTTAATTTTAATATCACGACCCCAAAATGTAAATTGAAAGCGATATTAACGGGCGATGCCGTTGCGCGTGTTAGAAAAATTTAAAATTAAAGGTATAGATAAATGACATTAATAATTGATCCGGATGATTTGAACCAGAGTACAGAAGTAACGATAGACACTAGCGCGAAAACAATCGCGCTATCCGTTGCGGGTAATTTAAGCAATGACGGTGTGACAGGTCAGGCGCTCTATTCTTTTCTTAAGGAAGAATGGAAAAGTGACTCAGCGTTAATTCCTTATGAATTTCCAATGGTGTCCATCACACCGGAACAGTTTGAATTCGTTGAAAATTGGGTTCCAGCTAACGACACCACGCGCAACCTTTTAAGATCTTGCGGCTGGCGAGAAATCACGGCGAGTGATGTGATTGAACGTGAATATATGGGCATAGTAAGCCTTGGTAACATCGATTCAGGTTCACAGCCATATTATGCCTTTAGCAGTGATTCGGCAGCCAACGACTTTGATTTTACTGGAATAGTAAATCAAGGTATCCAGACTTTTGGCGATGCTTCTAACGGTAATTTTGATAAGCGTGGCGACACGTTAACGCTATTTATCCGAACACAGGGCAATACTTACGGTTCGGCCACCTCAACGTCTATTGGTCTAACATCGCTAAACTATATCGCAAACCGTTTTCCTTTAGCGGAAGCAAGTGACTTGAAAATCTCTGCCAGCGACTCGGATATCCAAAATAACGCGCCTTATACGGGCATGGAGATTAGATTGTATCCTAGTACGCAGAGTCGGACGATCGGCGGAACTAGCTATAATTTCGGTGTTATTATTGACGGCAACAGCGGTACAGCCGAGCAGATTTATGAATTTGTCCAGTATCAACTGCGGCAAAATTCAGATATTGACGTTGACGCAGGCCCAGCTAATATAGGCAACTTGCAGGATGAGTTTTTGGGCTTTGTTGGCGATACGCTAAAAACCAAACTAGTTAATAACGGCGACGGTGGCGGAGGTGGTGTTTATATTGATTCTTTCAATTCTAACGACACTAACAGACTTGTTTTTACGGATTCGAGCGACACAGAAAGAACATTCCCTTTTGTATCGGCTGGTTCTTTGAATTTCAACAGCAACTTATCTGGCGATGCTGATGCAATCTACAGAATGTTTTTTACTACCGGCTTCGGCACTTCTAGCGCCTTACTTGTAAATGATAATTCTGGCGCGGCCATTTCCGGTAATATTTCCGGCAATAGTTCAGTAGGCTTCGATTTCGATTATGACGGTAACACGCAAGGCGGTAGAACTGCGGGGACAGATGCGGATGTGACCATTGTGGCTATTGGGCAAGATACAGCTCAATATGTACTTGCGACGGGTACTATCACAAGGGCAGTCGGCCAGAACATATCCCTAGTTGCACCGCTAGAACGTAACTATAGCAATCCATAAGGATTTTCGAATGGCTTTTAATTTACCGCCAGCGCAGTACCTAATGGCCAGTAACTCAAGCGTCAATAGGGGGTCGTTTGACGCAGCGTTTCAAACTGGGTTAAAAACTGGCGGCAACTTACCTATTACGACCAGTGGTACACAAGTCCAAAACAGTGGAGGAAACGAGGGTATTTATTTTGGCCTCAATTCCCAGAACAGCACGGCGGCCAAGAACGCTAGTATAGATACTAAAGTGTTGTTATCTTCCGTACAGTTTAACGCGCCTAACCGTATACAGGTAGGGACGTTAGCATCCAGGGGCGTGGTCGCAAGATTGACCTCGGGGAGCGGCGGCAGCGCTTATAGGGAGTTTAATATAGGAGGGAACGACACGCCATTCGCTGCGGCGCAAGCGGGGCCGGTTACTATTTGCTTAGATTTGAATGCCACTTCGACAGATGCGTCTAGCGGAACCTATAGCCCGGCGGATGTCACTGGTTGGGGGTTTGGCACTTTCAGACAAGCGCTTGTGGGGAACTCTTCCACCTTAGCATTCTTCCAACGAGTCTTCATATTTGATACAGAGAAAGGGGGAGTTAATTTACCCACTTTTACGGGGGCGAGTTCATTCGATGATGCTGTATTGGCCGTCCAGGGTACGTCCTACATTAATAAGATTGGCGCATGGTGTACAAAGTCAGGCTCAGCTATATTTCTACCGGCACCGTTTAGTATTGGTGACGGGTCAAGCGCCGTTGCTTTTGATGACGGTGGGGCAGCTATCATCAGCCCCGCCGACAATGCGCTTAATCAGGAGAATTTCAGGCTATCAAAACAAGCTATGCGGGTTTATTTAGATACACGCGATGACGTGGCGGATACTGCGGTGCTACGAGGGAGTTATTCGTGGGGAACAGCTGCGCCTTGGGACTTTAATATTAGCAATGCGTCTAGTTGCACCCTGTCAGGTTCTTTTAATGGTATGGGGGAGTTTACTTTAGGATCTAGCGTAACAGCAACGGGCTCTTTTAACCTGGCTACCGGGGAAGCTGTAATATGTAACGGGGCGAACATTAACGGCATTACAGTAGCGGGCGACTTACGCTTGCAAGGCGGTAGCGTGACCGCTCTCGATGGCATTACAGTAGGTGGTAAGCTTACTTTTGACACTGCGGGCACGTATACAATAGCAAATTCCAGTATTCAAGAAGTTGGAAACATATCAGGGGGCGCGGTCACTGTATTACTAGGTAGCAATTCCACTATTAATGTGAATAGCGGGCCTGATATAACTATAACTGCGCCACCTTCGGCTTTAAACCTTACAGGCTTACAGGCTAACAGTGAAGTTAGGGTTTACGATGCTGGGACAACAACGGAGCTTGCAGGCGTTGAAAATAGCGGGGCGACATTTACAGCTAATATTACAGTCAGTAGTGTTGATATTGTTATACACTCGCTTGGTTATATTTATCAGCGAATAGAGAGTGTTAATACTTCTTCAAACGTAACGCTACCTATTCAACAGCAAGTCGATCGAAACTATAGGAATCCTTAAAAATGCCAAGTGTTTCCTTTGATGGTCAGAATCTAAAAGTGCAATTGAGCGGCTCAGGTTCTTATGATACGCAGAGTGATATATACTCTGCCTGGAAAGAGTGGGTGGCTATTGGCGATAATGCTAAATATCCACCAGCATTCGACACAACTGGCGGCGATGCGACAGGCGGAGGGCAATCAATAGCGCCTTATTTTTTCTTGCGTAACGATCTAGGTTGGAAGGTTCGCGCACCTGAACAAGACGGCGAAGTGACGGTTCAGGGCAATCTATTCCCTAGAGACCCCAACCTTGCAACATTCGAGCAGGCGACGGGTTACGATGCGTTTATACGGCTTGAGGTGTCCACAAGGGCGGTCGTAGTTGAAACAGGAACCAGCGGTTTGACAAGTAGCGAGGCGCAAAGGCTTGCCGATATTTACGCGCGTTTAGATTTGAACACAGACACGCCAAACACCTACAGCAATGATAGCTCTAAAATAGAAAATGATAATTTTAGCCTGGTACGTTCAGATAACAATGATGGTACTTTCACGGTCAATAGAGAATGATCGGTTTAGGTTGGAACAACGGCAATCTATTTTTTATAGGTTGGTCAAAACCTGATATAATAGCAGATCACGCTTTACCTAGTGTTATAATGCGGATAGGCGAACAAGGGGGGAGAATGGCCGTTTCAGCAGATTGCAGGACTATGCTAATAACCAAAGATCATCGCGAGGTAGCCATCTTTAAAGATCATAGGGTAATGAACGTGCGCAGCGGCACGCGTATCATGCGTGTTACAGGTGGCAACAGGGTAATGAAGGTTAAAAAATGAGCGACTTTATAAACGACGGGCGAAGCATACCAATAGCACCACAGCCAAAAGATCCAAATTCAATATTGATTTATGGGTGCGACTGGGGCGCGTTCGGATGGCTCGATGAGGGCGAGACAATAACGGCATCCAGTTGGATAGTTCCAGCGGGGTTGTATAGTAGTTCAGAAAGCTTTACGGATAGTAAAACCTCTATTCTTTTAGGCGGTGGTGTGCCTGGCGAAGAGTATACGCTAACAAACAGAATCGAAACGAGCGCGGGACAGGTTGAAGATAGATCTATGATTATCAAGTGTGGTGAGAAATGAGAAAGGCCACAATTAGGCAAAAACTTTTTGCGCAAGAGTATTGCGCAAATGGCTATAATGCAACTAAGGCCGCACTTTCAGCGGGATATGCTGAAAAGAATGCAAGGCAATGCGCGTCAGCATTACTTAAACAAGGCCCAGTAATCAAAGAGATTGAGAAATTTAAACGAAAGATTGAGAAAAGGCATATGATAACAATTGACCAACTGATTGAAGAACTAGAAGAGGCGCGACAGATAGCGCTATCAGCCGAAACGCCACAGAGTTCCGCTGCAATAAGCGCTACAATGGGCAAGGCTAAGCTGTGTGGACTCGATAAGCAAATTATTGACCACCGTTCAAGCGATGGATCAATGACACCAAAACAATTCAATGATTTTTATGCTGAGTTTAAACCCGAATCTTAAAGAGTTTTGGCAAACAAAAGCCGATATTAAAATTTTAAAAGGCGGCAGGGCTTCGAGTAAAACTTGGGACGCGGCAGGCTTTGCTGTTTTTTTAGCGTCTACGTATCGAGTTAAGTTTTTATGTATGCGTCAATTTCAAAATAAAATACAAGAGTCGGTTTATGCTATTTTGAAAATACAGATCGAACGCTTCGGACTTTTAGATCAATTCGACATTCAAAAAACTGTCATTCGTCACATTATCACAGGTTCAGAGTTCCATTTTTATGGCATACACAGGAATATATCAGAGATAAAAGGTTTCGAGGGCGCCGACATAGGTTGGATTGAAGAGGGCGAAGGGTTGACGCGCGAACAATGGTCGATCATTGAACCAACATTAAGAAAAGAGGGGGCAGAGGCTTGGATTTTATACAATCCTAGGTTGGTATCTGATTATATAGAGACGTTCAAGCATGACCCTGAAAACGGCACAATAGTCAAGACCATTAATTACACTGATAATCCGTTCCTGTCTGATACCATGGTTCGTAAAATATCAAGATTGAAAGAATCAGATTTTGACGAATACGAACATATATACTTGGGCGTGGCTAAGTCTGACGATGAAGACATGGTTATTAAACGCTCATGGATAGATGCCGCTATCGATGCACATCTCAAACTCGATATTGATAGCGGTCAAGATTGTCAGATCGGTTATGATGTGGCAGACGGGGGGAGCGATTTATGCTCGCAAATATTACGACGGGGTATTGTTGCGCAATGGGGCGAACACTGGAAAGCCAAAGATGATGAACTTTTGGAAAGCTGCAAGCGGGTATTCAATACCGCGGTTAAATATAAAGCTAAAATAGTCTATGACTCAATAGGCGTTGGCGCTAGTTCGGGTGCAAAGTTTAAAGAGCTTAACGAACTAAGGTTAGAAAACGACCCGCTACACGTAAACGTTAACTATAGCAAGTTTGTCGCAGGCGGGGGCGTGGTCTCACCTGATGCGTTTTATGTGGAACCAGATACACAAAGCAATACTGTAGAAGATGGCGTAACAAACAAGGATTTTTTCGAGAATTTAAAAGCACAGCAATGGTGGAGCGTGGCAGACAGATTTAGAAATACGTACAACGCTGTTAATAAAGGCCACAGCTTTGAGGCTAACGAGCTAATTAGTATTAGCTCAGATATGCCGAACTTGAGCAACCTAGTAGCAGAATTAACCACTCCTAGGCGTAAATTTAGCAAGGCTGGTAAAGTGATGGTAGAATCTAAAGACGATTTAAAGAAGCGCGATATAGCGTCGCCTAATGATGCCGATGCTTTTATAGCAGCTTTCGCAACAGAAGAAGAAAGCGAGCGCTTCGGCTTAATATTTTAAAAGGGTGTTTTAATGTTTGGTTTATCTAAGCAAGAAAAAAAAGAAAGTTTAAATTCTAAATACAAAAGCGAATTAAAAGAGCTTTTAAATAATATGGCAGTCTCTTTAGATAATAACGGGCGTTCAATGGCACTATCTGGCGGTTATGATAATGCTGACACTTTACATAATGTTTATTCTGATTTCGGTTACCCTGTCTCGCTTACCTTTTCCAACTTTTGGAACATGTACCGCCGTTTCGGTGTTGCTGGTGCCGTGGTGGACATGCCGCCGAATTTATCATGGTTAATGCCGCCAAGCATTGAAGCAAAAGAAAGTTTTTTAAATGATTTTAATTTGTTATGTAAAAGAACCAATTTATGGAACAGATTAAAAGGTTTAGATAAACGTCAAAGAGTAGGTAGTTACGCTGGGCTATTCATCGAAGTAGCAGACAACAAACGACCATCTGAAGAAGTTGAAGCATTGAACGGCATAGGCCAGATACACAACTTAAAACCAATTTATGAGGGACAGTTGCGAGTATCTGACACTCAGCAAGACGTAACTAAGCCTTTTTACGGCGAGCCAACGATGTACGAATTTGTATCGTCTGGTGATGGTTCAAAAAGTACAGAGGATAATGCTAGTTTCCAAATTCATCCTTCTAGGTTAATTATTGCAGCCGAAGGGGCCGACGATGGTAGTATTTACGGGGTTAGCTCTTTAGAGAATATTTATAATGATCTTTTGGACTTGCGAAAAATAAGCGGCGCGGGTGGTGAGGGTTTTTATCAGAACACACGAAGCGCCCCAATAATAAAAGCGGTGGACGGATTCCAGGCCCCAAAATCACAAAAAGAAAAGGACGCGCTTGAACAGCAAATTGACGATTTCCTTGGAAAGTGGCAAAAGAAATTCGTTTCTAAGGGTTTGGAGTTTGTCTATCCGAATATTAGCCTAGATAACCCTAAAGAATTTGCTCAAAACTCTTGGAATAATATAAGCGCGGGTAGTGGTATCGCCTCGGCCATTCTTATGGGGCAGCAAATGGGCGTACGTGCCTCGGATAAAGATTTTGAATTATTAATGATAATGATCCAGTCACGGCGCGAAAACTTTTTAAACGAAATAGTCTCACAAGTTATTGATTGGTTTATAAAATACGGTGTTTTAGAAAATGTTGAATATGTCGTTGAATGGGGCGACATGAGCGCAGCAAGTGACGAAGCAAAGATTAAAATAGCTGATGCTATGGCGGGTATAAACGAAAAATCATTTCGCTCAGGGTTATCGGCAGTATATGAGGTTGACGAGGTGCGACAGGTGTCGGGCTTTGAGCAGTTGGATTATGAAATGCCTAGTGAAGATTTAGGGGGCTTTGATGATATTTAAAACAAACACAAAGCGCTTACCTGTACCCAAAAAAAGCCTCAGTGATCCGGCGATACAAGCAAGTAACAGAAGAAAAGCGACAGGTCAAACGAACAAGCGCATTAATGGCGCGGCCAAAGAGGTTGCATCTATATGGGCCGACGTTGAAGTTGAAAAGGTTAATGAAAAAGAGATTAAAAACAATTTCACTTTTTACGAATACCCTAATCAGGTTCCGATTACACAAGAAGAGATCAACACAATTGTTGATAAATGGCTAAACACCAAAGACGGCGCAATACCTTTCGCCTGGTATTTTTCAGAATATGATGAAAGCGCATTCGAGTCTAGTACGCGACAGGAAAACGAGTGGATAGCAGTGCTTGCGGCGGCCATTGTAGGGTTCACTCTATTGAGCGTAGAGAGTATATTTTTATCTGAGCGGTACAGAGTCACGTTAACAGCGATACAAACTGAGAATTACAGACTTTTTAAAAACCTTTCTAAAAAGACAAGCGAAAATGTGTATAGAGTTATTCAAGACGGCATCGCTTCGGGTAAAAGTAAAGCCGCCGTACGTAGAGATATAATGAACAGGTTTGAGATTGCCAAGAGTTCAGCAAAGAGAATCGTAGACACTGAAATCAACAAGGCCGCCAATAATGCAAGGATGAACATCATCAAGACTTACAACGATACAGGCGAGAATTTAGGAGTCATGCACATTTCAGCGTTATTACCTACGACTAGACCACAACACGCAAACCGACACGGTAAAATATACACAGTAGCGCAACAGACAAAATGGTGGAATGAAGGCGCTAACAGGATAAATTGTCATTGTTCAGTTAGATCAGCACCATTGACGCAAAACGGCGAGGTATTGAACAAAGAACAGCAGGCGCGAATAATTAAACAGGGCCGTGACTTCTTCAGGCGCTAAAGTTTTGAAACGTGTATTAAATAAGCTATAATTGAATTTGATTTTAAAAGAGCTTTTTAAATGAAAAAATTACTTTTTTGCACTCATAAAGTTAACAAGGCGAACATTAGGCGCGAATCTAGAGACGGGGTTGAGCATGTTGTTTTGACTTCGTACACGTTGCCGCCCAATATCGT
>Ga0209757_10000160_pt1 | contig 17906 bp, 20 predicted proteins | sample ETNvirome_6_1000_FD_185472 | JGI IMG/M metagenome (GOLD analysis project Ga0209757, IMG submission 185472) | Marine viral communities from the Pacific Ocean - ETNP_6_1000 (SPAdes) (version 2) | ecosystem: Environmental > Aquatic > Marine > Oceanic | place: Pacific Ocean | collected 2013-06-19 | reverse complement strand
AGATTAATTCATTAATTAATACGATTGATCTATTAATTCAGATTTTAAACACTTCCTATACACCGGAGCAGCTCAGGGCCGAGGATGAAGCACTGGCGTGGTTCCTGACTTAAATGACACAGACATATAAAAGATCCTTCACTGACTTCACGACCACTGGCAATACCACGTTGTACACGGTTCCAAGCACGAGGACCGCGATCATAAACGGGTTTTTACTCACCAATGATTCGGCCAGCAGCACCACCGTGGACGTTACAATCACTGACGCTGACAGCAATGTTTTTTATATATACAAAAGCGCAACCGTCGCAGCATACGCAGAACACCAGATCATTAATAACCCTTTGATTGTTAAAGAGGGGGAAATTATAAAGGCGCAGATGGCTAACGCTAATCGTGTCCACGGACTTATATCAATTTGTGAATTGAGCGCAAGGGGTGTCAGCAACACATACACCAACGCCCTTAAAAGCCTGACAACAACGGACCAGACCACAATTTACACGGTGCCCGATGAAAAATTCGCGATACTGGATTCCATCCTGGTGTGTGAAATAGCCGGCAATACACCCACATTGACGACTGTCTATAACGACGGAACCAGTGACTTTAATCTTAATCTGGGAACACTTACCGCTAACCTGACAAGCGACCTTTTAACCAGGGGGCAGGCCCTTCAAAGCGGGGATTCATTGAGAATGACCTCCACCGTGGCGGATTCAATAGACACCGTAGTTTCTTTGCTTGAAATAACGCCTACCGGAGGATAATATGTTGAATGATAATAAAATACTTGCTATAAGGAGAAAATATGCCTATAAAAGATGATGGCGTAGTGGAATACGTGGAGATCAACGGGGAGAAAGTTCCCAAGATTGTGGTCCCCGCTGAGATTACCATTACCAACACATTAACAGGAAAGGAATACGGATCAGCGAAGGAAGCTGATGATGATGTTGCCGACCCTGCAACTGCCACGAAGTCAGAACACATAAGACAGGATGTTTTGATCAAGGCAGCTATTCATGAAATACTACAGGGTAACGCAGGGAAAGTATAATGGGCTGGCTAGACAAAGGTTTTAAAAACATATTAAAGGGCGGAAAGGACATACTATCAAGTCCTGCGGGAATAATGATGCTCAGCGCAGCGGCACCGTGGCTATCAGCTAGCATGGGTAAAGCAGGAATGCTTGCTAATATTGGAAGAGGAACTCAAGCTGGTAAATATGCTGGTATGTTTGCTTCTGGTTATGACAAACTTGCTCCACTCTTAAAATCACCTTGGGTCAAGAACGCCTTAACAAACGCGGCAATGCAAGGTGGAATCGCGACGCTTACAGGATCTAAGCATCCTTGGAAAGCGATGGGCTACGCGGCGCTTGGATCAATGCCATTCACGGCATTGCAATCAGCGCAGGCAGCACAAGCTTTTAATGTAGATAATGCATTAACGGGGACTAAGGATGCAGCTAAATGGTATGACTTTGCCCTAGGAAATGATAAAACTATTCCAGGTGGAATGGGCTATGAAGATATTATAGGAGAAACTTTGATTGATGATCCTAGTTTTGCACCATCAAGCTCTGAACTTGGTAAAAAATATGAAGTTCCACAGGTAAAATTAGGATATTCTAAAGGCCCAGGAGGAGGACCAATGACAACTCAATTACCTGATAAAACTTTTGCAAATTTAGGTGACAGCATGTCTTACTTCACTAATCCAGGAGCTTCAAAAGCAGCTTTAACCAATCCTGGTTTATCAGGAATGATGTCTGCAATAACAGGAGACCTCGACTTAATGGCAACAGCCGTTCCACAGATTACAGGAATGTACGGCGGAAGAATGACCGAGGAAGAACAATGGCTTGCATCAAAAGAAAAACAAATAAGAATGTGGGGATTCCAGCATGGAATTCCATACGAGGAAGCACGAGAAATATGGAAAGACGGATACCGTAATCCGTACTACCAGACCAGAACACCACATGACTATGGTGACTTTCAATGGTCGGGCTCCGATGCATATGCGGGCAACAAGAACAAGGGTGGAAGCATAGGATACACAGATGACTATACCGCAGGCGGAAGCGCCGTGGGCCCAGGAACTGGGACATCGGATTCCATTCGGCCCGTGGCATTATCCGACGGTGAATTTGTTTTCACCGAGGAAGCGACAAACAATTTTCCAGGAGGTCACGAGGGGCTCTATTCACTGATGAATAGGCTCGACCCCAATTCGGAACGACCAGAGGAGGCGAGAGTTTAATGTCAGTAAATACTGGTAACTATCCAACGGGAACAACCGTAGGAACACAGACAAGCGGAATGTCTCCGGAGATGGAGGCAAAATTTTTATGGTATTTGGATCAGGTTGTCGCGAACATGGGAAAACCGTTCGCCGGACAGGGCCCAATAGATGCGCAACAGGTTGTACCGTTTACGGAGGCACAAAATCAGGCGATGGCGTCAGCCACCGATCCGGAAGGTTGGAAGAAATATCTTAATGAGTATCAGGGATATGTGACAAAAGGAATTACCGATCAGTTTGATCAGACAATCAACAAAGTCAACTTAGGTTCGGCCACTCAAGGAGCTTTCGGGGGAGAGCGACAGAAACTGATGACGGGAATACTCGAGGGGGAAAAAGGACAGGCTGTAGGGGAATCACTTGCTGCAGGATACGGACAGGCCCATGACATGTGGGGGAAAGGAATCGCCCAGATGATGGGGGTCGGTTCAGTTCAACAGCAGCAAAATCAGCAGCAATCTGATGCAAACTATCAAGCGTACTTGCAGAACCGCATGGATCCGTGGCAACGCCTAGGATACATTGGTGACGCATTTTCAGGAACGCCGTCTGGGCAAATGGCAATGACGATGGGAACCTCTCCCGTCAGTAATCCTCTGTCACAGGCATTGGGTGCTGGCTTAGGAATAATGGGAGCAGGAATCGCGTCAGGCTACATGACCTAAGGGGGCATCGTGGTTACAGGAATAGCAAAACTTCTTTTACAACAGGGTTTAAAACAGGGATCTAAACGGTTCGCGCAACCTCTGCGTGGAGCTTACAAAAACAATCCTTATTTTAAAAACTATGCAGACATGATGACTGGCCAACAAGGCTGGAAAAAAGGGGCCATGGGTTGGTATGGCACTGATTACGTTTTGGATACCTTCTCCGATTTACTCCCGGAAAGAGTGCAGGAAGATACTATTATTTCCGCAGAAGACTTGGCACCACCTGAATTTCCCAAAGACGGTCCAGTGGACATGCCACCGGAATTAATTAAAGAACCAAAAGTTATTCCTCTACCGGACAAGAAAGATTCAGATAATGAAAAAATTCTTCAAGAAGAAAAAGAATTAAAAGACGCAGCACTGTCCGCCAATGGAACGACAGCGCAAACAAACCAGGCAACTGTAGACGCCACTAACAATCCAGCATCCGCTGGAATTGATAATGATTCCGTTACCAGAGTTAAGGCCTACAAGGACCTTGTTCGCCAGTTCGTAGGAAGCGGCGATGAGGGAATGCAAATGCAGAAGGGCGCACTGCTCATGCAAGTGGGTGGAATGCTCATGGCAGGCAAGTCTGATGATCCAGGTGTCAAGGGATTTGTTGACATCATTGGACAGACGGCGATGCAAACAGCGCCAATGCTATTCCAGATGGGAGTGGAGCAAGGAAAGGCGGAACGAGAAATAGGACAGGCCGCATTGCAATTGTACATGCAGGACATAGAAGATGAAAGCAAGCGTACGGGTGACTTTGTTGGCGTGTGGGCGAATGACTATGAAAGAACAGAGGACGGTGGGGTGGCTTATGATAAATACAGTGGTGCCCCTATAGTAAAAAATAGAAGACTGGTGGGACAGTACCGTGCCAACAGCGATGAAATGAATTATTTCCTGGACGAGAATAATACATTAGGAATTCCTTTTTATACTTTCCAGCCATCATCCGGCACAGCTGCTGGAATGACGGGGATGTCAGCAGCCGGTGATACATCAACTGTAATGCTGACGGATGCGGGAAAGGACAGCATGGTTAAATCAGCACGTTACATTAATGATACCGTTAATGTCATGGCTGATCAAATTATGCCCCTCATGTTTGAAAATCCAGACTTGATTGGATTAAAAGGTGGCATCCTTAGAAAATTTGGCCCATCCGCTTTCTTCCTTTCAGAGGTATCAAATGGATTTAAAGCTACATGGGGACCCAACTCCGTATCACAGATAACGGATGATGAATTTGTTGTTAACCGGTCAAGCAAGCTTGGCAAATATTTTGACTCCATCACACCAGGAACTGGCGCCGGAAATGAGGCGGATAAAGCTACCGAGCAATTTGGTGGATCAACATATGGTGTCCTTGAAAATGCAACAGCAGGAGAATTCATTGAAATTGGAGGAGAAGTATTACCTGTGTTTGTGGATAGCAGAGGCAAGTACGGTGTTAAAGGTGGGCGTTACCTAACGCGTGGCGCACTGGAAAAAATGCTGTTTGATCCACGAAGGGGTCAACTTGCAATTTTTGAAACAACCTTGGGTCTTGCACTCGCAAGAAAAAGACAGCCTACGGGACGTATGCTGGCAGACGTGCTTAAGCGATCTTTCGCAGAAAGTAAAACTTCTGATATCTTTGGCCAGGCCAACGATCCCCGTGTTGTCATCGGTAACTATGTTAAACTTTATAAAGAATTATATGAAGGCATGTCCAGTCAATTGTCATCTGCAGGATATATTCCAAACGAAGAATCAAGAACAAACCAGTACCAGAAACTTAGTTCCATGTACACCATTCCAGGTGCGCAGAACATGGCTAATTTGTATTATAACTTGCGTAGAAATGATCCACAATACTCTACATACGCTTTTGATATTCCAGGACCTGGCATACCTTCTTTCTCTTCCTTCATGGGGGGAGACACAGCTGTCGTAAGCGCTGACGACCAGCAAACAAATAACAGTATTGGGGACGTTTTTGATCATTGGACGGAAAGAATAAGAACATGGTAGACATAATAAAAAAATATCAACAAAGTGTTTTTGAAAACATGCCAGAAGGCACAGGACCTGCGGACAAGAAGTTTGTAACAACTTCCCAGACAGGCATACCCATTACGAAAGCTCAAGAAATAGCGGCGAAGAATCAATTTCTAGCGACGGACACACCAATGGCACCTTTCCAAAAACTTGGAAATCTGCTTCTGCCCGGACAGCCTTTCGGGAAAAGCAACCCGTGGTTGATGAGTGAGGAAGATAAGAAAATTCAACAAGCACGTGAAGTTAATTCGGCTGCCTACATGAAAAGAAAAGATCAAGTGAAGGATCAACTTGCTACCATATTTGATATGGCACAAAAAAGAGTTGAAGAAACGGATGATCCATCTAGGAAAGAAGAATTCCAACAGATGGCTCTTCAAGCGAAGACTGACATTCTTGCAGCTTCAGGTTTAACTGACGCTGATTTCCTTCCAGTGGGCGCTGATACGTACAGACTGTATGATGAGTTTGGGTTGTTTACAAATGAACCTAATCCTTATCCAATGGTCGAAGCTGGCATGTATTTTGTAGGTGGTGTTAAAGGATTTAACTACGGATGGAATGGCGGACTGATTAAAAAGTTTTTAAAAGGCGCAGGCAAAGGAGCCGTTAAAGGTAAAGGCGGTTGGGTAGGACGTGGTTTAAGTGCCATTGTTCACGGAGCACTTGCGGTTGGTGCAGCTGACATGGGGTATGAAGTTTTATTAGACGCAATGAACCGTGCAGGAAAAGCTAAGGCGTACATGTCCATGCCACGTGCACAAAGGGATAAAGTTGTGGACGATTCCATTTCACCTTGGTTTGATAAAGCTTTACAGGTAGGCGTGGATCCTCTTCTGGAAAAATTACCTGAACGTTTAACGTTCGGACCGGAAGGAATCAACAGACCGGAACTTGGAAACGTGGAAGACATAGTTCCATACAGACTTAATCCTTGGAAAGCAAAACCGGAAGGACCACAATCCCGTATCGCCAACGCAGTGGACTCTGCTGTATTTGATGCAGCTATAACTACAACTTTCCTAGGTATTAGACCGGCGTACATGATGTTTAAAAGATTTGGTGGATGGGCTGGTGGTTTAAAAACACCCCCTCCTGGAGCCGGCAGTAAAATATACAAAGGAAAGGATGAGGTAACGAAAGAATTATATGAAGACTTCGGTGTCTTAACGGGACCAGAACTCATTGCTGCTGATAAGGCTTTAGCAAAATTTGATCCTGTAGACCCAATGTACATTGGCACAAAAGGAAGAGCTCTTTTTCCGTGGGGAGGCCAAACTTTCTTACCTATAAGAGAACCAGTGCATATGAATATTCCTTTTATTGGAAAAGCACTAACACGATTAATGAATTCAAAAGCTTTCAACTGGCTTGGCCCAGCAGAGCATAGAACAAAAGATTGGATTGAAGAAGGATCTTCAGTTAAACTTCCATTTAGATTAGGAACAATACCTAAAACACCATTTCCTCCGTTAAAAACAACAGAAGGAACTACTATTCCTAGGTTTGCCCTTTCGGGTAGACCATACCTTGACGCATACATAAACGCTTTCCAACGTGTGCCAGCAATTGGTAGGCCAATACAAGCTACACTTCAAGTAGCGGGTGAAGCACAAAAAGTTCGTATGATGGAAATGATTGGTCGCTTTGCACCTTATGTAACAACGGCAGAAATGGGCGTTGACTATATTAAACTTGCAGGAAAAACGGCGGAAGGATTTTCTAAACGAGCTAAACAGTATGATGAGGAGATTCTCAAGGCGGCAAAATCAGCAGGCGCTATTGTTGATGACACCACTATGGTTCAAACCGCTAAGAACATAGTATTTAAAAATCAAAAGCTGGGCGCGCTTGAATCTGATTTTTCAAACTTCCTACAAAAACATATTCTTAAGCCACCTGAAGGATGGACGCCAGGTACAACGTTACTGACACCAGGAAAAAGAACCATCGGTGACATGTATAAACTAAAACGACTGCTTGACAGCAGTTATGTAAGATGGTCCAAGAGCCCGGAGATAGGAACGATATCCGATGATCTTAATGCAATGTATAGATCATTTGAAACTGACATTGCAAGCCTCAACAACACACCTTTCTCAAATGTGACTAAACTGTGGACGGAGTATGAAAACTTCCTGTCCAATGGAATGTTGCTGTGGGGGACGGATGCAGGGAAGGCACTTGGTAATGTAAAAAGATATGGATGGAACATAGCGTTGGAGACACCACAAAGCGCCACTAACTTATCAAAAAATTTATGGAATACACTTGCAAAGTCAACGGACACTGGTGCCTTTGTAGGCGATAATATTCTCGCACTCAGAAATATTGTGGGTGATAAAGCGTACCATAGAGGACTAGGTCATTACCTAGCTAATGCATTTAAAAATTCAATGAAGAATGTTGAAGGTATTGAGTTCTTTGATTCAAAAGTTCTGAGTGACGCCTTGGGAATCGGAAAGGCCGGATCCCCTATTCAAGAATTATTTAAAAAAGCGCTGCCAGGACCAAAAGTTACTGACTTTAAAATCTTTAATCCTAAAACTAGAAACTGGGACCATTGGTATGATGATCTGTGGGGCAAGATAGATCCAAGCATTCCTAAGGACCAAATCAAGATGGTTCAAAACACCATGCCTACCTACAAGGACTTTGATAATTTAGTTAAGGTTCTAGATAGGGTATTCAAGCATGGCATGCCATCACCAAGCACGTTCCTTGCACGTTCAGCCGTGCTGCAAGGACCAGGTGGAGCATTGAAGCAAAGCTCTCCAATGGGTACCATTACAGCGGCAGGCGCCGCAGCAGGTGCGGCACATGTAAGCGCAATGCTTGCATTAGTTCCTTTCTTTGGAATGCGTTGGGCCGGCAGGGTTTTTGCCAGTCCCGCAATTATGCGTAACTGGACAAGTGCCATGGACGATACACTTCCTACGGTTATCAGGGTAAGAGCAATGGAACGTTTGTTCCAGCAAATGCCTGACGAGTACAAAGAATGGACGGCGACATTGCAGGACATGGAAGAGGCCAACAGGAATCAAAACCTAAGAAACCAAAACAAAAATTCATTAAAAGACTTGGGCAATGCCATAATGGATCAGGCACCTGGAGTACTTCAAGGTGTGGAACAGATGACACCGGACTGGGTGACAAAACCTATTGGAGAAACACTGGGCTATCAGAACCAGGCCCCAGAACCTCAAGCTAATATCCAATATGATGACACTTATTCAAGTGGCTCTGACGTTGGATCTTCAATCACGGGAAGTAATGTTATGAATCCACAGGCCGCAGGCGCCTTGTACACCGGTAACACCGATGCCGCACTCGCGAGCCAGTACGGTGGAATGAATCAAGGCGGAGTTATAAGCGACCTCAACCCAGTGATGGGGAACGACGGAAAGTTTACCGCGCCACAAAAAGGAATACAGGACAATCCTTTCCTAAAGCAGGCGAAGGATAAGGGAGTTATATAATGGTAAATCCATTTGAAGAAACACGACAAGCAGGAATAATTAATCCTAATGAGGTGGATGCTTTAGCGAAACAACGATATGATTGGAATAGAGCTAATACAGAATTCTCCCGTTTTCATGCAAAAAGTGATCCAACGGCACAAATGTATGAGCAGGGAGCTTATGAACGACGCGGCAATCCTGAGTTTGTTAATGCAAGAAGTCCTAGGGTGTTTGAAAATACCCAATGGTCTCCAAACTATCCTGGCCCTAAATTTGATACACGTTTTATTGTTGGTTCTAGTGGGAGTTCTAGTGGTCTTAATAGTATGAATCGTCGTGATTATTATGATCAAATGAAAGGTTCAGAACAAAATTGGATGGATATTTTAAAAGGAGATGTTAGACAAAGACTTGGAATTTCTAACGAGCCAGGTATAAATGCAGGAATTACTAATCCTAATTTAGGAGGATACAGGGTAATGAATGCATCAGATCCTACCGGTAATGATGGTTGGATAGATCGTTTAGGTAGATGGTTGTTTAATGATCCTTATGATAAAGAGAGTGACGAGTCACTTTATCAAGGAACAGAACAGGACAAGCTAGAATCTGAATACGGAACAGAAGGAACTGGCGAGTTCTATCCTGATAAAATTCTTAGGGATTTATACCCTCAAGCTTTGGGAGAACAGTCACCCTACACCTCTGATCAAGAATTAAATAACTTTTTTGAAGGTTTAGATTCAGAAGACTTAGGAGTGGAACCTCAACTTGAAGCATCTGTCGCTCCCGATGATTGGAGAACAATAATAAAAATTTTAGAAGCAGGAGGAAATCCTGATGACTATATTAATGTTAGGCATGATATGGGTGATGATGTTGAAGAGGAAGGGGGTGGATGGTTGAGTAATCCCTTGATGAAGGAGCTTCGTAGACGTAACATGGAAAGAGGTCGTAAACAAATGATGGAGGATACATACCGGAGAATGATGGAGCAGAACCAAAGGCTTCAAATGGATATGTTAATGAATCGTAATAAATTTAATACAGTACCAGGTACGGGAGATATAAATCCTATATTTGGTGACCAATACTGGAATATATAATGGTAGAGGAAAAAATGTTACAGAACCGTGAGGACATCATCAGGATCGAGGGGCAGCTGAAGCTGATCAACCAGAAGCTGGACAATCATATCTCCCACATCTCTGATAAAATTGACACGATCTTCAGGATTGTGTGGACGGTCTCGTTCGGTGTTCTTGCATTGATTATGCGTGCCGCTTACACAGGGATAATGGGATGAGGAGGAAATAATGGAAGGTGAGATATTTAGCAAGCTCGGATTTATTTTCATGGTCAAAGGAAATGATGTTCAACCTTTTTCAATGACGGGACTCTCGAAGTTTGACCCATCAAAGGAATTGATTGAAGGGGGTACGCCACACAAAATTAAAGAATTACTGGGTAAAGGATATGAATTGGCAGTCGATGATGGTTCAGAGAAAGGCAAACATCTTAGAAGCATAATTAATAATTCAAATGTACTGAGCAATTCATCGTTTAATCCTTCTTTATCGAGTGATTTGAATTCAAGAATGTTAAGAAATGTTAAATCAATAGGAAGCGGACTAGGAAAAATTTTACCTAGCATAGCAGGATTTTCAACTCCGATAGGCGCCATTGCCAGTGGATTGCTTTATGCAGGAACTTCAAAACCAGCCGGCGCTGGTTCAGCTCCTATGGATTATTTTGACACTCCTTTCCAACCACAGGGATTTACACCAACAGATACTTCACCACGAATATCAGAATCATTTGACAGAGACCCCGTGGTTTTTGATAGACACATGCAGGATAAAATGCAAAATTTTCAAAATAATCAAGGCATTATGGGAGCCAGAACTAAACCTCAAGCACCCCCAGGCCAACCAGTTATTGGGCGTCATATTGGATATAACGCTGGCGGAATTGCGAGCTTAAGACGATGAACTATGACAAACTTTTAGAGTCAGTCAAGAAACACGAGGGTTTTAGGAACTCAGTTTACCGCGACACATTAGACAAAAGAACCGTTGGGTATGGCCACCTCTGCGTGGAGGACCACTGGGAGGACAACAAGCCATACGACAAGGAATATCTGGAAGAGATTCTAGAGAAAGATTTACAGTCAGCGATTAACCAGACGCACGAGATGTGCAAGGACTTAAAGATTTCAGACGGTGCTAAGACCATCATCTGTGAAATGATTTTTCAGCTTGGGGGGAGAGGAGTTTCCAAGTTTAGAAAAATGTGGGTGGCGCTTCGGGAGGATCCACCAAATTATTTCGAAGCGCACGTCCAGATGCTGGATTCAAAATGGGCCAAACAGACATCTGCGCGCGCCCATGAGATGGCAGAACAAATGCAGAACGCAGGATAGTGTATGGCAGATATCAATGAAATACAATGGCCTTCTGGCCCATTGGACATGCCTACGTATATATCAGAGGATAATGAATCTTTTTTCAGTCAAGAGGATTTAGATAGATACAACGAAGAAACGTTTTTTTCGAAAGACGAACTGCCCATACAAAAACTCATAGACATCCTGGAAAACACAAGCACGGAGAACTACGGGGCTTTTCCTAACTATCTTTTACAAGGAGATGCTGATCCTTTGGACTCATCCACTTGGGATACTGGCGGGAAATACTGGAACGACAGGTATGCGACACCGGATAGTGCCAGAAGAGGTATGGAAACGCAGTATGACACACCTCAAGAAATAATTGACTGGATTGACAGGCGCACTTCTAAATATGGAAATCCAGAAAAAGGAAAAAGACGTCTTCTGAAAGAGTTTGGTCTTTCCTCTGAGCCAGGACCGTGGAATGACTTTGGTCGGGATCAAGGGTTTGGGTTTAAAGAGGATCACGAGTTTCCTCTTATCCATGAGAACATGAATCTGATAGACTACTACGCTTCGCTTGGGAACCCTGAGCTGAGGCGTGAGGGAGAATTCTGGCCGACAAAGAAATATCCGCAACTGGCCATAGACGCGTTGAAAGAGTATCAGACGTCCGAAAAATCCTTTAAGAAGACACATGAACCTGATGTGGGAGGATCATGGGGATCGGATGGTTATATAAGCTTTAATCCAAACTCTATATATACGCGACGTCCACATGATATGCCTTCAAATTTATCCTATAAGAAAAGAATTAACTGGCCCCAAGCCGCACAGATAGGCGGCCATGAGGGAATTCATGCACTCACATGGAATCCAAAAGCCGTAAATCCGAACACTCTTATGAGTAAGAAAGATGCGTGGGCACGTACGATGCCAACTCCTCTTTTGTACAACCTTCAGCCTCAAAAATACGAGACAAAAAATTGGACTCCTTCAGCAGGACACGAAGCCGTAAACTATAATGATGCCTTATTCTTTCCGGGATCAGGATCGGAATCCATAAGTCCTGCCGGCTATGAAAATTTTCAATCACTGACGAACTGGAAGCCAGAACCTGTTTCTTACACCACTCCTGACCGAGGAGACTGGGGACCAGGACTTCATCTTAACCGGGGCGGAATCGCCTCACTGAGATAGACATGTACGGAATATTAAGTCAACTAGCTAAAAAAATGGGACGCCCAGCAATGAAGCGTGTCCTTAACATCATCAAGCAATACCCAGAAGCGCGCCCGGTGAAAACCATAAAGTCTAAAGGGCTCCCTTACTATGGCGCCACTGAGGAATCACGCCTTGGTGCCGCGGAAAGCCTGGCGGAAGGCTCATCGCGTTGGTTAGATCCACATCCAGGGACCTTCATGAACTATGTTCGCGGAAAGGTGGACAATGACCCACAAAGATTTAAAAAAGTTTCGGATTTCTTCCGTGCCAATCCAGAGAAAAGAAAAACAATGGATGACTGGTACCAGGAGATGGGATCCGAAGGATGGTGGGGCCGCAGTTTCCTTGACGACATGATTGAGGAGGCGGAAACAACTGCGATGTCACTTGAGGATCTCGCGGCAGCTGAGCTCTCACGCGTGGGAAGAAAACCCTACACCACATCAGGCATCAACCGTTATCTGACCAAAGGGTATAAAGACTTGCTGGGGGACTAGTGGTAACTGGAATTTTAAAATTATTAGCTAAAGCTGCTGCTAAACAAGCGGCTAAAAAATCTAAAAAACACGTGGTGCGGTCGCATTGGCAGCAGTATCCCTACAATGAAAAAATAAAACGCTTACCGGAATCTTTAGAATTTTTAAGGGGATGGGCGCACCGGGAAAAAATGCCGGCGCATCTGAAGATGGTAGACTCATCTATGACCCCAAAGGCACTGAAAGAAGCTTTAAAAAATTTACCAACCCACGTTGACACGGTTCCGATGCGTGCATCTATTGGACAGGGAATTGGAAAAGTTAAAAATCTTTTTCGGGGAGAGACCTTACACCCTGATAAAACTTTAATTTCTAAAGCAGGACTCGAATCGGGCCAAGGAGTAAAGCCAGGACAGTGGTGGACTCTAGAACCTTTTGAGGCTGCAGGCTATTCTATTCGCCCTACTAAAATACCAGGCGGATGGGGCGCTGTAAATCCAATAAAACCTGGACAGCCATGGCCGCTGGCTATGGGTGAAGGTATTACCAATCCTGGTGTCATTAGAAGAATGAAAGTTAATAAAAATATTAAAGATTTAGAAAGCATGAGAAATCGAGGAACAGGGTGGTCGCATTTTCATCCACCTGATAAAATGATAGGCGAGTCTAAAATCTCCATGTTCTATTCTGTCATTAATCGACTCAGGGAGATGGGCTGGAAAGATTCTCAAATTTTTAAATACATGGGACAGATAATGAAAAAGAAAAACGTCGCAGGTAAGCGCGACTGGATGCTATATAATAGTGGCGGAAAGGTATAAACTGTGCTATAATGCACCGTGCAATTAATAAAGAAATATAATTACGCAGATCTTAAACGGGAAGACGGGGATGTAAGACTGTACCTGACACCCGACGGTGAAAGCCTACCGTCCGTCACGTCAGTGCTGAGCAAGACAAAGGACAAATCATTCCTGAAAAAGTGGCGTGAAAAAGTTGGCGAGAAAAAAGCAGAGCAAATCATTAGAGATTCCTCCCAGATTGGAACCGCTCTCCACCTATATATAGAACATTTTGTGAACAAACATGATTACAAGGATCTTACCAAAATAGGCATACAGGCCGAGAAAATGGCCAAAAAAATCATTGAGGAATCCTTTAAGGACATCACCGAAGTGTGGGGTTCTGAAGTGCACCTATATTACCCCGGAAAATACGCAGGAACAACGGACATGATTGGCGTATATAAAGGACGGCCTACAATCATTGACTTTAAGCAGACGAACCGGCCAAAGAAGCGCGAATGGATACAGGATTACCTCATGCAGCTTTCGGCGTACGCCATGGCCCATAACAAGCTGTTTGGCACCGACATAGACCAGGGTGTCATTCTTATGTGCTCGCGTGATTTGACATTTCAGCGTTTTGAATTGCTCGGGGAAAAATTCAACCGCGCAGGTGATTCCTTCATGAAAAAACTTGACTTGTACCTACAAACTCTTATATAATACCCACAGGACGCCGTAATGGGTCCTACTAAATCTTGCTTAATAGGAGGTAATTATGAACGAGCTAGATATTATACGTAACCATTTTCTTGGTTTTCACAACGACTTTTTTGACAGTTTCAGAACAGTCTCAACTTATCCACCATACAACATAAAAGAAAAGAATGATCTTGGGGTCATTGAATTCGCTGTTGCGGGGTTCGCTGAGAAGGACTTGAAGGTTGAGGTCAAGGACCAGACTTTGCATGTTTATGGGTGTAAAGAAAAAAAATCCGACGGGCAGCTTAAGCACGAATCGGACTTTTATCACAAAGGAATATCGGATAGAACTTTCCGAAAAAGCTTCAGACTTCATGAACACATTAGAATTAATGGAGCGGAGCTAAAGGATGGTTTATTGAAGGTTGCCTATCACAGGGACATTCCTGAGGCTGAAAAACCAAAACAAATAAAAATTAAATCCAACTAGAAAGTTCTTCACCGCTGATTTCTTTGGCGATGTTGACCTTGTTCCGAAGGGACTGTATGATTTTTTCGTCTACAGTCCCTTTTGTTACTAGGTCTATGTAGAGTACTTTGTTCTTCTGTCCTATTCTATGGGCACGGTCCTCGGACTGTATTCTTTTCTCCAGATCATAATTGTTTGAATAGTATATCACTGTGCTTGCTTCAGTTAATGTAATTCCGTATCCACCGGTCTGGGTGTTTCCTATGAAGAAACGAAGTTTTGAATCTGGATCCTGGAATTTATTGATGTATTTCTGTCTGTCTTCCGTCGCTGTCGCGCCGTAGTAAGTGCAACAAGAATCTTTTCCGAAATCACTTAAGGCTATGTTAGCTTCAATCTTTTCAATGTCGTGTATGTAATTAGCCCAGATAATAACTTTTCCGCTTGTCTCTCCTAAAATTTGCATTAGTTCATCAATTCTACTGCTTTTAAGATCTATGGTATGGCCAGCATCTGTTTTCATATGGCCGCATGTTATCTGGTGCAATCTTATTAATTGTGTCAAAACATTGATGGCTGTCATGGATTGACCGTTAAGTACTGACATGGCATTTGCTTTCATATCCTTATAGGCTTCTTTTTGTTCATCACTTAATCCCACTTCACGCTTGGTATATACCTTATCCGGTAGATCCAGGCAGTCTTTCTTCAATACGCGGTAGGAATGGGGCGCCACCAATTCACCCAGTTCCTTCAGGTTCTTGAACTTAATGATCTTCTGGTAGGTATGTGTTCCTCCAGCAGCCGTTGCCGATATGACCACGGCGTACCGGGTCCGAAAAGCATAGTAGCTGGATTGCTCCAGTATTTCTGGATCTAGAAAATCCATCTGCGCCCAAAGGTCAAGAGGTGACTGTGTCACTGGCGATCCAGTCAGTATTCTTCTATAACGTGTTTCATTGGATAGCGCTAAAATTGCCTTGGTTCTTTTTGCCTTGGGGTTCTTGATTGTTGTGCTTTCGTCTACAATCATCATGGAACGACCAATTAAAAATAACCTCGCAAAATCAACTCCCCTCTTTGAGGAAAAAGCTTCGACATTCATGATCATAATTTTCAGTTCAAAATTATTGTTCATCATGGATCTTAATTCTGACATATATTTCTGACTTGTGGATTGTTTCCATATGACCACTTTCTTTTCTATGTAGTCGGGAACATGGGTGGGAATTTCCTGGTCGAACCAGGTCATATAAGCACCTTTAGGGGCAACCACTAGTAAGCGGTCTATTTTGCCTCGATTATAAAGTATGCATGCATTGTCCAATGCTATTTTAGTTTTCCCAGTTCCCATTTCCGCAAAGATAGCAAACGCTTCCTTGTCGTAACATTTTTTTAATGCATCTTTCTGATGCTCGTATGGCTCTGTTTTAAATTTGTACATTCTTATTTCTAATGTTGACAAGCATTCTATCATAGTATATAATACGAGTCAAGAAATAAATTAGAAGGAAGAAATTATGAATAAAAATTTTGATCAAACCGGTGGTAAAAGAATTAAAAGAGTTAAATGGGCTCCTGGGAACCAAAAACATCAACCTCTGTTTACTAAACGTCCAAGTTCTAAACGCGTTTTAAGAAAGATGAAATATGAATAAAATATTAAATTACCCCGATAAAATACATTGGAAAGATTATCGTGGAGTGGAAGACTATCCTAATTTAAATATGAAATGGTCATTAGAATTAACCTATATTCAAGACTTAGAGGAAGGTGATATGTTTGATCATTTTTTAATTAATAAATCAAAACCAATTACTAATTATCCAGAAGTAGTGGAAGATCCGGAAGGAAATGCCATTCCCGGAGATGAGGAAGAAAGATATGATGATTTTTTAGATTTTCGTCCTGGATTGAGAATTAAGGAAGACTGGTTTTTTAAAATGGAGAAATATTACACTCAATCATGGGAAATAGTAAAACATGAAATTTTGGATTTAAAAAAAATTAAAAAAAATTATGTTTCATTTTTTCGTAACACAAGAGGATTTTCTAAAGAAGAGCTAGAAAAAATAAGTGCTCAGTTAAGTGAAATACATGATTAAGTGGCATACAGAGAAAAAAATCAGATGGCACATGGGTTTTATACCCTTTGCAAAATTCTGCATAAGCAGACTTGTTAAAAAAATTTATAAAGATGGATACTATGATGGAGTGGCTTTTACAACCAGAAATAAAATAATCCATTCATTTGATGACAATATTTCAATGACGCCATCTCAATGGATTACTGCATTACGGCTTACCCCAAAAATAGATAATGAAGGAAGAAAAATATTATTTGTGGAGGGGGTTAAAATTAAATGACAGTTTACGTTTTACAGGAAATGGGAAGAAATGTTCGTTCAGCTGAAAAGTTTGGCGAACTGAAAGTATGTCTTCCTGATAACAGGCAGATAGTTTTATCATCTGGGCCTTTGGCGTTTAAGCTTCAGCAAGAACTCAAGGATTTCAACGATAATGACTACTTGCTTTTAATGGGAGATCCTGCTATAATAGCACTTGCTGGCGCAGTTGCCAGTGATGTAAATGGAGGAAAGTTCAAAGTCCTAAAGTGGGACCGCGATGAAAAACGATACTATGATATAGAAATAGATTTGAGAGGTAGAAAATGAACAATCTAATTAACCAAATGCAACAAGATGCTGGCGCCACGGCCCCAAATAACATGGGCAAGATTGGTGCGGTAGCAAATGACATTGCTGACACGGACAAAGAGATCAGCGATATTGAAAAAGAATTAAAAAAGAAAAAAGAGTATAAGAAACATCTTTCGGAAAATGTTTTACCTAACCTCTTTGCTGAGGTAGGACTAGCGGAATTAAAACTTGCTGACGGCAGACTTATCAAAGTAGGGAACTACTATGGTGCTTCCATAAAGGAAGAAAAAAAAGAAGCTGCTTTCACATGGTTCAGGAACAATGGATTTGGGGATTTAGTAAAGAACCAAATCTCTTGTAGCTTTGGGAGGAATGAAGATGAGAAAGCTAGAGGGCTGATTGAAACTTTGAATAAAAGTGGATATCAATCTTCACAACGTGAATGGGTCGAACCTTCCACCCTTCGCGCATTTGTGCGTGAGCAACATGAAGCAGGCAAACAATTGCCTATGGACTTGTTAGGCGCTTACGTCGGACAAAAAACAACGATTAAAAACTAAAGGAGAAAGGCCTATGGCACAGACTAAAGCAGTCGCAGCAGCGACAAAAATAGATCTAGCAGTTCTTGCTAGTGATTCAAAGGATGCGAGCGGTTTCGGTAATCTTGACTTGTCAAGAGACATCG
>Ga0209757_10000159_pt1 | contig 17971 bp, 17 predicted proteins | sample ETNvirome_6_1000_FD_185472 | JGI IMG/M metagenome (GOLD analysis project Ga0209757, IMG submission 185472) | Marine viral communities from the Pacific Ocean - ETNP_6_1000 (SPAdes) (version 2) | ecosystem: Environmental > Aquatic > Marine > Oceanic | place: Pacific Ocean | collected 2013-06-19 | reverse complement strand
TAATTAGAAGCAAGGTAGAAGTAGTGAGGCTAGGTATACCGTAGTATCAAATAACGAAATGGTGCTGATTAGGGCAAACGTAAGCCATATACAGAGGTTTTAATGGTTATTCTGAGCCAATATATCACCTTAAAATAGCGTCTAAAATAGGGCGTTTTAGGGCTTAGATAGGAGAATATAGTGCTGAATAGCGGTAGTTCCTTAATGTTTAAAAGTAGGCGCAAACCACACCTGAAACGAAAGGAATGGGCTTTCTAAAGCACTTTCTAGTCCAAATGAGCCAATGTATAGCTATTCGGGAAAGTGCTTTAGAAAGCCCTCACAAGCCATTGCTAGCTTGTGAGGAAATTAATACTAACTAGATTAAGCCCACTGAATGTAAGCCTAATCTAAAGTGCAAGGTAGGTAAAAGTTATGCTATTTTAACCCACGGTGTAAATGTACCAAACCTAGCAACACGAGACCATCTATCACCGGCTGTTATCGCCCCTGTTGAGAAACTATATATTATCTCCTGCATGACAGCACTATTTCCAGGTGTGGATGTGACGATCAGCAGACCTTTTGCTTGGTCATCCTCTGGGTAGTTATATGCTAGAAAGCCAGAAGAAGTGCTAAAATGATCCAATAGAAACACTTTTACCGATTGAGGGTTGTCAGATTCAATGGCCGACTGTCCCTCAAACCCCAATTCTGTATCCAGATCGACCAGGCGATCACGATGTTTATATTCATCTTCCCTAGTTATACCTCCCGTAAAACCCTCCCCTTCCAATATGTTTATTTTAATCTTACCTACATCTGAACTGGGAACACGTAAATCAGCGGTGAAGTCACCATCTTCTATTTCTACGCTATCAATGTCAACATTTAGACAATACTTAGGTTGGTCTAAATCAATAGTTCTTCCACCAGGGACATCTGGCTTCAACTTGGTGTTCTTTATTACAAGCGTTGCTCTATTAGATGGGCTTTGATTAGATCCATTGATGTCACGTATACCAGCGGACGATATTCTATTACGAATAAGTCCCGTTGCGTTAAACGTAGTACATTCAACATTATCTAACTCTAGCCTAAACCCGTTTCGGATGTAATCCTCAAATACGAAACAAACATCGTCTAACTTTGTTCCATGTAGTGACCAAGTACCGGAGGAAACAGGTTGGGCAAAACCCATTATTAGTCGTCCTCCGTTCATCTTTAGTCTGTGAAGATTTACAGCCGTAGAACTCGACACCCTTGGTGTATCTACCGTTGTCCCATGAAAATCAACTATAGCCCCTTCGGGTATAAAATCTGCCCCTTGGTAGTCTTCACCCTTAACATACCCGCCAAATACATTTGCTTTAGAAGTAATATCAGGTAAGAAAGGATGAACACTATCTGCGGCAAATCGAATGTACTCTGTAAATCTTGAATTGACTAACGCTAGGTTAAATGTGTTAGTAGACCCAACTTCAAAACTACTGTCTTCAACGGTGACATCATACGCATTTCTATAGTTGAAGAAGAAGTTGCCAACCACCCTTCTGATTCTAATGTTTTGCGCCATCTCACCGAACTGTTCACCAGATATAGCTACCGATACAGAACCCGTACAGTTCTCAACACTAATATCGTGTTCCCATTCTCCGTGAAAAGAGAATTCAGCTTCACTATTATCTTCACCATGACAGTTGCTAACTAAGCCCCTTGCGCATGATGTGAAGTCAACAATATGCCTACCCCTAGTTAGTTGCAGTTCTGAAGCTAGTACGTTGCGACAACCTCCGAACTGCACATAATATCCGCGTCCACCTGTAGTAGCTACAGCTTCTTTAGAGTCACCCTTGATCATTATAGTGTCACGAGAGCTATAGACAGTAAACACTGGGTTGAACTGGTTATCCATGTCTACACTATATGCACTGAAGCCTACAGTTAGGTTCGCATTAAACCCACAGGTCGCGTTCTCGTGTGACGTTGATGTAGTGTCCACTACTCGCACATTTTTAACGCCAGAATCAAACATAGGAACAACTTTACCGATATATCCTTGGCCACTGAACGACCATCTATGTCTTTCTTCAGTTGTTATTGTTACAAAACCTGCCCCTGCTTGAACGTCTAGTACTTTAGCGAGGTAGTCATAATGTGCTCGACCGTCATTCGTTGGGTAAGAGTTTATAGTTGAAAATTTGATATACACACCAGCAACAATATCAGCCGCAAGAGTGCCTGCTACTATGATCTCACTTGTATCTGCTGTAACCCCAACAGTATATTCAACCTTATTGACCTCCTCACCCTTAAAGCTTATTACGCCTTCATTGCGAGCGTCTGGTGGGTTAATATTAGTCCCATCATTAGCCCATACAAGTTTTGCTCCTTGAAAGTCTATCTTGGTACTATCTACGTTAGCATGTGCCCACTGTGTAATTAAGTAACTACTTGTAGAGTTGCCAATAAGTGAGCCACCTACCAGCAAGGCAGCTTTAAGAGCATCTGTATCATCTGTAGGAGAAGGGTTGACTGAACCATTTTCTAAGTAGTAGTCTCCTGCTAAGCCTACTTGCTCTAGTCCTACTACATTTTCTTCTTTAAGGAGGGCTGTATTACTTCCTATGTCATGAGAACGGTACCCATCTCCTGTGTTGCCAGCAATAACTACGTAGTTTGCACCACCTTTACCAGTGTTGCTGTAGTACCCTTTAGTTCTCACAAGGTCACCTACAGATAACTCAGAGCTTCCTGCTACCATATCTGCTACACTGTCGTATGCCCATTGCCTTTCTCCTAAATCTATCCAATTATTGTCACGACGACCATATATTTTACTATCAACTGGGTTACTAGGGATAGTTCCTGCCACTTCCGATTGAGTAGGAGGGTGACCTTCATGGAATAGTTCATACGCATTAGGATTTACAGAAGGTAGTAGGCTAGTTACTCCATCTGGGTTTACCTGTGCGCCTACATTAACTACCGCAACTTTACCTTGTACGTTAGTAAGTAAGTAGTTATCGTGAGCAACGGTAGTGCTATTAAGAGCAATTACTGCTGACTTGTTTTGAATAGTAACATCATTACTTTCCCATAAGTTAGTAGTAGCCCTTTCATTAATACGGTCTAATTTTAGCCCATCTTCTTGGTTCAAGCCACTAGCCACATCATCTCTTGCACTAAGTGATATGCCAGTAACCCAGTAAGAGTTGGTATTGTCTAAGGCAGGGTCTTGAGGGTTTGAACCGGCGATATCATTGTGTGCAGTAACACAAGTATAACGTATGCCAGCTTTATCTACCCTAGCACCTACAGCATAAGCTATGAGGTCTTGCCAAGGGTATACGTCAGCTTCTGCATAAGACAGTTTAGCCTTATCTAGTGATTGTAATACGTGGTTAAAGTTTTGGTAGGTAGGTATTTCTGCAACCCAACCTAGTTGGTATTTGAAGTCCCCTGGGTCTGTCGTACCACCAGAGTCTGCCCAAACTAATTCTAGTCCTGTGGGAGTAGTCATGTTATATCCTATTAATTGTGAATGTAATGCCAGCAGGAACAAAGTACTTAGTCATATAATATATAAGTACTTCATCTTTGCTAGTTATTTCGTCGCTTGATACTATTAGTTCAACGCTTCTGTTTGCTGTAGGTATTGTAGAGTCTTGGTCACGTAATTCAAACACGCTAGGTGATTTCCCGACCAGTATAGATACTACAAAATACGTTAGGTTTATGTCTGCGGAGTCACGATTGAGTATCATAGCCTTGGCAAGTAGGACTTTACGATAAGTTGCATCTTCAAGTGGAGTTACTACACCTTGTGAGTTTTCATCTTTAAACAGTCCACCTCCAACAGGCCCAGCTTCATCAACCATACCATCTACATTTAGTGGTACAACTCCATCATCTGAGAAACCAAACCATGTGTTAGGGAGCACTAAAGACCTAGATTGTTGCAGTATAATACCTATAATATCTAACTGTCTGCCTACAGCATTTTCAATAAACCTTCCTGAGTATACTTTTTGTATCTGTTCAAATAGTAAATCTAATTCAGATACAAAAGCCATAATAAACTCTTGCAAGTCAGGACTGTTCTGATATTGGTCAAGTAGCAGACCTTCCATAATCTGCCTACCTTTGTCAGTTGTTGCCTCAGTACCAAAGCCAAGCTCTGGATAGAACAAAGGACTTTCATTAAGCAGATTACTCATTAGTTCACCACATTTATATTTATGCTACCAAAAGTCGTTGCTGCAAATTTACCAGCACCAACAACTAAATTAGTTGCAGTATAGGTTATGCCATCTGGGCTAAGTTCTAATACGTTAACTTGGGCTTTTGAGTACGGAGTAATAATACCAAATAGTCTTGACCAGATTACATCTTCCTCAGCATCTAAGCTATTTATATATGCTACTAAGTCATTCTTGATATTCTCTTCTGCACCAGCAAAGTCTGGGTCAAGGAACAATATTTCTATATCTATGAATACTGATTGAGGTGTGGCCTTACTAAAACTAACTGTGTGAGGATTACCTTGGTCATCATTAACTACTACACTAGTGCTTCCAAAAGTGGGGCAACCTAGTCCTTTAGTTAGTAGTATGACTTGAGCAATATCTTCATCAGTTATGATAGCATCAATCTCTCCTACTGTTACATGAATAGTATTAGGAGGCGTACCATCAGGATATGTAGTACTGGGGGTATCATTGTTAACTACAGTTGCTTGCTCAATGCCAAGGTCTTCTAATAGCCTAGCTTTAATAACTTCTTCTACAGCTATAAAGTTACGTAGTACAGTTCTGTTACGTAGATTACGATACTCTACTTCTGTTTGAGCACGAGCGCCTACTCTACCAGCTTGATTAGTAATACTAGTCCAACCAGTGATATTACTTACTATAGTTGTAAGCGCATTTTCATCTACATTTATAGGCCCAGATACCGTAGCTATAGCTTGTACAGATGCAGGTATTATTACATTGAAAGATGTACTGAATTGGTTGCCATCATCATCAGCTACAATTGATCCAGCAGGGACAAGTGTTCCTGCAACACCTATTAAATCTACTATAGCTTGTGATCGAGTAGCAGCACCATAAGGTAAGCCAGTGATTAATCCAATGTTACGCAAGCCAGCACCAACCGCTACATCTGGGTTGTAACTGTTATAAACTAAGTTAAGTTCACTCCAAGCTTGACCTAACTCGAATGAGAAAATCTCAAGCAGTTGACCATCTGGAGCTTCTATACTCAAATCAATCCCTGGGCTAAATGACTCTAACCTTGTACTGATGCGAGTTTTAATGTCTTCATAAGTTTCAGGAATGAAACCTTCTCTTGTAAGTCCCATTTATAAGCTCCAAGGTATGGTTAAGTCAATACCACCATAAGTAGTAGTGGCTGTGAATGATAAAGTTAGTACTCGTTTGCTGAGGTCTAAATTCATTGTGTCTATCTTTTGTACTCCACGTACACTTAAGATAACTGTTCTTGCTCTGATTTCTAAATCAAACAAGTCGGGGTTTCTTCTAAAGTCATCTAGATTAATCCATCCCTTAGTTGGGTCTAGTCTCCACTCACCTAACAAGGTAAGCAGTTTATTCTTTACTAGTTGGATTGTATAGCGACCATCACGCACTCGCTCAATACCACCACCTTCCATCTTAATGATGTCGTTAGTAGTTTGGCTAAGTGCAATTTGTATAGTCATAAGTTTTCCTATTCTGGTGGGCCTGTGTCGCCAAAGTCGGCAGATAATACCTCGTGAGTATGTGTCTTGAGGGATATACTACCCGCTGTTACATCACTAGTAGCAGTTATAGTACCTGTAGCATCAAGACCTTTAGTGGTAGTTTGCCCTTGTACATCTAACGTACCAGTTATAGTAGTTTCAGGAGAGTCAATAGTCATAGAAGTAGTAGCAGCTACCAAGGCAGTCACGCAATTAACAACAACCTCTGGGGCATTGATAGTTACTGATAATGTACTGTTAATATCAATAGACAAGTCTTCATTAAGACTAATCATTTGAGTGGTGTCATCGTTACGCCATTGGCTATGGTTAGCTGAGTATTGTTGTATAGCTCTTGGTAAGGTATTAAACCCTACTAAAGCTAATCCATCATCATCGCTAAATTGTCTACGCAACCAAGGTTTAGGTAGGTTAGCTAGTAACCCTGCTTCATCCTTATCTTCGTATAGCCAGTGGTCATACCCTTGTTGACTAAAGTACATCAAGCAAGTATCGCCAGCCTTGATAGGCATAGTCAAAGCCCATCCACCACCTGATACGGTATGGACAGGAACTTCTTCTATTGGCTCACGAGCTTTAGACTGAGAGATAGTATTAGCATCACTATAGACAGTATCTATACATATTTGTATTGTTGCTGTTTGATTCTCTGGGAAGTACTCCACAATTCTAGCAGGTAATATGATAGACATCTTTTGGTTATCTATCATAATAAGTCACCAAAGAATGATGTCTCACCAGAAGGAGGTGAAATCTTAGTCAAAGTAGTAGGGGCTGCAACTCCTAATGTATCACTAACTACACTGTCACCTATACTAGCTGCACCTCCAAGTACTTGATCAGAGGTAGGAATGTCATTCTCTTGGAAGTCATCAGGATTTAACTCAGGGTCTTTTGAACCAATTGCTCCTGCTATTAAACAATCTACACCAAGAGAAAGTAGTACCTGCCCTAATGAACGATCACCGTTTACTCCAAATAAACCATAGGCTGCACCATAGATAGACTTCTTTAAGTCACCTAAAGCAGTTTCTATAAATTCCTCTCCAGCTTCTAAAACTAATCCTGTAACACCATCAGCCACACAAGCTGAGAAAGTAGCTGCACCAGCAGCTAGGTCTATGCCAGTTTCTCCTTGTAGCAAACCAAACCAGTTCATATGTGCTTCTGGTTCACCCTCTGCTACATCAGTGTCACTAGTATGTACTTCGTGAGAATACGCCTTAGTAGTTGGGTCATAGGCAACCTTGTCATAAGTAGTTATAGAAGTTTCACCATTTAGGTTAGTTGATTCTACTTGAAAGGATTCATTGAAGTTAACAGGAGCTTGAGAAACCTCATACTCTTCTGGAACTTCTAGCCCAACACTTAATAGCTCTTCTACACGGGCTGTACGTTCTGCATCAGTTAGTGGAGTAAATACTAATAAGTTTGGAAGGGTTGCATTGGCAGTTAAGCCTAGCTGAACTTCTTCACCCATCATAGTAAATTCCATAACATCTGTCTTGCCAGCCATCAACTTAGTTTTAAACTTAGTGAATATAACTGGAGTGTAGTCTCCAAAGTTAGTGTTAACTTCACAAGGTGTAGCTCTACGTACTAAGTCTTTTAGTGTACCAAATACTATCTTGGTATTGTTTCCACCGTACTCGTGAAACTCTTCTGCACCTATAATAAGATGATTAGATATGAGTCCACTTATGGTTACTTTACGGTTCTTCTTTATTGCATGGTTACTCACATTGAAATCTGACTGAACAGGAAACTTAGTAACCTCAGTAGTAACTTCATGTTCCTCAGCAATAACTGAGTGGAAGCGTAGAATTGACTCTGCTGCATCCGCACCTTCATGTTCCTTATACTTTATTTGTGCTTTGGTTGGTCTTCCCATTATATCCACCACTTATCTGTGTTCATATTAATTCCAACTGTTGGTGAAGTAGCGCCTACATGAGTAGACCATTCACTTGACCAGTTAGAGCCTTTGTGTTGAACAGATAATGCTTGGTATTTAGTAAAGCCTGCAACACTATCTTTCAATATATTTTCTGCTACTTCCAAGGCAACCTGAGATGTATCAGTACCTACTGTGAGTAACTGAGAAATATTCAGAATAGATGTAGGTATAATTCTAGGGTCTAGGTTAGAGTGCACCTTCAACGTAGCTGGTCCGAGTTTAGGGTTAGCCCGCATGTTGGTGGTACTCAATACGATGTCACCTTTACTAGTATAAAAGTCTGTACCAGTCACATTCTTTGCAGTAGGTTGATACATGATTATAAACTTATTACCTACTGTAAACACTCTAAGTCGTTGCTCGTGGCTGTAGCTTTCAAGTACACTTAGTAGTGACCCTTGCCTCCTAGATGCTGGCTTAGGTGGAATGCTATCAAGTAGACCTTTTGGGAAGTGCTTAAATTCAATAACACCACTGTATTTAGTTTCTTTAATACAAGTCTCTATTACATTACGTATGCTTGGACTAACTACCCTTACATCAATTCGCTTTTCTAAGTATGCTTTTCTGAGTTTAGAGTAACAATACAGATTAGTCACTGCACTAGGCACTTTCTTCTCTTCCAAGGCATTACTTATAAACATCCTATCTGCTATAACAATAGGTTCAGCATCATGTAAGGCAACCGTCACAGTAGCAAAGTTACCTTCACTTGAAATCTTCTTGACTGTATCTGGAGCTAAGTTAGTTATACTAAACTTAGCCCTAGACCAACCTTCAATATGCCTAATGTCGAAGTCCACCTTTAAACTATCAGTAGAGAAGATTAACTTATCATCTTCTGTATGAATTTCTATTAAGACATATTGACCGAACTTACGAATCGGTATTGCCATGTTAGCCTCCAGTACTTAGACTTGCATCTGAGTCAACCGATACATCACCATCTACATCAGTAGTGGTTGTGATAAGCTCAGGCGAGATTTCATTGGTAACTTTTACGTTAATATTACTTGGTTTGTCAGATGTGCCATTACGAGTCTGACTAGGCATTGCGCCTATATTATCTTTAGGTATAACATCATCAGCTGAGAAGTACTCCCAAGCTTCATTAGCTGCACCTACACCAGCACCAATAGCACCACCAATAGCAGTTCCTACTCCTGGAACAACTGAACCAGCAGCAGCACCATAGGCAGCGAACTCCATAACGTCCATTGCTGAATCAGCCAAACCCCCATCATCTTCTACACCAGATACATATCTAGCAGCCATAGGAACAGCAGTAGCTAGTAAAGCAGCAGGTGTTGCCTTAGCAACTGTAGATAGAGATTTGACAGCATTAGCAGCTTTCGGGCCAACTTTAGCTGCTGAGGATAAGAATGAAGAAGCCTTTCCAGACCCTACAAACTTGCTTCCTAAGTAGCCAGCAGCAGCACTGCCTACTATGGTAGCACCAGTTTCAACAGCACCTAGAGCCACACCATTAGTAAGTTCCGCACTTTCTTCAAGTACCTCTCGCTTACCTTGTTGGAAGGTTTGGTATTGTCTATTGGTTTCTCTTAAGGCTGTTTCACCTATTGAGCCATCTTCAGATGATAATGCACTTGGGTTTCCATCAAAGACTGCCATCTCTGGCATTCCATAGAAGTTAGCAATTGCTTGCTTGTCTTCTGGACTTCCAGCGGCAGATACATCTGAGGCTACTTTACGCATTAACTGTTGAGGTGACATAGCAGCAAACTCTTGAGGCGAGTTTGGTAAGCTAAGTGCCTTGACTGCTTCATTACCAGATGTACCACGGTCTTTCATAAACGCAGTAAACTGAGCAGCAGCTTTAGCTTGGTCATTGAATGTAGCTTGCAATTGGCCAGCTTTGTTAATAGTACTAACAGCTCCAGCTTTACTTAAACTCCCTAACTCTAATGCCTCACGGGCACCACGAGATTGGGGAGCAGTCATACCAGCTTCTGCACCAGCACGTACTTCATCCATACCAGTGTTTAATCCACCTACAACTACAGCAGCTAACTCAGCAGCGACACTAGCAGCTTGCTTAAGTTCCTTACCAAAGTTCTTTAAGTTCTGGGTCGTCTCCTTCTGAGCATCTTGCTTTTCTTTTTCAGCTTTCTTAGCATTTTGCTCCTGCTGTTTGTAGAATGCAGCCATCTCTGAGTTGTCGCTATCGTCTCCGAAGGCAACTTGCTGGTTTCCGTCAACAAAGTCATTTCTGGCTTTAGCTTGTTCACGTTGGTTTTGTATTCTATCGAACTGGATTTCTTCATCAGGCTTGGCTGCATCTGTTGCTTCCTTCATTCGCTCACGTTGGTCAACTTGTTCTATCTTCCTAGCAAAGGCTGTGTTACTAGCTGCTTCTCCAGAAGATTCCCCACTAACACCTACCATTACTGCCGTTTGGAAAGCTGTCATAGGTTCATCAACAGGTTCTTCAATTTTGAAAGCCTCTTGTTGTCCTTCTAACTTAGCCCCCTTACGTTTGCGAGGCTTCTTAGATATGATTTGATTTCTCAAAGTCTGTACCCCTTTTACATTTAATTCGCTAGCTTCCTTTAAAGCATTAAAACCTCTAGCTTTTAATTCCGCTTGCATTGCAGGGTCAGCGTGTACAAGTTCATGTACAAACTCACCAGTGTATTTATCAAGTGCATAGAAGTGTGTTTGGCTTTCACCAGTTACAGCCATTTGCAATTGAAGTTGTGGAGTGTATTTATCTAGAGCACCCTCCATAGACCCTGTTGAAAGATACTTAAGTTCTAGCAAGCCAGCACTTTTACCTTCTTCATCGTATAACCTACCATCAGGTGACACGCCAAAGCCAGGAAGTTTCTCGTTTTCCTCAAAGAAAGCTTCTTCTACTGTCAGGCCTTCGGCATACTTACTGGCCATGAAAGCAGCCTTAGCTCTATCCTCACCATCATTACCTTCACGAGTATGGGCATTACCGAGGAAGTCGTCATCAGCATCAGTAATGCCAAGCCTCTTTCTTGCTAAGGTGTAGATAGTTGCATCCATACCTTTTTCAGTAAGTAGGTTGCCAGCAGTTGAGGCTGTGATTTTACCTTCACGTTGTCTTAGCCACCCAGCAGTACCTTGCTTGTATGGGAAGGTCTGGTCAAAAGTGTTAGGCTCAACATAGCGACTAGAAAGTTCTTCTTCGCCCATCTCCTCTACAAGGTCGCTCATGCTAGACTGTTTGGCTTCATTGTCTTTCTGTCCAGAGTAGAAGGAGTTCCATTCTTCGCCCTGTATAGATGCCTCGTTACGGAGGTTCTGCAAATCAGCTTGTTCGCCATAAGGAGTATCCCAACCAGACATTCTTTGGGTATTACCCTTAGATTCATCACGGTTAGTAAGTAACTCTTGCCTAAGCACTTTACGAGAGAAGGTAGCCATACGTTGCGCTGTTGACATTGCGAACTCTTGGTCACGCTTATGTTTAGCTCTTTCCTCAATAGTAAACTTTTGACCTTTAGCTGGTCTAGGTTTAGGAAATAAAGAGTTAGCTAGTGAAGGAGTTCTTCTTAGTGCATCATCACGCTGCGCGCCAGTTACGTCATCCCTAAAGACTTTATGACCTTTTTCATTCCTTACAAAACTAGTCTTCTGTCCACTAATTGTTGGTATTTGTTGATACAAGTCATCGAACTGGCTAGATGAAAGTCTATCCTCAGCAGTGCCTTGGAATGAGCTGTAGATACCTTGAGTAATTTTAATACCAGTTACGCCAGTTTCATTAGGCAAGCCTAGTACATTTTTAGAGCCCTCAAAGAATGTGCCTTCAAGAAGTCTCTTAGTTATAGATTCTTCTAGTGCTACTCTCCTTGATGCTTCTGCTGGGGAACCTACAGTTCGTTCATCTAAGTAGTGCCCTGCTAGTTCCTTAACATAACCAATAGCTGTAGTAAGGTCAGAGTTAGCTTTATACTGCTTCTCTTCCTGCCATTCAGTTTCTCTCCCGTATACGTTGTGCCCAATTAAAGCACCACCTGGGCCTCTATCCATGTACGTACCAGAGGAATTTTGTAGTATTGAAACTACTTGACTAAGCTCCATTTCTTGGCTTGGAGGGTTAACAGCTCCATCGACTCGCATGTCTCTAGCGAACCTCGCTAAGTCTTTAGTACCAATCTCTTTAGCAAACTGTTCTCTAGCAGCAGCCGCATCAACTGGGTGTATGCCCTCTACATCATTGCCAAGAAGTAACTGTTGTATTCCAGCTTGTATTCGATATTCTATATGACCTATTCTGCCGAGTTGTAGAGCATAGCTAGTAGCTTGTATGTCTCCTTCCCTCAACATAGTATTGTCTGCGGAAGGGCCAACTCTTTCAGGCTGGTCACCATTGAAGGCATCTACTAAGGCAGTACCAATAGCACCTTTACTTTTACTGGTAGCTAGCTTTCTTCTAAACTTAGCAGCTTCTCGTCTAGTGGGTTGGCCATCTATTGAGGTTGGCACAGGTGTTTTACCAGAAGCTATACCTGCTTCCATTTTAGCAAAGAAAGCATCAGCATCACTGTCTCCTTCTTCGCCTAAGTCTAACCCGCCACTAATATTATCATACATACTCTCTTGAGCAGAGCCATCTATGTTAGCTAGTTGTTCCTCTGGTTCATCCCAAAATCCGTCATCTTCTATATCATCTTCTATGTCATCTCCAAACATATTAGTCTCCTATTCTACGCCTCCTTGACTTGGAGAGGGTAGCATATGTTGTTTAATCTCTAGGATTTGATGAAACATCTCTAGGTCATATATGTTGTAGGTTCCATCTTGTAACTCTCTCAAGGTACATAATGGAGGATTTACTAACAAAGGTTTTACTAAGTACCCGTTTAGCTTAGGATAAATTTTACTGTAATCCACAGGCATAGTAATTTGCTCACCAGTTATGTTTGCTCTGGGGAGGCTTCCTTTGCTAAACCTAAGCTGAAAAAATCGCTAAACTGGCTGTGCATGGTATGACAAAACAACTCCATTACTACAGCTGGATTACCTTCAAACATATTGTTTAAAGTTTCAGGCTCAATCTTACTGCCATCTATACGTACTTGACATACGAAGTGTTTGATTATACGAGCAGCCAATTCTGGGTCAGTTGCATTCATAAGAGCTACAATAGAAGCAGGAATGTTTAACTCTGCCATACGTATTACATTTTCATTGCCAAAGACCTTGCCAGCTTGGGAAAGGTTTTGGAGTGCTACATCTACAGCCCAGTTAGGGATATATATTTCTCGACCATCTTTGATAGTCTTACGATAAGGTTCTTTCATTATGATTTTCCTAGATTAAACAAAACAAAAAAGCCCTACTTCAAATTTAAATTGAAGTAGGGCTAAGTATTAACTATGCACCGAAGTTAGCAGCGTCGTCACCATCGTCACGAAGGAAACTAGTTTGCTCGAACGTAATAACCCAAGTTACTGTGTTCATTGTCTGACCACGAGACATAGCAGGGATAGCAAGAATTACACCGTTAGAAAGTGTAGCTTCATCGCGACCCATGTTATCACGTAACTTCCCTTGGATTGGAAAGATAAGTGCTCCATCAGCATCGGCTTGTGCTTGGAAGTAGTTAGCATAATCCTGTAGAATCTTATTCTCAGGTGCGTTCATTAGTACTGGGAACGTTAAGTCGCCAGCCTTAATACGCTGCATAGATACAACCATGTCACCGTATGCACCGAACTGAGTCGTTGCAATAGGCGCTCGTCTCATGACGTTGATGAGGTTTTCACCAGTACCAAAGCCACGGACATTAACAGTTTGATATTTACCAGAAGCATTAGGAACTTCTAGAATTAAATCAACGTTAGCAAAACTATATTGATACATGTTAGCTCCTATTCAGCAAATGTACCTGATACAACTACTTCATGTAGTGCACCAGCACCAACCATCTCGAAAGATAAGCCAGCATATAAACGATTACCTTTGTCACTTGAAGAGACATCAGCAAGGTCAACAGAGTTGATAACAAAACCATCTGGAAGGTAGCGACCATCTGGCAAGAAGCCAGGAGCTGCTAAGCCATTACGTACAGCAGCAGCTAGGCTACGCTCAAGAGTTGCAGCAGTAGTGTTGATACCAGACTGAGTGTAAGGTACTTTGGTAGCTGATTGGAATAACAAGTTAAACATATCAACTTCACAACGGTTCTCTAACCACAGTAAACCATGGGTAGTATCTAACCAAGAGCCAGAAGCCATTCGTGAATCAGAGTAAGCATTTACTGTCTTACCGATACGCACAACAGCAGAGCCATTCTTAGAACGCAAGTTAGCGAACTCACCAGGAGTTAGGTCTTCGGCAGTGATGGTAGGGATCTGTTTAAGGTTCAAGGTAATCGTTGTATTGATACCAGAGAAGTTAACAGAAGCAGCACGACCAAATACAGCAGCAGATGGATATTGAGCTTTAGTCTTACTAAACGAACTCAATGAGAAACGCAAAGTCTTATCTTTAAGCTTAGATAAAATATCTGTATCAAGTGAACTAAGCACTGATAAGTTATTAGAAGTGTTACAGAATATTTTACTGTTAGCTTCTGCCCAATCAGCGATGTCTTCTGTAGAGTTACCATTGTCAGTACCAGTGATGTCACGGTACTTCTTATGAGTAACTAAGCCAGTAAAGTCAGTACCATTAGCAACAACATTACCTAACGCTTGTACAGGAGATTCAGAACCAAAGCCTTGTTCTACTTTACCTTGATGTTGCTCAAGACCTAAAGCCTCAGCAGCATTGACAGCACCAGCACCAGTACTGCCATCAGCAAATGTAATTGAAGATGAAAGGCCAGTTAAGGTAGATTTAACTTCAAAGCCATAGCCAGTATGAGTAACTGTTACTGAGGCAGCATTGATAGCATTGATAGCATCTTCTAGCTCAGTAGCAATATCATCTAAGTCAGTAGCAGCAGATAAATCTAAATCTGCAATAGCAGCTACACCAGCATCAGTGGTGATAGTAAAGTTACCTAAGTTGCCACCAGCGATTAAGATAAGTTCTTCGAAGGTTTGATGACCACCACCAGTTAAGGTAGCAGGTTGGTCTGACTCAAAGCACGTATGTACTACAAAGTCAGTGGGTGTAGGGGTAGCAGCATAGAAAGCTGTAGCAGCTTTAGCTACTTCGGTGGTAGCATCCCAGTCACTTAACACACCAGCAATACCCGTATAAGCACGACTACGTTCAGCTGAACCTATTGGGTAGATGCTGTTTTCATTTACATCAGCATCGGTTGTTAAGAAACCAAGGATACCAAAGTTACCTCCAGCAACACCAGTAGGTGATACCGAGATGGAAACATTAGCAAATTCAGTAATTTCAATTGCCATTTTTTGTTCCTTAAATATTATTTATTTCAATGTCCATAAGTATTTCTTCTAAGTTACCAGTGATGAACTTACCAGAAATATTAACAGAAGTAATGTTATCTACTACTTCCTCGAACACGCGAGTTACATAGAAATCAACTGAGAACCCCTTCCGGTATTCCCACTCTTTCTCTAATTTTGCATCTTCATTGACGAGTGGCTCGCACTTTATAAAACCATATCCAGTCTCTATCATTAGAGCCTTCATAGCTTCAGAAGTCCACCCATTCATAATTTTAGATGAAGGTATGCCAGATGTATCTACTACACCGATTCTAGCTCTTATCTTCACGAGGCTATGTGTTCGGTATGTTGTAGTGAGTTCATCTTGGTCATGTACTAGTTGGCTAGGCACGCCTTCTTGGTACTCTGCTAGGACTCTGATATGAGCAAATTCACCTTCGGGCTTCTTTGCATTACGTTGCCTTGCAGGATAGGAGAACTTAGGAATACCTACCATAGTGTCCACCATCTTCTGCAAAACTTTTATGTCTGCTAAATCAGGGGTCATGGTTTCCACTCCGTTGATTTCTCTAGTAGGACTGAGAAGAAGCCGTACACAGATTCTTCTGACCTTTGAAGGACATTATAGAAGTTACCTGCGTAACCAACTTTATCTCCTCTATCTATAGGAAATCTATCAGTAACATAAAGAGTTTTGAATTGGCTGAAACGCGTACCACCATCTTCGGAGTGCACTGCTTCACCTTCTTCAAATTGAGAGAACTTGTTACCAGATTTAATAACACCATAGATGTTCTTCTTAGTAACTTTTCCTTCTACCCAAATGTTTTCTTCGTCGTAAGTGCCTTCCGCTATCATGTACCGAATTACTTTGGTAAGCATTCTAGAGTTGAAGGCACGTTGCATTTGCATGGCTATGATACACCTCCCTGAGCTTTACAGCCCTTATGAGATTTCCAAATTTCCATACCCTATACTCCATACATACCAGAGAAGCAAATCTTACGGTAAAAGATTACTCGCTTACCATAGGCAGTACTGTTAAGTTCATCAAAGGTAGGTTCTATATCACCTATTGCACTTTCAATAACTACATCATCTACTTCTTGTTTCTTGATAGGTGCATAAGCAGCACTATCTCCAGTTTCAGTATGTTCAGCAATTGTTATAAAGTGCGCGGTGTAGTACTGGTGAACAGTATCATAGTATCCACGCCATTTGGCTTCCGAACTTATAATTAGTGCAACATCATCTAAGTAGAGTTGCACTACTTCATCATCGACTTCGCAGAATTCTGGAAACCTTAATTGGAAGTCTGCTACACTAGCCGCCATTATTTGCCAGCTTTAGAAGCTTTGTCAGCCTCAGCAACTAACTTCTTAGCAGCATCTAAGGCAGCTGCATCAGCTTTGGCTTGATCTTCTTTAGACAAGCTAGGAGTTTTAATCCATTTAGCAACTTCTTCTTCTTTAACTAGCTTAGCCAGTCGAGGGATAAAAGCTGCATACTCTTTATCATCTAACTCAAGAATTGATTGAGCGGGAAGTGTAATACGTTGTGAGCCAATTTTAAAACTGACGTTGCATAACAGTAAACTTTTGATTTTCATTTTAGTTCTCTTTAAATTGAATGGAAGCCTACCCGTAAGAGTAGGCTTTGTTATTTCTTAACTCTAGCTAGAGCTATTTAAGAAATGTTGGAACGCAGCTGGACGAATCATTTCAACGCCAGCAAAGCGACCGTAGCAGTTTACTTCAAACTCTAGACCTTTGTACTGTACAGGTAAGTGCATGTACGGGAAAGGTTCACGAATACGTGCATTGTCAGCACCAGATTTATAAACAGTGAAGCCACCAACTTGGCCACCAGTAGGGTCAAATGTACCACCAGCAGTAGTTGGGTAGATGCCTTCAAGTTCGTTAATGTCTTTGATTTGAGACTCAGACTTGATGAACTTGTTGTTCTCTAAGAACCACTTCATGATAGACACTAGTGGGAACTCATCAGAGATAGGCGTATTTTCTAAGTACAGCTTATCTTCTACAGACATTAAGATAGTGTCTGGACGGAAGAGTTTCTTAGTATCAATATAAACTTGAGCGCAGGCATCAGTTAAATCTTTAACTACTTCAACACCAGTTTTAAGCCTCCACTGAGGGAATCCACCAGCACCGTCAGCTAACTCAGTCTTCTGGATAGTAAGACAAGGAGCGCCAACAGGCCCATCAAACAACCCATTAAGCTTGTCAGCAGGGCTACCAAACCAGATGATTTGGTTTACTTTCTCTTCGTATGACTTACGAGTAGCTTCGGCTTTACGAGCTTCAAGAGGCATACCAGTTACTTTAGAAGCAGCTAGCTCTTGACGAGAGTAACCAAAGGCATTACCAAGGGTCTTGACAGTAATTGAGTACTCTTCACCCGAGATGTCACCACGAGGCAAATCAGTTGCTTTACCAGCAATGATTGCAGTCTCGCCACGCTTATCGTATGAACGGTAAGTGATAGTATTTATACCTTCACCACCCTCTGTGTTCAAGTCAAAACATACACGACCCATCAGTTCTGGGTAAAGGACATCGAAGCTTTGTGCTTGGATATACTCAAGTTGACGCTGGAAGAAGATACCTTCATCATCATTAAGGAAAGTACCATTGTTAATAAGATGCTCAACAGCATCAGTAATTACATAAGATACTGGCTCTGCGCCTACGATAGCTACGTTAGTTTCGTCTACAGCAAAAGTTGTAACAGTTTTCATTTATTTCTCACTTTAAATAATTAATTACTAGGCTAGTTAGCTAGCCTATGTTTGTTATTAAGTACTACTACTTAATGTCAATACGTACTTTGATGATGTCGCCAGCAACGCCAGCTTCTTCTGCAATCACGTTGGTAGTA
>Ga0209757_10000158_pt1 | contig 17999 bp, 20 predicted proteins | sample ETNvirome_6_1000_FD_185472 | JGI IMG/M metagenome (GOLD analysis project Ga0209757, IMG submission 185472) | Marine viral communities from the Pacific Ocean - ETNP_6_1000 (SPAdes) (version 2) | ecosystem: Environmental > Aquatic > Marine > Oceanic | place: Pacific Ocean | collected 2013-06-19 | reverse complement strand
AGATGAGGAGGGGCTCAATGGAACAGAGTGATCATGATTATTTAGTGGAGTTATTGAATGCAGACAGTGTATTTTATGCTAGAAAATATTTTGGAGGTTTAAATGGCACGTCCTAGTGGAGAGAAGACACGTTGTGGAGGACGTTGGACAGAAGCTAAGTGGAAGTCCTTCATTAAGAATCAACTAAGAGGAGCTACTAGGAAGTGGGCTCCTATACAAGACTGTTTACGTAATGCAAGAGTGAAGAGGGGCTTCTACTTATGTGCTGACTGTGGAGAACATGTGGCCAACACTATTAAGCAAGGAGCTAAGCGGGTGAAGAACGTGTTCATAGATCACATTGAACCCATAGTGCCCACTACTGGATGGATCAGTTGGGACTCATGTATAGAACGTATGTTCTGTGAGGAGGATAACTTGCAACTGCTATGTAAAGAATGTCACGATAAGAAGAGTAAAAAGGAAGCTGCTGAGAGAGCACACCATAGACGTATAGCTAAGGAGAACAAATGACAGACAACACTGAACGTTATTACAAGGAACTCTCCTTGTTCAATCACATAGAGAATGCCTCTCATAGGGCATGGAACAGACTCACCACCATCTCCAACCTGAAGGACAAAGGACGGCCTAGAGATGCTGCTGGCTATCTGGACAAGTTAGATGAGCCGGGGCGTATTGGTGTGGGGCTTATGCTAATGGCCATTAGGAACAAAGGACTAGACACTGTGAAGGCTGAACTTAATAGGGGCATTGAATGAAAGCAATAGTTGTAGATGAGTTGCAAGAAGCTATGAAGAACGCTCTTGTTGATGCTTGGAAGGAAGTGGAGGGGCTGAAGAGGAAGGCTGAGTCAGATAGGTTGATAAAAGAGGCAGAGGACTTCCTCAAGGCAACTGAGCAACGCAGAAAGGTATGGGAGATATTAAATGAAACTACTAGTTATTCCTGATACACAAGTGAGAGCTGGTGTACCTATTGATCACATCAAGGCAGCTGGCAACTACATTGTTAAGCATAAACCACACCACATTGTAGTGATGGGGGATTGGTGGGACTGTCCGTCTCTCTCTCGCTTCAACACCAACCTAGAAGCTGAAGGACAGAGGCTTAAGGCTGACTTAGAGGCTGGTGATGATGCTATGATGGCACTTATGATGCCCATTATTAACTATAATGTTAAGCGTAAGTCTCAGAAGAAGAAAGGATATAAGCCTAAGCTTACATACATTGTAGGGAATCATGACCCACAAGTTAGACTACCACGTCTTATAGAGGAACATCCGATACTGGAGGGCTTCCTTGAAGATAAGACTAACAGGTTTCTTGAGGGACTAGGCTTCGAAGTAGTGGACTTCCTAAAGATAAAGGACATAGAGGGCATCCGCTTCTCTCACTACATACAAAATCCACACAGTGTTAAGGGAGCACCACTAGGAGGTCAGATTGATACAATGCTTAAGAATGCAGGGCATAGCTTTGTTATGGGGCATCAACAGACGTACAAGATGGGGAAGCACTACTTGTCTGATGGTACACAAAGGCTAGGCATTGTAGCTGGAGCCTTCTATGACCATGAGGAGCGCTATCAAGGCCCACAGGGGAACAAACATTGGAGAGGCATAGTGCAGCTTAATGATGTTAAGGACGGGAGTGCTGACGTCTGTGAGCTATCTCTGGACTACTTAAAGAGGAAGTATTTATGACAACTAAAAATAATGTATTGTTAGGGGCTACATGGTGTGGCCCTTGTAAGCGTGTTAAGGAATTCTTAGAGAGTAAAGGTGTGAGCTACACATACGTAGATGTAGACACAGAAGAGGGGCTAGGCCTAGCTAAAAACTGGCGTGTTAGGTCAGTACCTAGTATGTCTATAGATGGCAAGATAGTTAGTGGTGACAAGGAAATTATGGGGATGTTTAGTGAACAAGAGTAATAAAATATTGAGTGACGTAACCATCTTCAACAAGTATGCTAAGTATGTTGAGGAGAAAGGACGAAGGGAAACATGGGAAGAGTTGGTGACACGTAACAAGGAGATGCATCAACGTTCCTATCCACAGATAGCAGACCAGATAGAAGAGGCTTATAAGTATGTCTATGCAAAGAAAGTGTTGCCCTCCATGCGCTCCCTACAATTTGGGGGCCGCCCCATTGAAGTGGCCAACAACCGCATCTATAACTGTGCCTTCTTGCCAATCGACCACATTGATGGATTCAGTGAGCTTATGTTCCTCCTCCTCGGAGGTACTGGAGGAGGCTATTCTGTACAGAAGATATGGGTGGATAAGCTCCCAACAGTTAAAGGAACTCTCTCTGAGTCTAGAAGATTTCTCATTGGAGACTCAATTGAGGGCTGGGCTGACGCAATTAAAGTTTTGGTTGAAGCACACTTTCTCGGAAAGCAAGAGCCTAGCTTTGACTACAGAGATATTCGGGAGAAAGGCGCTGCGCTCATTACTACAGGAGGTAAAGCTCCCGGCCCAGCACCACTGAAACATTGTATTGAAACACTTAAAGGGAAATTAAATGAAGCGAAAGGCCGCAACCTCAAACCTATTGAAGTGCACGACATCTGCTGTATTATTGCTGACGCTGTGCTTGCTGGTGGCATTCGTAGGGCTGCGCTCATCTCCCTTTTCGACAGAGATGATGCTGAAATGCTCCGCAGCAAGTCAGGCAACTGGTGGGAAGCCCACCCCTATCGGGCAAGAGCAAACAACTCAGTGGTTCTGCCAAGAGGTGAGGTTGAGAAGGAAGAGTTCTACGAACTAATGAAGATAGTGGAGGCTAGTGGTGCTGGTGAACCGGGCATCTACTGGACTTCTAATGAGGAGTGGGGGACTAATCCTTGCTGTGAAATAGGTCTGAGACCGTTCCAATTCTGCAACCTCTGTGAGTTAAATGCAGATGATGTAGAAGATCAACACGACTTGAATGCTAGAGCTAGGGCTGCAAGCCTCATAGGGACTCTACAAGCAGGCTATACAGACTTCCACTACCTACGCCCTATCTGGAAGCAAACTACCGAGAGCGAGGCTCTAATTGGCGTAGGAATGACTGGCATTGGATCTGGTGCTGTACTTAAACTTAACTTACGGGAGGCAGCTGATGAGGTTGTTGATGAAAACAAGCGGGTGGCTGCTCTTATTAATATTAATCCTGCCGCTCGGACTACTACTGTTAAGCCTAGCGGTACTAGTTCCCTTGTTGTGGGGAGTAGTTCAGGGGTTCATGCTTGGCATAATTCTTACTATGTTAGACGAATGAGGGTGGGAAAAGATGAAGCATTATATAGCTACATGGTTAAAGAAATGCCAGAGCTGGTGGAAGATGATAAGTTTAACCCTAAGGGAGCGGTATTGTCTTTTCCTCAGGCTGCTCCGAGAGGTGCTATACTCCGTACGGAATCCCCAGAATCTCTCCTCGACAGAGTTAGGTTATTTAATCTTGACTGGGTTCGTCATGGGCATGTTAGTGGGGACAACACCCATAATGTTAGTTGCACTATTTCTCTAAAGGACGATGAGTGGGGAGGCTGCATTGACTGGATGTGGAGTAATAGAAATGAATATAACGGCATCTCAGTTCTGCCTTATGATGGTGGCTCCTATGTGCAAGCACCATTTGAAGACATTACAGAAGCTAGATACTATGAACTGGAAAGTTCCCTCACTGCAATTGACCTGTCGAAGGTCACAGAGGAGGTTGATAACACAGACCTATCAGGAGAGGCAGCATGTGGCGGAGGATCTTGCGAAATAACTTTCTAACAGGCAATAAAAAAGGAGAGGGGCATACACCCTTCTCCTTCTTCCTTACTACTTAGCTGTCAATATTCTGTTCAACCTGCTCACCTCAGAATATATCCTCTCTTGTCCTTCCTTCAGGTAGGACATGCTAACCTGACCTCTAGCAATTGCCTCTGCCATCCTGTGGAGTTCCTCATCCTGCCTCCTCTGTTCAATAGCCATCACCTCAACTACCTCTATAGCATTAGCAAGCCTCTCATCTGCAACATCCATTTTACTTTGGGTGGTAGTGTATACACCTAAGAGCCCCCCAGACACAGCTATAACAGCTGTCCCCGCAGTTATCCAATCTGGCAGGTCACTTATCATCCCCTACCCCTCTTAAACCAACTCTTAATTTCATTATACATCACCTGTGGAGCTGGCAGTAGCCAACCCAATATTAGTAACAACACCACCCAAGGGGGCATCTCCTCTACGTTAGTGGTGTTCACACCCCCTGTAATGCTCTCTGACACTATCTCAGACGTGTCCCCTACCCTACCTACCACTGACTCCTCCTTGTCGCCTATGGTGGTGTCTACTTCTAAGCTAGGCCCACCCCCACTATCGAACAACATCCCTGCTACATCAAGTGCTGAGCAAGACGCCAAGGTCAAGCTCAACAACAACACCACTACTTTCATAAGTCCACCACTTGTAAGAAGGAAGCTAAGAAAGCCATCACTATCTCGTCCTCTTCTTCTATTTGTTTAAGGAGTCGTCTTCTTTTACCAGACAAACCTCCCCCACCAGCGTAGCCACCCCCTACATCAACCTCCTCCTCATCACCCCTATAGTAGCTAGAGGCGTAGTAGTTTGAGGAGTGGTAGTTGCTGCCATACATCAACTAACATCCGTGACTATGGCTGTGCGTTGTCCATTACTATCCACGGTAGCAGTTATCCTATCTGTGCTATCCGCAGCATCCCTAAAGGTGACAGTGTTACCAGAGACAGCCACCTTACCAGCAGCTTCTGCTCTAATAAGCTTCAACTGTTGTTCAAACGTCTCCCCATTCTCCACCACCTTAGCAAACAAAGCATCTACTATATTAGTAATATCCTGTGTTGTTAGTGTAGTGGCGCCAAGGCTCTCTACTGTAGCTGGCTGGGGAGCGATGGTGAGCTGCTCTGTGCTAACCCCTACATCAACATCATTGTTCATCAGGGGAAAGGAGGTTAGTACGAGGTTCTCTGTATTACAAAATACGTTAGTGTTGCTAGTCACCACCGCAGGTATAGTTGTGATAGTGAGATTCTCTGTAGTGCAGAGTACATCATCACCCCTAGTTGAAGCCACAAAGGTGGTTAATGTGAGGTCAGCTGTACTACAAAGTACATCAACATCCCTACTTATTAACGTTGGGTTAGTGGTAATAGTTAGGCTCTCTGTTGAAGCCTGTACATTAGGATTACCTGCAACCTTGACAATGGCTGGATAGGGGGTGATTACTAGAGATTCTGTACTCGCAGACACAGCAGCATTATCACTCGCTATTACAACATCTTCTCTGTGTTCAAACGTCCTGCCATCTACAGCAGTATAGTTAATTACTACTTCATGTGTGCCTACGGTTAGTTTCATAGAGGGATTAGTCCTTCAATTTCTTCAAAATCAATATCGGGGTCAAGGTATAGAAGGCGGTTATTGATAATACCATCCCCAAAATACGCATTCCCAAATCTTAAAACGTCTTTTGTACTATTGTCTTTTAGCTTTTGAATCACGCTTTTAACTTGAGCATGACTCGTCAACCGTTGATACCCCTCCAACATACATGCAATCACCCCCGCAGTGTAAGGTGTGGCAAAGCTGGTTCCTGAAACTAGGGCATAGTGATCCTGTTCGAGTATGTCGGCTGTAACCAGATAGTATCCGGGGGCATAAAGATCAACACCTGAACCGTACCCCGTTGTCCCTCTGTACTGACTAGATGCTACTGACATAGGCAGGTCAAAAGCGTCAGTGGCACCGACAACAACAATATCTTCATGCGTCTCTGCTGGAAGAAGGAAAGTATTGTCCAAATCATAATTTTTATTAGCTGCTGCTATACAAACTATTAACCCGTCAGCAAAGATGTCATCATACGCTGCTGTCGCTGCTGGGGAAGGTGTATAATCCTTCGTTGAACCATAGGAAAAACAAACCACTGCGGGTCTGTTGGTTCCTGTTCTGGTCATGTAATGATCATACGCAATCTCGACTAGGCCAACCCATTCCATCTCGGTTAGATCTGTTCGTCCCTCAACAGCAACTGCCCAGAGTTGGCTGTCCCTTGCTATCCCGTTGTGATTGCCCCCCGCACATGCTGCAACCTGTTGCCCATGCCTGAAGCCTGTCCCGTTTGTTGTGTCAATAAAATCCGTATCCCCCACCACCGCGCCATCTGTCACTAAGCCCCCACCGAAAGCTAACCTATTCGGTGCAAACTCTCTATGAGACGACCTGAACCCCGCGTCTAGGACGTAAATATCAACCCCTGAGCCTGTCCTTTTAGCCCTATACGGCAATGAATGATTAATCACAACCGGTGTTGTTGATTTGGTGAACGGGTTGTCACGCCTGATTATCCTATGTGGCCCCCATGAATGTCTGTGATCCCCGTAAAAACCAAGGTTGGGGTTGTTATCTCTCGCTGGTAAGGTTAAGACATCGGGGTTTGATACATCTACCTCTTGAGGTTCGATAGATACGTTGGGGGTAACTGTGCAGCTTTCAATACTCACATGGTCACGGAATGCAAAATCTTCTAGGTTACATTCAATGTAAAATATACGTTTAAATCGTGGTGTGTACGTATACCCCTGTTGAATGAGCAGAGCCTCAAACTCTGCATAGTTTGTTCCCTTTTTCAACACCGCGCCTATCATGATAATTTCTCGATAGTTCGCACGTTGTAGAAAGAGTGATCTACATACACGTTTGTGACGTCAGTGCAGTGAATCTGTATTAAATCACCTGCCACCACCTCAATTTCAGGGGATGTGATCATGGTGTAGTTACCGCTACCCTGCACCCTAGCAATAGGTGTGGTGGTATTGGAGTTTTTTAATACACTTACCGTGGGGTCCGGGTCTTCTGTATGTAATTGACAAACCACTTGAACCTTTGTTACACCCGCCGGGATGATAACGGCTCCCGCCGAGGCGTAGAAACCTGAATCCCAAACGATGTGATCAAAAAATACAACACCCTCGGGTTGCTGTGTCGTCGCCCCCATTGCGGAGATTTCTAAGTAGCACCCGTAAGAAGCATCTGTCTGCCAAGTGGGGGTAGTCACTCCTGTTATATACGCAGCTATCTCATCTAGCGTATACGCCGTTGCTGCTCCCCCTCCTGTCTCAATAGGCAGTAGGTCAGTCCCTGCTGGTACTGCTGTTGGGTTTATTGTTTTAAGTTCGCTAAAAGTAGCCATTTATCTTACCTCTAAAATTTGAGTCCCTGCACTTAGGGGCTGGTGTCCATCAAGTTCTTCCATTGAAGAAATCTCTAGTGGTACAACCGTTAGTGTTGCGTCGAAAACTGTACCACTGAAGTTAACCACCATAGGATTACCATCAACTGTAGCCGTTAAGGTTTGTATATCGTGGGAAGTTGTCCCCGATAGTTCAAAATCCCCGGAATCTTGACTGTATACAACATTCTGGATCTTAAGTATTCTATCCAGAGCTGCAACAGGATTGAGAGTAGCTACGTGTGAAACAGGGGGCAGACCTACTTCCACCACAGGTCTAAGAAACGAGAGGAAAGTTAAGGGATTTGAGTAGCCTGTAAAGTACGTTACTCCGTTATGATCAACCTCATTATCCTCAGCAATAACTGAGACGGTGTATGTTTCGTTCTCTATTAAATTAGTTAACGCATAACTAACACCGGCTATATCTTCTACGAATACTGTTGGGCCACCCTCTTGAACCACCTTCAGCTTGTATAGGAGCCCACCTTCGTAGAATACAGCTACATTGTTAAGTGTAGCGGTGTGCCCTATCAAGCCCAGATTAACAACCACAGGCTCTACAGTATACGCAGTTAATGTTTCAAGGTTGACGGTAGGGGTTACTACCCCTAGGTCAACACGGAGGGCACTCTCTACTACAGGGGATACTGAATTGAGGGTGGTAGGAGAGAGTATTGTCCCTATTGCTGTCCAAGCAGGGGCAACAGGGATAAATGAAACCGTTGGTGTATAGACATGCGGGTACTCAATACCACCCAGTCGCTCTATAGTCTGAACGCTTACATCATAATTATCATTCTCTATAAGTCCTGTTAAAGTATGGCTGGTACTGACTAAATCATTTACATAATTAGTACTAGCCCCCTCGATATGATCTACTTTTAAATTGTAGGAGTTCCCCGTAAAGGCTGTAAAGGGGTCTACAACTTCCAGTGTTGCAACGTGGCTTATAAGGCCTAAGTCAACCCCCACGGCTGCTACTTGTGCAACTGCGTTTAACGTTGCGCCAATAGTTAGGGTGGGGAGGTCGATAGCTACAGAGCTTGAGGCAGCTGTAAATGTTGCGACACCCGCAGACGAGAGGTAAACTGCCCCCGTTTCTTCTTGCCTCTGGAAAACCCTTACCTCATAGTCTTCCCCCGTTGTTAACCCTGTAAGTGAAACGCTGGTAAGTGAGGTATTCGTCACTGCACCTTGCGGATCACCTACTATGTTATAGCTATAGTCATAGGTGATTGCCATATATCTAGCCCCAGCTTACTGTTGCTGATGTACCTGTTACATCATTTACTTGTACCACAGGTGGCGTAAGTACTAAATCCTCATCTGGATAAGGAGCTACATCACCATCCGTACCTACTGAGATGTAGGTAAAGGCTGAGCTTTCTGTCCCTGCCGCGCCAGTGGTGCTAGGTGTAACAACAGCGAATGGTGTGTCTACAGCCAATCCTGTAGAGCCCTCGATGTTCCAATCAGTAGGCTCTTGATCTTCCGCCGATTCAATCGGGAACGCAAAGGTTACAAACCATGTTCTCTGGGCATAGGTACCATCCGTTTGTACCTTTATTCGGGAGGCCATGGGGATTGCCTCTGCGGTAGTTCCGGGGTCTACATCCTTTGTGGTGCCTAATCCTACTGTCCCTTGAACATAACTACCACCATCCATATACCCATTCAGGTAGCTAGAAGAGGGGATACCACCCCCCGTCTGGGTTATAGTGGGGTAGTACCTGAAACCATGCTTAGTTAGTATTTGGTTTGCTACGTATTGATATCGGGTAGCCTGATCGGTACGTACAAGGAGAACCTCATACGAAGTGTACATAGCTTTTGAGGTCATAAATGAGCTTGAGACTAGTTCAGTGGACCTCCAGTAATCAGCTGCTATTCCCCCTGCCGTAACTATGAAGTCCCCACCAGCGTCATTCTCCCACCACCCAAGGTCACTGAGCAGGGTGCCTACTGGATACTTTCTTGCATCAAAAACATATTGAGCCATGAAGTATTCCCCCTACTGTGAAGATAAGCCGCCAGCTGCTGGGCGTGCCTCTAAGTTTTCGCCATTGGTAGTGGCAACGAAGTCGTATGCATACACTGGGACTATGTTAGTGTCGTCCCCGCCAGTCGTATCTGAGTCATAGCAAACTAGCAGTTTGGCTAACGTGTTATCAGACGTGCCTCCCGCAGACGCCCATACTTGATCTGGTATGTCTATGACTAGAGTATCAGCGCCATTGTCAACTGTCACTGTGATACTGTCCGTATCTGTGAGTTCCTTACGTGCGTAGTTAGTAAAAGTAGCCTCTGTATTACCACCTGCTGCTAACAGTAGTGAGAGGTTTGCGTAGTCCCGTAGGGCTGAGTCCGCCTCTGATGCTTGCAAGAGGACAAGAGTAATCGCAGAGTTTGCTGGTGTGTTATCGTTTACATTAGAAAAGTAGGTTTTGTCCTGACCCTTCGCTGTGTTAAAAATGAAATCTGTCATGAAGATTTTCCTTATAGGTAGTGTGGGTGTGTCTTATTGCTGGCACAAGATTGTATACTTGGCCTGAGAAGGGTAAGGCTATGGGGCTGTCAAAGAAGCAATTCCATTGGCGTTCCAAGTAATGGTTAGTGTACCAATTGACATGTTGACTGGCCCTCCTAACTCTATGAAAGCTATAGCAGGGTTTCCTGCTTGTGTGGCGTTGTAGATGAGTCCCCAGTATGCATCAGTGTCGTTATTACCATCTAGAGCCCATGTTGGGTTGGTGGCTGAGTCCATAGTGCCTGTACCAGCACTCTCACTCCACACTGTTGACCAGTCGCCTAGAGACCCGCCACCAGCTACGTAGGTACCAGCTGTGCCTACCTCTGTAAAGTCACCTAGAGCTGGTGTAGTTGATGCTGCTGTAGGGTCTGTCGTGTTATCCAACACTGCCACTCTAATATCGTCTGTTGCTGCCCAACCTACAAAGTAGTCGAATGTTCGTGCTTCGTTGAACCAAGTAATATCGCCTGCTGCCATGTTATATCTTCCTATTATCTATGTTTAGTTGTTTGTGTGCTAGGTTGTTGGTGTTGCTGTGATGCCTGTAAGGACACCGCTATGATTTCTTTCTATTGAGAAGTTGTACGTTGGTCTTACTTCCACTTTGTTTGTTAGTTTAAATACCTTCTCTACAAGACCTTCTACATCTAAAGGGGGAGGGGGTGTGTGAGACAATCCCTGCACCACCTTCTCTATCTCCCCCTCTCGCTGTATACGAGCCTCTCTAAGCTCTTTTACAAGCTCCCCTATAATAGCCTCTAGGTCAGTGGTCAAGCTAACGCTAGAGAGGCTGTCAATAGCTTCTTTGATTAGAAGGGCATCACTTGAGTCTGCCAGCTTCTTATATTGTGTAGCCATGCTATCTCCTCCTACCACCCTTCACTTCAAAACGTTCCCCACTCTCTGGGTCTTCATACACACCATCGTCCATGCCTTTATACTTGTTAGCTTCAGCCTGTCCCATGAGTGCTTGTTGGAAGTCCTCTACTCTCGTTGGGGTTTGTTCGTTCCACTTACTATTAGCAGCCTCTCGAGCAGCCTCCCCATACTTCCCCTTCTTCATCAAGGCCCAAGTATCTTTGTGCTCCCTATTCCACTTAGTCCCCAGTTGGAAGTTTACAGAGGTGAGAGCTAGTAGGAGCTCTTCATTATCCTCCCCTAGCTCCCCTGCTTGCTTCTGAGCAGCTTTAGAGGCCTTAGTTATGTCAGCCTTAAGCCAAGCGTCAACAACCTCCTGTGGTATCTCTGTGCCTTCTGGATAGAGGGATTGCTCTTTCTTAGACAAGAGGTGACCTACCCCACCAGTAAGCTTCCCAAGAGTGTCCTTATAGGACTTACCTACAACGCCCTCTCTGAGCTTAATGTGCTCTACCACTTCATCCTCAACATCAGGAGGGTCAGCCCTTGCTACCATGGGGGCGAGAGTCCCTACAGGAACAGAGGGGCTTAAATCCTCTGCCCTCACCGAGAGTGGCATCAGTTTCCCCACTGGGGTTTTAAGTTCCATTAGACTTCCTCCCAGTCTCAACAGGAGTGCCATTAGTAATAAGCCAGATGTCGCCTGCTTCATCTACCATCTCCTCTCCCTCATACTGCGAATAGTCTACAACCTCTGGCTGTGACTCTTCTTGAGTAGAGGGTTCTCCATACTTGCTTGGCCACAGGTTAGCCCTCTCCCTCTCGAACGTAGGGGCAAACCCATCTCCAGAGACATTACCCATTGCATTAAAATATGTAGTGAGGGCTCCCCCCACTTCTCTGTTCATTTTGTCAGCTACACTACGTGTCCACGGATCTGGAGTCTTGGCCCTAAACACCACTTGACCACCACTGCTATCCATCTCTATGTCCTCCTCACTAACACCAAACCTTTGCCCCTCCCTCTTAAGCTCAGAGTCCACAAGGTCTTGGACTTTTGGGTAGACATAGTTTGTAGCATTGTTAATCAAAGTGTCTGCCAAATTTAACCTTGCTGTTGGTGTTAGACTGGCCAAGTTGTCCTTAACAAAAGACCCTACACGAGGCTGAGCCAACCACTCCAATAGCTTCTTATTCTGAGTGGGCTTGTCTTCAGCATCAATGTACCGATTAGCACCTTTCAGTGTGTTGTCAATATTAGTAGTGAGTTCTTGCAGATCAGCTTCAGGTTGCCCATTGGCTCCCATACGTGTTAAGTTGTCTATACCCTCTGTTAAGCTACCTAAGTAAGTAGCCATGTCTTCACTGTCTTCTGTGACATCAACAGGCTTGCCACCATCAACAACAGGCTTACTGTTCTGATTGAGAAACTGGAGAGACTTCTTACTTATTTTAGCAGCTAGTGCTGCGTTGTTATGACCTGTCAAAGTGGAAAGAGAGGACAGCTCAGCAAGCTCTGGGTCTGCTGTAAGCTGATTCTGCTGTGCCTGTGCAATCATCAACTTATTGCCATTCTCCACTTCTGTTAAGAGGTTGGTGCTGTCTAAGTTGTTTAGTGCCACGTCATACAACCCCAACAGAGGCTTAGCTAAAGCTTCCACTTGAGCAGGGGGTACGTTACGAGACATTTGAGAGACGAGAGCACCAATCTCTCCCTTGGCTGCTTGTAGTTGTGCCTCAGCTGCCTTCCTATCTATCTGTCCAGAAGTATAAGCTCCCACTACCTGCTTTACCTTATTCTTAGTAGGAGTTCTGTGGGTGGCTGCTAGGTTGGCAATGGCCACATAGTTCTTATCTGATATCTTCTTGTCAGCTAGGTCACGCTCCTCTTTAGCCAACCCCATTCTAGCCCTCTTAAGTCGGAGGCCTTCCAACTCTTTCATGTCAGAAGTGGATTGGGTAAGGGCCAATTGATACTCCTTCAACCCCTCCTCTGCTTCCTCTGGGGCGTCTGTCTCTAGGATATACCCAGCAACTACTGCTTCCCCCCTCACCTTCTTAAAAGCCTCCTCCTCTGGACTTAACTCTGTGAGGGTCTTCCCTAGCACAGTGGCTTGGAAGTCCTTCATCATCTTAGTCTTAGTCTCATGAGGAAGTGGTGAATCAGTAAAAGACTTAGTTAGGAATGTGTCTACAATAAGGGCTTGAGACCCATGCTTGGTGGCAAGTCCTCTGGCCCTCATCAACTCCTTAGAGAACAGCTCTTCCTGTCCAGAGATGGCAGCTTTCTGGTCTGCCTCTGCTGACGTTTTATACACCTGCCCGGCTTGTGCAAGGACATTGGCCACTCCACCAACCCCCTGTGCAAAAGCAGACATTCTCGTAGCAGCTGAGTTGTCTTGTACAGGGGCTTGTACAGACTCTACATCACTCAATTGCCTTTCTCTTGCCCCTAGCTGTGAAAAGTCAGCCATCTGTACTATCTCCCATCTGTTCTGTTGACATGATATACTCTATCACTTCACCTATTTGATCACTCACCCCAGCTCCATGAGCAGCCTCCATAAGGTCTTCTGTACGTACATAGTTCAAGTTTCTTTGAATGAGGCCTAATACACCATCATCCCCTTGACTCACATCTCTCATTAGCAACTTCATATACTCCTCTTGTTGCCCTGTGGAGAAGTCCGTAGCTGTCCAGAAACCCCTGAGCATATGTTGCTGAAACTCGTCCTGATCTACGCTAAGACCTTTTCTAGCACCAGCTTGCTTCTGTGCTAAGTATATCTGTTTAACGTCATCACGTGCTTCTTGAGAAGCTTTGTAAACATGCTGTTTAGTCTCTCTAGAATAAGCCTCTTGCAAGCTACCAAAACCTAAAGACTTAGCTAACATCTCAGGAGTGGTGATAGCTGTATCAGTGATGCCTGCTGAAGAGTTATAACGTCTGTCATACTCTTGTACAAACAACTCTCTAAAGCTCTTACTTAAGTTCATATAACCAGAGGAGAAAGAAGCAAAAGTTTTCATTAACTCCATACCAGACATCTCTCCCTCACCTTCAGGTTCTCTGACAAACTTGTAGGTCTCAGTGATTATGTTCATAGCTCTAGGGTTATGCCCAGCCCACAAGCTTAGTGCTGGAGCATTACTTAATATCTCCCCAACGTCTGTCGTAAGTAGCCCATGTATTAAGTCTAATGGGGCATTTGGGTCTACCGCGGCTAAGCTTGAGAAGTCAACTTGGGTGTTGTCATCAAACATTAGCTGGGCTGCCTTGTTAAACAACATCCCCTCTAGTCCATTTGCTATAAAGTCTCTCGTCCCCTCATCTTCTATCTCTAGGTTAGAGACTATTGAATAACCTATTCCTACAGGCATTGGTAGCACCACAGCATTGAAAGCTGCTAGCTTGGCTCGCTCTGTACGAGACAGAGCCCTATTAGTCATTTGCAACATAGCCTTGTGCGGCACTTGCATGAACTGGAACAACAAGGCTAAAGCATTCTTATTGTAAGGCATATCTCCAGCAGCATTCATGTTAAAGGTGTAATTACGAGCCTTGGCCATAATCTCATCTCTAGTACGTCTGCTTGCCAAGTCCTTCCCTTCTTCAAGCGCCCTGTTCCTGTGAGCCAACCAAGAGGACATAATATTAATACGCTCTCCTGCATCAAAACCAATCTTCCTGTTAGTCCCCACTACAGCCTTATGCACCTTCTTTATTCTGCTGAAGTGTTCAGTATCTACTAGGTGGTCTAGGCCTGCTTCAACTAAGTTGTTGCGGTCAATAGAAGCATCAAAGCCTGTCTTCCTATACTCTTCAGCTAGCGCATGGGCTTCATCAGCAGACATCCCTATCAGCTTGTTAAGTCCCTTGACATCCTTAAGCTTCCCACCAGTAATCATAGACAAATGTATTGCCATCGTGTCTCTAGCAAGCTTTTGGCTCACAACATATTTAGTGAAGTTAGCTGCTAGTAGAGAAGCCTGATGGCCCTGTACAACAAATTGACGTAGTGGGTTGAGGGCTAGGTAAGCATCAAATGCTCTTGCCTTGAACCAGGCTGTAGGACTTTGCACCTCATCCACTGTAGCACGTATAATTCTTTCACCAAGTGCAGACTTACCACCAATTAGGTCAGCCATACCATTAAGTAAGGCCTTCCAACTATCATCCAACCCATTCCTATAACCATTCTCTAAGTAGTTAATATACTCTAGGTTAGTACGAGCATCAGCCAACCTCTTGTTGGTGCTAGCCTCATCAACCTTGAAGTCCTCAGCCTTGCTGGGGAAGACAGTTTGTCCAGAGTTTGGATCAACCTTAACTAAGTCTCCATAGTCATTCATAAAGCGTTGTTTGTAACGTTCTATGTAGTCTCTCATTGCTGTCCGTCTAGAGATGGATCGTACTGAGTTCAGCAAGGCATCTGCTGGCCCCTCTACGGCCCCTAAGCCATTCCCTTGTATGTTTGTATCAGTTGACCCTAAACGATCACCACGGAGCCTCTGAGAGGTACGTCCAATAGAACTGTTTATCTGCCACTGATCATCTTCCATCTGCCCAACTGTTCTGTCCTTATTGTCCCTAAAGCCATATTCAACTGTAAGGTCATTGTTGCCTCGGTTCATGTTTAAGGTAGCAAGTTCAGCCTCTTTCTTTGTAGCTGCTGTTTTAACTGCTTGTGTTCTTACAACATTGCCTTCAGCATCTTTCACCTTCTTAATAACAATGTGAGGGTCTTTATACCGTACAGTGTAGTAACCTTCTCTGTAGTTCAACACTCTGTCAGTTTCCTGTAAGTCTTGAAGCATAGATTGGTTCTGCTTATTACGTACTAAGACATGATCAAAGTCCTTGCCATCAGCCTTCTCTGTACTACGGAGCTTGGCTAGTGTACCACCATTGTCATACAATTCATCTACCTCTTGTTGAGATAAACGTCTGGTCTTACCTGTAGCTGAGTCATAAACTGTCCCAACACCCTTGGTATTCACCTTCCCTACTTTACGAGCTACAAGCTCAGTGTTACTTCCTGCATCTATAAAACGTTGGTAGCCCCCTGCCTTAAGAGATTTAACTAAGTCTAAGTTCTCTAGGTGGTACAGTTGATCCCAAGAGTCTTTCCACTTGTCCAGTAGTCCTATCTCTTCACTACTATACCCCTTAGCTTTTAATGTCTTGTAAGGAGTTTTAACACCAGAGAAGTTATCATTCTTAATAACTTCCATAAGAGCTACTTGACGCTCTTTGTCTAATTTGTTGAAAGGAGCTACAAATGCCTCTGCATTTTTAATAAGAGCAGTTTCTATAGAAGAGGCTCTCTCCACTGCTACATTAGCACCAAGAGTGATGCGAGGGTCTAGCACTGAGTGGATGTCTAAGAGGTGTCTCTGTACAGATGACTTACCTTTCTTAGCTTGGTTGAAGAAGGGGATACGATCAAAGAAGTTTCTCTTCACCTGTAGCCTATCCCACTTAACATCCATTGGGTCAAAGTCGTGTTGGAAATTCACTTGTATTAAGTAGTCATCACGTAGGTTGGCTTTCTTAAACTCATCAGGAAGCTTCTTCTTCTTCTTAACTAAGACGTCTCGTATAGCTTGTTTAGCACCAATGTCCTTTAGGTTTGTCTCGACATACTCATCACCAACTCTGCGTAACACTGTTAAATCAGACTCCTCTACTCCATAGTCTCTAAGGGCAAACAATGTATTGTCTATGCCAACTTGTGGGTCTTTATAAGAGCTGTCAGCTGGGCCATACACATTCTGGTAGACAGCTGTTCCATCTTCATTTAGTTGGGGGCTCTTATACTGAGCCATATTAGTTCGATTAGTAATTCCATTTACTCGTTGTACTCGCTCTACACCCTTACGCTGGGCACTCAACACCTCGTCTGGACTCAAATCTATCCTTCCACTGTGTATGAAGTCCTCTACGTAACGGGCTAAGTCATATGGCTTACTCTCTACACTCCCATCTTCTACACGTACTTGAGGTGCTTCAGCATCAACGATGACATCCTCTCTTGTAGCTCCGTGAGTGGTCCTAGCAGCCTCATCAGTCTGCCCTGCCTCTGCTATAGCTTGTAACTTACGGGCTTCATCTGGGTTGACTTCAGCAGCTACCTTAGCAGGAGAGGTTGGTTGTATACGGGCTCTTAGTTTTCTAGCACCCACTTTAGCTAGGGCACTTGACTTAGTTGCTAACTTAGTCCCTCTAAGCACTCCGCCTAGACCAACTAAATCAGCAATGCCAACAATGTTGTCCAAGGCTTGTTCAAAAGTTCCGTAGTAGTTACCATCCACGATTGACATGAATAGGTCTTTCTGGGCTAAGTCATTATCATTAGTGAAAACAATCCCCTCTGAAGAGTTAACTACTGAAGCTAACTTTCTGTCAAACTCTCTTTGCTCACTGTGTCCCAAAGAGGCTCTGTATTCTTTGAGATCTGCCTTTGCATTCCCAAGAAGAGAGAAGGCCTCTACTGCTGCTCCTACACTCCCACCCCTCATCCTCCTTACAGTCTCCTCTGTTATGAGACTCTCCGAGAATGGTATTAGTATTTCTACAAAGTCAGCAACTGCATGCATTCCACCCTTATTAGTAGAGAGGAGGTTGCCGTTAAGAAGGGCTTGCCTCTCCCTAAGCGTGGCATTAACTTCGTCACTTATGGCTACAGCATCTATTCGTATGTCTTCACTGACGAGGTCTTCATCCCCATCCGCTCCCATTCCAAGCTCTTTAGACATTAAGTCCATAGAGTTAGGCTTCTCTTGTTGGATGCCAGCCATGCTCATTACTAAGCTATCTACCTCCCCTTGGGAGAGATCCGGATTTAGCACCATCTGAGACGCTAGGTTATGACTTACTCTGACACTATCCTGATGCACTCTACTGGTAATATTGTCCATACCAGCTTGCCTCTCTTGGGCAGGCAGCTCAGAGAGTGCGGAGAAGGTTTGAAGTAGTTTCCCTTCTGTCCCCTCCATTAAGGCACCTTGTGCTGCTACTGTGTTGTCAGACAACTCAGACACAACTGAACTCTCTACAGGAGCTGCTGAGAAAGAACTTAAGTCCTCCTCCCCAACACTCCCAAACTTAGCTAAATCTGTCATATCATATCCTATTTATTCAGTCTTACCAGCAGAGAAGGCTGAAAAGCCTAGTTGCATCAAGGAGGCTCCCATTTGACCTTGTGCTAAGTCTTTGTTAGCTGCCGAGTTGAAGTTAGCTGCACTCTGGTTCAACCCAGAGACAGTTTGATTGGACAACGTAGCACCACTAGCAAAGGCTTGCCCCGCAGCTGCCAAGGTTTGACCACTACCAATGGTGGAGGCCTCTATGCTA
>Ga0209757_10000157_pt1 | contig 18088 bp, 21 predicted proteins | sample ETNvirome_6_1000_FD_185472 | JGI IMG/M metagenome (GOLD analysis project Ga0209757, IMG submission 185472) | Marine viral communities from the Pacific Ocean - ETNP_6_1000 (SPAdes) (version 2) | ecosystem: Environmental > Aquatic > Marine > Oceanic | place: Pacific Ocean | collected 2013-06-19 | reverse complement strand
GGTAAACTTTTCGCACTTATCCATTTCCATTGCCCAAAACCCATCTGACACGTTCCATCTACTCCAATACTTAGGAGCAATAACAGTTTTAGACAAGCCCAAGGCAGCAGGAAAAAATCCAAATGCGGAGTTTGATATTATTAAAGTCTCGGCTGTAAATAAATTTTCAAAATGTTCCGTCATGTCTCCAGAAAAAATATTGCCGTTAGGTATTATGGAAAGAGCGTACGCAGGATCATCTGTTACAATTTCAACTTCCGGATTGCCTAACCTATCGAGTGCCAGGTCCCAATATTTTTTTGGCAGTACTAGATCAGGGACATTTTTGTACTCCCCACCTCTAATATTACATATAACCTTACCCTTTACAACAGGGTTTCGTTCTATAACAGGTCCCAAATTTAGCCACTCTACAAACAAGTCCTTGTTTTTTTGCAGCAAGGATCCGTAGTGCATCAAGCCCTCTAGTTTGGTGTTGTCAGGAACGGAAAAAATTTTCTCGTCCATGTCGCTAATATTACAATCAACGAAGTCGGTGTGGTATTTGTGACGCTCTTTGTAGTAGTAGGTGATTCCGTCAGGTAGATTCACTGGTGGTCCTCCCTCGGGGCCGTAACCATTAGTCACTTCTTTTCCAAAGTCTACGTCTAGATTAGACAGTTTCCATCTCTCTGGGTGCCCTATCCCGTAATCATACCCTAAGGTATGTGCGACGTATCTCGTTGTGAGATACACCCAAGTCTGGTCACCATGTCCCTGACCGTTATAGAGCTCTGTAGTTATCAACTCGTAGTCACCTCCCAGTACTGGAAGAATTGTTTTAGTTCTTCAAGCTGGTTCTTTATGTTGGGGACTTCAATGTTCCCTACCAAACACTTGTCTAACACTTTGCTATCATCCCCTATGACAGTAATATCTTTTGAATACACCTCTTTCATAGTGTTGAGCAGATCTGCCTTGGAGATACATTCAGTCGCCGGCGTAGAAACAAACTCGTAATCTTCGAAGTTTCTAGCCAGACCATAACAAATTTTTGCCCACTGTAAAGTAGTAATACCATTCCACATACATTTGGTATACCCTTTAACCGACCTATTTTCACAAGACAAAAACCATTCCAAAAGACTGCATTTAGATTTCGTCTCGTGACCTATAATAGAACACTTGATAATCTTGGTCTTGACGCCGTGAGTTTTCAAGTATTCGAAAGCTTTGTTCTTGGACTCACCGTAGGGGTCTTTATCCGCCTCGCAGTCTGTCCCAGGATGAATTACGTTACAGGGGGAGTTAGAGTCCAACCAAATCGGAAATTCATGGTTTACGTCGAATAAAACTCTTCTCTGTGGTATGGCACCTATACAATTAACAATAACGTCACCTTCAAAAGATTTGATCTTTTCTTTGAAATTATCCGAGGGCCATCTACCAGAAACTACTTCCACGTCACAACCGTCCTTACCAGAAAAATAATCTCTAACTGTGTATCCCAGCATGCCTCCATGGCCAAGAACTAAAACTTTCACGCGGTTACCCCGTTATCGCTCAAAAAACTACCAACTTCCGATCTAGACAACAAAGAAGTGCTTGAATCTAAAGACAGAGGATCAGAACTTACAATCTCGTCTGTTATCATGTAGTAGTTTTCATAAGGCACAACCCTGAGAGACTCTTCCCGACTAACCATTTCCTCGTGGATTTTCTCACCGGGCCTGATGCCAATGTTCTCAATTTTCAAATCTTCAACTTCGTACATCGAGGAAAGCTCCTCCACCAAATCTACAATTTTTATAGATTTCAGTTTTGGGACTACAATAGACCCATGAGACTTTGGATGGCTATAGGCCCAATTTATCAACTTCACAGAGTCTTTTAGCGAGATTAAAAACCTAGTCATTCTGGTGTCCGTAACAGGCAGAGTAGTTTTTCCAGAATCTAACAAACCCTTGAAGAGGGGAATCACCGATCCTGTAGATTCCATAACATTCCCGTACCTGCACAACACAACCTTGATATCTGTTTGCTTATTTGCAAAATCTACGTAAAGACGCTCAGAGATAGCTTTACTCATACCGTACACATTTATAGGTTTACACGCCTTGTCTGTAGATATAAAAATTAAAGATTCTATTTTGTGGTTGCTGAGGCTAACACACTCTATAAGATTCTGATGTCCTAAAATGTTCACCTGTACGCTTTCAAATGGATTGACCTCACAGATAGGAACGTGCTTCAAGGCGGCAGTATTTATGATAATGTCAGGCTTGTACTCATTGATCGCTTTCAAAATGGAACTTTTATCTTTTACATCCCCGATCTGAAAGCTAATATTTGGGAACTCTCTCTCCATGCGAACATGCTTGTGCTCATCTCTAGAAAATACTAAAATATCACTTTCACCACTATAAGTTTTGACGAGAGTATTTCCTAAGGCTCCGGTCCCCCCAATAATCATTATCTTTTTATTTTTCATTGTCAAACCTAACCTTTTCAAAAAATAATTTAGTTCCGTCTTTACAAACCATAAAGGCATTTGGGTACGGAGATTGCAACGACCTAACCTTATTGAAAAGTTCTTCAGAGGTATAGTTTTGAATATCGTCTACTGTTATCTCGCTCATGTCTGGAGTTCTCCTTTTATAAAAGGAGGATTTACTGTTATCTTGTTTACTTTTTTTGTAATTGCCTTTTAAAATCTCAGATATTCCGTCAACCCCAGCGTGAACAATTCTTTCGAAGATATCTTTCATGCTCCCATCTAAATGAAAACTTTCCTGGTAAAGGATGTCTCCCGTGTCTATACCCTCATCCATAAGAAACAAAGTTACAGCACTCTCAGTCTCACCGTTAATTATTTGATGTTGTAGAGGAGACCCACCCCTGTATTTCGGTAATTTAGACGGGTGCAGGCATACGCATTTGTAATTATTGATAATATCCTCTTTTATTATCCAGCTCCACCCAACAAAAAATATAAACTCCGGCTGTTTTTCCTCTATGATAGTCCCGAGTAAAGACCTGTCACTTACGTAGTGAAGACTGTAATCCGGAGAGTCCAAAAGATTATACAGGCTATATGCCCAGTCTCGATAGCCACACACTAACACGTTTTTCATTTTACCCACCTCAAAACCTGAAACGCCTCTGCGTATTTGCAGTTACTTTGACCACCTCTTAGTTTTGAAATAGCCTTGACATGATCTGTACCTCTAAAACTTCTAACTTGGGACTTCATTAGAGTGTAAACTTTCACCTTTTTCTCTACGTCTATAGGTACAAAATAATTAGGTTTGAAATCAACCCCTCCATTATCCCAAAATAACATGTGTGGCTGCTCGTAAACGAATACCCTCCTCACAAAATAATTTTTATCGTGGGGTCTCAGGGCAACCATAGCCGCATCATAAACCTCCTTATGATCCTGATTGTAGGAGGGGTGGCACACGTAAACTTCTAAAGGCTTGTGGTCATTGATTACCCTTTCAAAATCGCTAATAAGATTGCATTTCTTATATTGGTTCACGGGGTTTTCTAAAACTTCGAAGCCGTGACAGGTAACTCCAATAACGTCTTCAATCTCTCTAAGCCTCTCTTCTTTGGGAGGTCTTCCAGGGATATCGCTCTCGTCTAACCCACAATAAACAACAAAACAATCAGAATCAAGTATCCCACCACACCCCAAAACATCATCATCCACGTGGGGTGCTATTATCAGCTTAGTATATTTTTTCATTTATACTCCTCCCGAACTTGAAAATCAGAGTTGAATATTAGGTATAAACATCTTTCAATCATATGTGCTTCTGCCACAACAACATCCCAACTCAAAATCTCCCTAATTCTCTCGTAAAACTTTTTACTATTTCTCAGAATATTCTCTTTGGGGATAATATAATTACCTCCAGGAGAAAATCTTATGTAACTTGTGATCTCCGGAGATACGTACATGTCCTGTAAGAAGGTGTTCAAGTTAGTGTAGTACTTCCCTCTAATGTGATTGAAATACCAACTATTGTTTATCTCTAAAAAACTACCCCCCTCTCCCATCTTGCTGGAGTGACCGTTATGGACTTCAGGTCCGTAGTCATGAAGCTCAGTAAAAACTTTATTGTTGGCTAGCCTTAGAAAATTCTCCTCGCTTATGTTTCCATTGGACAGGGGTGGTTTTCTGCCTTTAGGGAATGTAAGACATGCCCGACAAAAAAGAGTTGAGTCCGGAAGATCTTCGTAATTAGTAACTATAAAATCAAACATGTCATGTATGTTTTGTCCTACATTAGGCTGATGTTTTACTTTGTCGGACTCCTCAAACCTGTGGAACTTATCATAAATAAGATAATTTTCAGACTGCTTGTAAACCCAAGAATCCTCTAAGTCCTCAGGAAGCCAGTTGTAATCACTTGCCACTACAAAACTGTTAGTTATTAGCTTGCTCATTATTTTCCGAAATTAGGATACTGGGAATTTGTACCGTAGTGCCTGTGGAAAGCGAAGGGTTTTATACCATCAACTTCAGGGATCATCGTTTCGTGTGAGAAATACTTTGCTACGTCAATGTCTGCAAATTTCATTCCTTGCTCCAGGTACCTATCCCTGTAGTTGACACAGATGAACCCGTCTTCGTTGTAATACCCATGAAAAGGTTTCCATTCAAGGTCCAGATCTATCGGAAGATCCAAAAGTTTTTTACTTCTCAGGGAGACACTGTTACCAACCCTAACAATCTCACCTTTACTGTCTCGAAAAGAAAAATCATCTTTTGGCATTGGCCAAGGTGCTCCTATGTAATCATACTCCAAAAACTTGTCTGTCCATGAGTCAGCGTTTACAACAAAACCATCATCATGAATAAGAATTGCAAACTCAGTATCAACGTGTTTTGGCAATTCATATATTGCAGCGTAATTCCACTCATCTATGTTGGACATCTTAGGGCAGAATTCGTGATGTATGTAAGATGGCAGATTTTCAGGCTTTACATCAGAAACTAACTTTACTGCCCCAAAATCAATATCTTTACAACTATACTCCAATGCTTTTATAGACTTATCGAGTTTTATAGACGATAAGATAACCAGAGTCACAGTTGGTAACTCAAGTTTCATAGCCCCAAAAACCCAGGAAGTTTTTTATCCTTGTCAGAAACCACAGGATTACCAACACCCCAGTCTATACCTAATTCCGGGCAGTCCCACACAATACCTCCCTCGTCACCAGGATTATACAAGCCGTCACATTTATAAAGAACCTCATTGTGGACTCCTAGTGATGCGTAACCATGTGCAAAACCAGCGGGTATCCAGAGCTGGTAATTGTTATGTTCGCTTAGAATCTGAGATACATGATGTCCGTAAGTAGGGGAGTCAGGCCTTATATCAACAGCGACATCAAGAATCTGGCCTAGAATACACCTTACCAACTTACCTTGGGGCTTGGATACTTGAAAGTGCAACCCTCTAATTACATTTCTAGCGGAGCCCGCATGATTGTCCTGAACAAAAATTGGGGATTCCCCTTCGCCGAAGTTTTCTGAAAACTTTTCCTCGTGGTATGTTTCCATGAAGTAACCTCGTTCATCAGAGAAAATTTTAGGCTTGACCAAAATAACCCCCTCTATTTCTAACTTACAAAATTCCATCTTTCAACCTATCTTCAATGTACTCAAAGATGTCCTCCCCGTAGTGAGGAGACGCACCAATAAAAAAAACTCTATCTAAAACTTTATTCGCATTTTCATATTTGCTATAATCATCAAGATGTCTGTATCCAGGATGCAAAAGTATGTTACCCGCAAAATAATTTCTAGTCTGGACTTTTATACTTTCTAGAAAGCCAACTAAACTATCTTTTTGAGCTTTAGATTCACAAACGATTGGAGTACCAAACCAAGATGTCTCAGAATTCTCTAGCTCCTTAGGAACTACAACACCGGGAACGTTGTCTTCCATTATTTGCTGGAGACGGTTCTTACTGTTAACTCTTCTGCTGTGGATATCATCCCATTTTCCTAACTGAACAAGTCCAATAGCCCCCTGAAAATCAAGAGGTTTCAAGTTGTATCCCATGTTCGTAAAAACATACTTATGGTCTACAATGCTGTCGTAATCTTCCAGCCACTTATCAAACCTGTTACCACAAGTTCCACAGGCTAGCAAATTCGCTGACCCTACACAGTAGCAGTCTCTCCCCCACCAAGCCAAACTTCTAGCTACGTTTACAATATCTTTATTGTTAGAGGATACCATTCCACCTTCCCCTGTAGAAATGTGATGAGCAGGATAAAAAGAGCACGAGGCCGCAATAGCATAATCAGTAAGATACTTCCCACGCCATTTACTCCCCAAGGAATCACAATTGTCCATGATAATCTCCAAATTGAACTCCTCAGCAATCTTAACAATCTTGTCAAAGTCCGGGGCATTTCCGAGAACCGGAGAAACAAAAATGGCACGAGTCCTATCAGTTATTTTTTCCGGTATCAAGTCAAGGTCAAAATTTAGCGTATCGAATTCAATATCTACAAACACAGGTTTTAACCCGTTCTGTACAATTGGTGCAATGGTGGTAGGAAAGCCAACCGGCGACAAAATAATCTCATCTTCATCTTCCCACTTTAGAACCTTTTTTATTGCACCTATCATTACAAGGTTTGCAGAGCTACCGCTATTGACCATTACGGAGGATCCAAAATTGAATACTTTGGAGAACTTATTTTCAAACTTGAACACGTTCTCCCCTGAGGATAACCACTTACCTGTCAAAAATGCTGACAGGGCTTTTTCTACTTCTTCATAATCCCAATAAGGTCCTGAATAGTAAATTGGAGTCTCGCCGGGAATGAACTCTTTATTTGAGTTGTAAACATACCTAAGTACAGACTCCTCATCAGAAATGTTATCAATAAGATTTTTTATTTGAGAGGACACATTCATTTTCGAGTCGTCTCAGCCTCAAATTTTTCTATTAGGTATAACTGCTCTCTTTTCTTAGTTTCGGCAGACAAAGTATTAGTCATTTGTCCTTCCCACTGCTTGTACGCGACTAGAGATTCTGGTATTACAAATGGAGGGCCGAAAGATTCGTACGCTCTCTTGTAATAATCGCAATCAGCCATCCAGTTGAGCTTATCTTCAAAAAACAACATGTCTTCTGTTTTCCTCACAGCAAGACAGCTAGGACCTCCGATAGTATTTATTCCCCTATAAACTAAAGGGTCATACCTAGGATATACAGGGTTATAGTACTGCACATAGTCTCTGGTATGAAGACCTCCACAGACAACCCAATTGGTTTCCTGAATATCAAAAGCATCTACAATACGCTTCAGAGAAGTATCCGAAAACAGAAAATCATCTTGTAGCATAGTCTTTACAATATCACCACTACAATTACGAATAGCATTATTCAAGTTGCTACCCCAATAACCCTTATCTTTATCTGTCTTGATGTACTTAATGTTCAAGTCCTTCTGGTATTTCTCGCACAATACTTTTATGGAGTCTAACTCACTATGGTCTGAGATTACTACCTCAAAATCCGTAAATGTTTGACCCATAAATCTAGAAAATTGATACTCTAGATGAAAAACCCCGGCTCCGTCACCGCCCTCATAGGTTGGTATGGCTATTGATAACTTCATATTATAATTTTTTATACGCTTCCTTGCTTCTTATTTTGTTTGCGTGATCAGCCACCATTCTAAGATCTACCTTGTGCTCGTTTATGGGATTTTCTCCGTTATAAATATAATTTATATCTCCCATAAACCTATAATGCTCTTCTCCCGACATTTCCAACATTGGGTACATGAAACATAAGTCTCCGCTCCATTGCCAGTAATTGCCGTTCTCATCTTTCAAGTCTTCCTCTTTAATACCTCTCCAAAGGAAAGCTCTCCACGTTCTAAGGTGTGACGCTGTAAACCTAGCACTTCTAAGATTTTCAAAATTTCTTTGTTGGAAAGAGAATCCGGGCTGTCCAGATGAATACACAAAACTGCCTGTGGCTATCCAAACTCGATCATCTGAGTACAAATCATTTACCCTAGTGAAAACACCGGGGTCCGGAAGATAATCATCACCGTCAACTTCAACTATGACGTCATTGTCGGAAATATTAGTATTATTCCGTATGGTTCTGTCAAAATTTCCAGCTTGATATACTTTCTTATTGTTGTCTTCTACAATAATAAATCTAGGATCATTCTTGATCATATCTTTTGCTAAAGCTACAGAATTGTCTGTTGACATGTCATGGGTAATATAGCAAGTAAAATCCTTATAGTCCTGATCCATGATTGTACGAAGACACCTTTCAATGTATCTTTCGGCATTATAAAATCCAGTTAGAACAATCATAATTATGGCTTAATGTATTTCTTTATTACGTTTTTAGAGTACCCTTTCTTTTTTATACCGAGATGTTTTATTGCTTTCAGAGCAATATCGCTACTCTCATGCATCCAGCCGTTGTCCTCTACGCTACTATTAAAGGTGACCTTTAGTGGTTTGTTCAGTACTTTACATATTTCACAGCACAAATTAAAAACACTCATCGGCTCAATTCCAGGTATGAGTACGACCCCCTTATCCATATTATTCTTGCAGTACTTAACGATTTCAACGACATCATCAATATCCATGATAGACCTTGTTACACCACATGAAACATTTAGTTGTTCTTCGTTTCGAATAGACTCTGATAAATTATTCACCAAGGTGTTTTTATTGCCAGCGTTACCGACTATCTGTGGAACTCTAAAAATTATAAAAGAAGATGCATTGTCCTCAACTAAAGACTCCATCTCACGCTTATGCGTGTAGTAGGCGTTTTTTTTGAACCCTACCAAAATAGTACTAAAATATAAAAACTTGAAACCCTCATACTTTTCAAGAGCACTAACCAAAGTAAGTTTTTCTCTGAGAAAATTTGGACTATTCTCTTCTTCTTTAGAATTAGAAACTCCAGCAGCAAAAACTATACAATCATCAAATTGATCATTGAAAGGAAAAAATCCTTCAGCTACCAGCCCATTACCTATTATCATTTCCTTTTTCTAGCCCAAGAACACCTACCCACTTACTAAAAATTTCTTGGCTGCTAAGTACTTCAGTTACAGGGTCTATATTTTCGTTTCCGTGAAAAGGGATGCCTAGCGAGTAACATTCAGTTGCTACCAACGAAGCACACTCACTAGCAGAAGACAGGTAAACCTCATCAACTTGGGAATACATATTATTTTTATCTGAATATTCCTCGAATACCACTCTGTCTCCGTCAACTAAAGGGTGAACCTCTTCTTCCCAATACAAATTATCCACTATCAAACCAAAAAGTTTAATCTTCTCAAATCCGTCATCCAGAGCTCTTTTAATTGACACGTGGGTTCTTTTGTTCCTGTCTATACTTCCAATAATTCCAGCTACTCTTGGCCCTTCCTCGCTTCTAACACTTCTCATGATTACGGGCGTTATATTAGGAATTACAATGCCTGAAGTTTCGTGCCAATCTTTCTGCGTATCAGAAACAAAAACAATATCGTCCCAGAAACTCTTAGTATGCTTTACCGAGTAAAGTTCTTTCTCGTGACAAGAAAGAATTACTTTTTTGGACTCTTCTGGCCTAGATGGAAATTTCAAAAAATGTACGATCAAACGTTCACCTTCCTCGTTTACGGGACACTTCTCTAGTTTTCCAGATTTGCACTTATCCAGGTGCCAGTCATGTGGGCCATAAAATGTACAGTCATAACCTTCCCTGTTCAGTAGGTTACATAAATTTATAAACGCCGTTGTAGACCCTCCAACGTTAGACCATCCAGAAAGTATTTTAATTCGTGACACGGTTCAAAAGATTATCGTAGAGATTCATCCTCATATGGATATGAGTATTTATATTAAATCGTTCATCTGTAATTTTTTTCAAGTTTCTCCCCAGTTCTTTTCGCAAATCTTTATCTTTGATAAGCTTAGACAGGACGGAAATCCACTCTTTTCTAGGATTGTCTTTAGAGACGAGATATCCTGTTACACCATTCACGATAATCTCATCATAGCATCCACAATCTGTAGCGACCAGAGGAATCCCATACCTACCACACTCCATTAGTTTTATTTCACTCTTACTGTCGTTGAAGTTGTTCCATTCAAGAGGGGCAATTGCGATATCCATGTTTGGAAACATAGCCCCATATGCATGGGATGCTAGAGCGGGGTAAACACCCCAATTTCTATGACGAATTCCTCTAGTAAGAAGCTTCTCATAGTTATCCCACACGTCTTGTTGCCAATCACCTTTTTCACCTTTCTTCAAGGGGGGCCTGCCAAAGAATCTCCAATGTACATTCTCTGGTCCTACTTTAGAATTCACCCCCATTGCAACGCTTGGAACCTGTTTGAGGTCCTGTTCGTGGTGAATTCCACCAACCCACCCAATCCTACACGGAGACTTTTTTGGAAGAGGGGTTTGAGGCATATTCCACCCTGGAAGGTCATAGTCAATTGCATTTTTTATTACTACAAGAGTCCCCCTCACAAAAGGTGCAATTCTATCTGCGAATTTCCTCTGAGTTACAGATACCAAATCAGAATTGTGGTATATAGTCTTAGTAAGGTCATCCAGCCTATTGTCTTTGTACAGACTTTCAAGCCTATGACCTTTATAGAGATCTGTTAGAAGGTCATCCGTATCATAATGAAAAAACTTTCCAAGCTCTTTGGTTTTTTGTACAAGGTCTATCATGTACCTTGCCCCAAAGTTAGAAATATTTTGAGTGAAGACAACATCCGCTTTACCCATATTTTCGGACACGTCTGCACCTTCTACGGGTTTCTTGGTTTTCTCATCCCATTGCAGAGGGTTTAGCTCAAAAACAACTTCAACCTTGTCAGGGAATTTCTCTGCCAACTTCTGCATTGGCATAATAATGCGATAGTAACTACAACCACCGTGATTGGCGGGCACAGCCAAGATTTTAAGCTTGTTGCTATCGGTAAATGATTTTTGTTCTTCCATGCCTTAAAAAATAGCCCTCCAAGAAAACTTAGAGGGCATAAAAAAATTAAAAATAAAAACTTTAGTTATTCGCCCAATCCCTTCAAATGAGCAAGATAATCTTCATCGTCCCCAGAAGTCTCAACAGGGCTAGACGCCTCTTGTTCAGTCCTTCTCACCTCAGAAACCACATCATCCCCGGTAATTTGTGCTGCAAGTTTCTTTAGGTCCTCGTAGGAAGCTACTCTCACCAAACCTTGAATATCGTGTAGTGAATCCATCCATGTCGCAACCTCTGCGGGAGTACCCGCCTCTGATTTTTTAGGCTTTGGTGCCGACTTGTCGTAATTTGGCCATTGCCCAGACTTGTCTTTGAAAATCTTGAAATCATTTCCAGTCTTCACATCCGTAATGTCCCCGTAATCCTCATCAAAAAAGCAATCCAAAATCTTACCGAAAAGTTTTACCCCCATGGACAGAATTTTTACTTCTCCAGTTTCTCTCTCTACGGCATTCAAATAAAACCTCTTTCTTGCTTTGATCTCTCTGGCAATTCCCATATTACCTTCGTCCTTCGTATTCCAAAGTTTGAAGCTTAGGTCGCATAAAGGGCAGTCATCACCTTTCACACGAGGACAGTGATAATTTCTGTCGTTGATCCTGTGAATCCCAGTCTCTGCGTAAAACTCTTCATCGGAATTTTTTGCGGGGAGGATTCTAACAAGCGTTTCACCTTCTTCAGTCATAATAAATTTCTTTAGAAACTCCGAGGAGTCTGCTCCTGGAACTTTATTAATCTGATTATATTTTTTTCTTAGTTCTTCAATGTTTACCATTTTTTTATTCTTGTTGTAGCTAGTTTATTCTAGTCCTTTTATTAAAGTTCATGCAGCTTAGTTTCTGCACGTTTATTTGCGGAAATTTGTACAAGCATACTTTGCTGGTGCTGTAGAGAATCTACAATATTCTTCGACAGGTTATACTTGTTTTCGGCTTCCAGTAAAGCAACCCTCATATCAATCAAGTCGGGAACTGTCTGAATATAGGCGGCGAGAGCTCCTTGAGTTGCCTTGGTTCCCTTATCCAAAAGTGTTTTTCTATGTTTCTCCATAACAATCGCCTCAGACCCCTCCAACTGAAGAGATTTCAAATCTTTAATCTTCTTAGCATAAGATTGAACTGACGCAAAATATGCAAAGTTTGAGGAGTGCTTCAGGAGAGCTTCCCCTAGGTTTGATTCGTCAAGACTGAGGTATTTGGAAGAAATTTCTAAATACTTATCTTCTAAACTGTTATATGTTTCTTTAATTTCGTTACTTATCATTGCTAAAAATATATTGGAATAGTTTTGGATTTAGTCCAGCGAACATCATCACCATGTTAGAGGATGCAGTAGTTAAAAACTCATTACCCATAGTCGGTATGTCGTCATCGTGGCCAAGTCCAAATAACTCAAATCCCACGTGAAAAATCTCATGCAGTAAGGTACTCTTGTAATCCTCCAGAGATTGGTTAGGGTCTACAGTAATTAAAGCTTTGTGCATTTCCACGCACCCGTAAAGGTCTTCCTTTGCTAGAGACTTCTGGACAATTGTAAAAGTTTTAGTCCCTACAAACAAGGTCATGGGGTGGATAGGTTTTTCGTATTTTGGGGTCATTGTCACGCTGTCTGGGATTGACTAATAGTAAGCAGGTCATAATTTATATCCAAAGGGACGACAAACTTAGATGTTCCATTTCTGGACTTTATAATGTACGCCCGTGCTTTTCCATTGTCGAACTCCTGCTCTGACTGATTGATAGAAAATACTAAATCACAAACTCTAGTCTTTCCGTAGGAATCTGCAAGCTCCGTGTCTGTAATAATAGAAACTCTCCTACCCTCTCTATTAGTCTGAGTGGCTGTCCATACTAAACACTCGTTCTCACTTGCTAATCCACGCAATTCTTGTGCAAGTCGTTCTTGTGCCTGATATTCTGCAAGGGTAGCGTCTGTAACTAAGAGCTCTAAGTAATCAATGATTATTACGTCTGGAGAGAAATTTTCATAATTTTTAAGTTGGACGAGAAAAGCTCTGAGAGCACTCATAGTTGCTCTTTTAGTAGGAAATTCTTTTATCCTCAGCCTTCCTAATTTGGTCCCGCTGGTAGAGCTAACTTTAGATATTTCAGAGATTCTATCTTTTACAGAGTTTACCCTGTCCTTTAGCTCCCTCTGTTTTATCCTAGTAAAAATACTATCCAGTCTTTGTGCTACGCGATCCTCAGACATCTCCAAAGATATATAAAGAACGTCTTGTCCATCAAAGCATGAACGAACCGCCTGATTGGCAAGGTATAGAGATTTTCCCACTCCTGGAGGGGCTACAACCATTGCAAGTTCTTTTGACGCGAGTCCACCTTCTAATGCTTGATTAAGGGACGGGAAAATGGTTCTAAACTTAGGGTTCCTATCGTCATCTTTTACACGATTCCATCTTTCGTCCATAGAATCAAAGTAATCTAAACCTAGGTCCACATTCCTCGATACCGTAAGTGCAGTTCGCATTACATTCTCAATATTAGAGAATTTCTTCTTCTTCATAAGGTCAAAAGACTGCAGCAAAGCATCCTTCAACGATTGCTCTTTTGCGAATTCTTCTACTAGGTCTAAAAGATAGTCCTCGTTAGAAATGGAATCCTCATCTAACCCGTTTATCTCCTGAAGCTCTTCCTTATAGTCAGAAAACAACTCGCTGGAAGACATAACCTTTTTAATTTCCTCTAGAACAAAATCATCCTCGGGAAGTTTATGGTATTTTTTGTAATATTCGCTTATTACGCTGAATAATTTTTGATGTGATGGATACTCAAAATACTCAGGCTTAATCATAGGCATTGCCTGGACTAAGAAATTCTGGTCTGACTTAGAAAGATAGATAATACCTCTCTGGATATTGTCCGTAAGTTCGTATTGAGCGGTAGTCATCTTACTATTAAAGGATAACCCCTACCAAAAATTTACCATTTTCCTGTAGAACCAAAGCCATCCTCTCCCCGTTCCGTATCTTCTTCAAAAAACTCACCTTTTGAAACCGTATTGAGGGGTAATAAAGGTATCTCATTTATCACAATCTGAGCAAACCTCTCTCCTCTAGAGACATGAACTGAATTGTGAGGATTTATATTTGCAAGGGCAATCATAACAGGACCTTTATACCCATAATCAATCGTTCCTGGGGCATTAGGAATAATAATTCCTTTTTTAGCGTAAGAACTCCTAAGCCGAATTTGGGCTTCATACCCGTAAGGTACGGAGATACGAAGTCCGATATCTACTAAAACGATATCTTCAGACACGATAATATCCTCATTGGAATATACATCAAACCCAGCATCTCCCTCGTGATTATATTTTGGAGTTGGAAGGTCTGGAGCAGACTTGTATATTTTAACTTCCATTACTTGGATTTTGTCCTGTCTGGGCGAGTCGCTATATCAAGCTCTCCAGAACTCATGTTATTTGCTGCATCCCTTACCATTTTTGCGGTAGATTTCTTTTTGGCTTCTGCTTCTTTAGTAGAAACTTTCTTGCAGTAACCTTCCTTCTCTAAGGTGTCATAATTAAGAGACATTCTTGAGTAAGGAGAAACTCCGCTGTCAAACTTCAAAGCGTCTTCAGTAGCTTTAACAGCTCCATCATGCCACCTAAGGGCCGAGGACTTATCCTTTCCTACGTTATGATAAAATTTTCCGGTGGGCTCGTCCATATCAATACTAAAAGATTGACCTTCATAGAATCTATTTGCCCTCTTTCCACATTCCCGACATATAAGATATTTTTTCATATCTTTCATAGGGCAGTATAAATCGTAAATTATCTTACACTTTTTGCATTCATACTCGTAAATAGGCATTACAATTCGCACATTCCATCTTTACAGGTGTCTATTCCTTCAGAAATATAAGTGGTTTTACCCTTCTTGATTAGGTCATCCAAATCGAGAGTGGAAACATCAACAACTTCCAAAGGCTCGTTACCCCTAGACCCTGCCCGATAAAAAGTAAACCCTTTGATGTCGCTTGCATAGGTTATTAAGTCGTCATAGAGACTTTCAGGAGAAAAGTCTGCGGGTAAATTGCAAGTCTTAGATACGGCAGAATCGATAAACTGCTGAACCACAGACTGAACTTTTATGTGCTCCTCAGGGGTAACATCGTACGCACCTACACAATGAGAAACGTCCCTACCTCTCAAATACAGCTCTTTGTACAACGGGTCAATAACTAGGGCTTCATTCCATACCCCATGAGAACCGGACCTCCATCGTCTTTTGTACGCAGGAGAAAATATAGGTTCTAACCCGGTAGACACTCCCAGCACCATTGAAATTGTTCCTGTAGGTGCTACAGTTAGCAGAATAGCATTCCGAAGACCGTTTTTTTTGATGTCAGAGCGAATCCGTGGCGGAAGAGTTTTCATAAATTTCTCATTTTTAAGCCTGGAAAAATCATAGGCTGGAAAGCTTCCTTTTTCACGTGCCAAGTACATCGAAGCCTTGTAAGCCTCATTACGGATTGTAGCAAAAAGTCGTTCTAAGAACTCGATACAATCTTCGCTACCATAGCGATATCCTGCTTTTATTAGAAAATAATGTAGGCCTGTAACACCGAGACCAATTCTTCGACTTCGGCTACCCGCTTCTTCGCACTCTGTTATCGGGAAATGATTTGACGTAAGGATATTATCAAGAAATCTAACGCCAATGCGAATAGTGCGAGCAAGAAGACGCCAGTCAATATTGCCGTCAATATCCACCATATTAGAGAGATTAACGTGACCCAAGCAACAGTTGCCATAAGCAGGTAAAACCTCTTCACCACATGGGTTTGTGGCTGGCATGTCTTCGAAATAGGATACGTTTGTGTACTCATTGGCAAAATCAATGTTGAAAATTCCGGGTTCTCCGGATTCTACCGCATTATCTATGATTCTTCTCCACACCTCTTTTGCTTTAGTAGTTTTTTTAGTGGCGTCAGAAAAAGTATCTTTGTAGTGCTTTTGGTGGGACACCTCTGCACGTCCAACGGCATCCTCTTCATTTTTTGCGACAACCTCAACTGTATCATTCCCCTCTTCGGAGAACCTGGAGACCTCGTACACAAAATACTTTTCATGCCTTCCTCCGAAAGTAAAATGCCACTCCTCATCATTTTCCACAGCCTCAACAAAACGATTCGTAATTGCTACAGAAATATTGAAATTATTCAATTCCCCCCTATCAAGCTTAGCATTCAAAAACTCTAAAAAGTCCGGATGGCTAATGCTTAGGATGGCCATAAGTGCGGTTCTTCTATTTTTACCCGCTCTAACATGCTCCCCAATCTCATTAATCATTTTCATTACAGAAATAGGTCCCGGAGCGGACCATTTAATATTCTGAATATCATCCCCTTTTGGCCGAATCTTTGAAAAGTTAAAACCGATGCCTCCACCTGCACAAGAAATCTTGTACATGTCAGATACCGTTTTTGCAATAGAGTCTACAGAATCCTCAGGATCTAAAACATAACAATTAAGCATGTTGTACTTGCTTCTGCCAGCCCCGAATAAAATTCTTCCCCCGGGGCAAAAATCCCCGTTGTTGATAGAATCAAAGAATTTCTTTTCTGTAATCTCTCTTGACTCTGGAACCTCAACGTCGGCGGCTTTTCTGGCCACTCTGCGAGAGCATTCCTTCCAACTTTTCTCTCCCGGATATGCATACTTGGAGTGAAAAATGGTCTCTTGCATGGAGCCTTCTGGAAGTTCGTATGGCATCTACTCGTCCTCAATAGTTGCTAGTACTTCGTCTTCATCGATTAGAAGCATCGGCTTATCTTCCCACTCCACGGCTTTTCCTACGTAGTCATTGAAAAGTACATATTCTCCTTCCTTGATCGTACATCCTGATCCTGCAGAAATTACAGTGCCTTCCGAGGATGGCTTTTCCTGAACTTCATCAGGTATAATAATGCCAAAGTTGGATTCTATTTTGTCAATCCTGACTTCAATCAGGAGTCTCTTTCCGTGTGGTTTAATCATTTTTTGTACTTGTAGATAGGCGGGTTGATTACTTGAATGAAGTAACTCCTTTTTTCTTGGTCACAGCTAACACATTTGAACTGTCTTCTATTAAAGAAGTCATGTATTCATTATGTGTAATAAGAAATAGTTTTTTATCTGCAGAAATTTCCTCTATAAGTTCGCACAAACCCTTTACTCCCTCATGGTCTAAGGAATCAGCAATTTCATCGAAGAATACGATATTGGACCTGCTCTTACCAGAAAGAATAAGGAGGTCGTTTAGAGCTAGCATGACTGCCAGAGACACCTTTTTCTTTTCGCCTCCGGAAAGTGCCTCAAAAAACACCTTATTCTTTTTAGATTTGATAGTCTCTATAAGCAAATCGTCAAACTCAACCGAAAAGGTTCCCTTGGTCAGGACGCTTAGATAGTAATTTGACCTCTCGTTGAAATAGTCTAGAATGTGTTGAATTACGTATTTTACAAGACCCTGCTCTGAAAATGCATGCTCCCAAAACCTCATCACATCATATTTTTTCTGGGACTCCTCAATCTCCTTCGAATGCTTCTTAGAAATTCTCTGTTGAGACCTAATTTGGCTAGAGATTACTTTCATCTCTACCTCTATATTCTTCAGACCTTCTATCAACTCGTAATCACTTGAGGAAATTGGAATAGTGACCTCGTCAAGCTCAGAAGAAAAATTTTTCAGCTCCTTGCGAATGGAATCTCTCGATTCATAAACCTCCTCAATCTTACTTTCGTTTCTTAGCTTTTTACTGTAATGAGCAAAAGGAATTTTTCCACAATGTTCGCAGCTTTCGTTCTGAGATAGAAAAGTAATTTCTTTCTTGAGCCTATCAATCTCATTATTAGAATTGTGTAGCTCATGCTCTTTGCTGCGATACTCTAACTCTAGCTCATTTCGTTTGGCCTCCAAATCTTTTATCTCTGAAAAGGACGTGTTTCGTACAAATTTCTCTTTCTCAGAAGAAAGCAACTTATAAGCATTTTTTTGATTCTTCCTGAGAGTTGATTTTTTTTGCTTTAGAG
>Ga0209757_10000156_pt1 | contig 18103 bp, 22 predicted proteins | sample ETNvirome_6_1000_FD_185472 | JGI IMG/M metagenome (GOLD analysis project Ga0209757, IMG submission 185472) | Marine viral communities from the Pacific Ocean - ETNP_6_1000 (SPAdes) (version 2) | ecosystem: Environmental > Aquatic > Marine > Oceanic | place: Pacific Ocean | collected 2013-06-19 | reverse complement strand
TCGTTGTTGTATACTGCATTATTAAAAAACCAAAGCTTAACATTACACACATGGTTATTACATTATTTTTTGTAGCAATATTCTCTATGAGCTGGGAGCTGATCAATATGTGGAGACAGCACTGGATTTACAATACTCATTGTGATTTAATGGGGAATAGGGGCTGGATATTCAATGGAAAATTACACGTAGGTATATTTCTACAATATGCGTACAGTGGGTTTGTAATAGTGTATGGAAGCTGGATATCCTTTGATCGTAAAAACACCCAGCTTCGGTAATTATTATACTAAATCGTCTGTATTATATGTCATAGATTTCATAATAACCGTTACTGTTGCGGCGTTGGTCGATTCCATTCGGATAGTCCCCCCGTCACCAGCAATTTTAAAATCATGAATATCTGAAGAACTTGCATAATACCTCCTTGGGCCTACACCACTATAATGAGTTGTTCCAAACCGTCCAGACTGCCATATTGTAACTCTAGTTGACGTAGACACCACAACCTCTAGCTCTAAAGTCCCACGGTCTTCATACGGATTCCCTGACACCCACGGAACCATGTCGTTTCCCCCCGGTAGTGTTAGAGTTACTGGGGTTGATAAGTTAGCAGACAACGCTGTTGAAACAGAGCGAGACGTCGCAATCCCTGCATATTCTATAGTTTTTAAATATGACTCATAATGCATCGGCATAATTCCAGCCACAGCAATATGTGTGGTTGTTAAAACAGCACAAACGCGACGGCTTAAAGTATACCCTGCGGTAGCTGCAGGCCCTAAGTTAGCTCCTGTAATATCGTCATCAACAGCAAAGTCATGGGCGTTGGTTGATGGATTGTACAGAGCAAAAACCCAATACCACCCATTAGTTGTATATGTTGCAGAGTCAATACGTGCCTGCCCTGAAGCCCCAGCAGTCCACGCCGTGGCACTTAATGTTTTTACCATTTCAGCCCCACCCCAATCCACATAGTTTCCGTTTGAGTCTGACCAAATCCCACCTGAAACCCTGATTTCATAAACGCCTTCGCTACCACTATTAGCATTTACAGTAAATCCACTAACATAATTCCTTAGATGTCCAGCTACGTTGTCGTTTTGATCGTACAAATATTCTGTATTTTCTTCTATACGATTTAAATCTGTGTCGCCGATACCATCGTTAGTAGTCCAATTTGTTTTTGGAGTTGTCCATGTTGCCATAAATTACACCTTCCTAGCGTTGGTTGTCTCTCGTAAAGTACCATCGTACGAAATTTGATTTTTAATTATTTTAAAATTACCTAAAACCTCAGTCGCTCCACGTTTATACTCAGGAACTTCTATAGTATCACCTAGCTCTAATGCTGGATTACCACGCCACACAAGAGAAGTATCTTTACGAATAGTTTTATAACTTGTAAGTAAATTAGAGGCAATTAAGCCCGCCAAAACACCCGACTGAATCAAGTGATTTTTAGGGTAAATATATTCCTGTAATCCGTAAGATTTAATTTCAGGAGTAGCCTCTTCAATGATAGATTCTTCCCCAGAAATTTCGATAGGATAACCATCGATTTGAATTTTTGCTCCACCCGCCACACCACTATTATTAGTAATTGTCAACTCAACACCCCAAGGATAATAAGTTTCAGTTGTAATAGTAAAAGCTCCACCAGAAGTATCTGTAAAAGTGGTCACCGCACCAGTTTCTAAAGCTGGTATTTTTTTATAATAAAATATAAAATCTCTTGTTTCTGTGTCGTTAAGAGTAAAACCCTCAGACATTTGAAATAATTCTTCTGTAGCTGATGCAACAACTAATGGCTGTGTTGTCACTACCACACGGTTTACAAGTTCTTCTGATTTTGTAGGCTGTTCTCTTGTGTAATAATCCAGACTCGTTAAGGGAATGACTTCATATACATCAAGTGTTGCAATACCACTATCAACGATCCCAATGAGGTTTGTTGCTTTACAGTATACAGTGTCTCCATCATTACTCAATGCTGTAACGTAGGAGTATGTAGTTGAAGTTTCCCCCGCTTGTAAAATCCCATTGCGATACCATTGATACGTGATAGGAGCCGTGCCCGTTGCGGAGACTGAAAAGTATACTGTTTCACCAGCTTCTATTGTCTGACTAAGAGGATCGGTAATAAATAAAGGCACTGTCCCAGCTCCACCCCCTTGCCATGCTCCTACATTTAAGGTTCCGTTTCCTTGCCATGATCCAATGTGATTGCTTGGCATTATTGACCCCCTGCAAATCCAATCCCTACATCAAGACAAGGACTGCCACTTAATAAAGTAAAATCCTCACTATTATTAACTATTGATACAAAAGTTGGATCAGCTATTACATTATGAGTTCCAGGTATTACACCGTTATTTATTGTAGTGCCTAACGCTCCCGAGGTATTAGAATAAAAACAATTATAATCACCGTGAAACCATGGGCTGTTTAATCCGGCTGTTTGAGTTATCCCGTAACCGCCATTATTAGCAAAAATTGTATTCCTAATATTTCCCCGAAAAGTAGCCCCTGTAAAGGCCAATCCGTGACTAAAGTTATCGTATACAACACAGTTCACCATAGTGACAGGTGTTTCTCCTGGAAACTCTAAACCACTATTTGTTGCTGATCGAAATATCCTGCAAGTGTCAAAAATGGCATGAATAGCAGGGTTACCCAACCCGTAGTAATTGTAACTATTATTATGATGTATAGAGCAATTACTCATGATAAAACTACCACTTGACACATTATATAATCCGTAACGGGCGTTATCATAAATATCGCAATCATAAAACATGACGGGATCAATAGCATTAGCTGTTGATGCGGTACAATTAAGCACGACCCCGTCAGCAGTTCCGCCATGGAACCCACAGTTTACGAAAGCTGCATTTCGCATCGTAGAAGTCCATGTGGGAAAACTAAACGCAACACTGGCCTGACTGTTAGCATCAAAATCAATATCCTGCCAAAGCATATTAGAATGGTATGCGGTAGAACACATATTCCCCAACGGAACACTGGCTATTAAATATGCTCTACCTGTTCCATTGTATGGTGAGCCGTCAATAAGATCTGCACCTATCCACTCTCGAGAATATGGCCAGTTTGTAATACTAGCCGATAAACTAAATTTATTTGATACATCAGAACATAAAAAAATTCTGTCAAAACTCGTAGTATTTGTTATCGCATAAGCTATTGTGGCCCACCCAGCCCCAAAAGATGTCCCAGAGTTTCCGTTACTCCCACCTGTCGCCCTTACATAATAATCCGCCATTTTAACCTCTCGTATTAACTGCTACACTCAGAATCATGTTAAGACGTTCATCACTATTGGCCTCCAATAGTGCTACAAAAAAATCAGCGTTACCCCTCACTATATTATGTAAATCTTGCCCCGTAACAACTGGGCGGCCATCCCCATCAGTCCCATCAGTACCGTATGCAGAATCATATAATATTTGACCAGCATCATCAGGAATTACTGTCGCTAACCCTCTCGCCGTCCATTCATCATTCATGCTCTTTCCGATATTGTATAGTTGAGCCATCAAATCTGCGACTACTCGTAGTTTTTCATTTGAGAATTTTATAGCTTCTTTGTTTGTTATAGGCATATTGATTTCCCCTTTTTATGATTGATAAGTTTCTTCTGGACCTTCTATAATTAAAACATCGTCCCGATTCATATAAGCTTGTCCCATACAGGCCTCCGAAATTGATCGGATTGCTTCAAAATAATTAGTTTTTCCAAACCATGCATAGGGTAATGTGAAATTTTGTAATGATACATCAATTTCCCATTGTATATCCAACATTGGAATATCATCTCTTGCGGATGTCAAAACCTCAGTTGCTAAAGCGTACAGTGTAGTATCTATAAGTAACGACGATCCTTTGTATTCAGCTCTTCTTAGTAATTCCATGCGATCACGGCAAGCTACATTTACCACGGGGCTTTGTTCGTTAACTTGCCAATCTCCCGTCCAAAACGTTCCCAATTTTACATACTCAAAAGTATCATTAGCTAATTTAAAGCCGATGTATGGCACAATTTTTCTATTTTTCGTGAGAACGTCATCGTAAGGAGAATTCGGATTATCAGGGAAAAACGGGTCAATAATATCAACACCATTTACTGTGATTTCTATATTGTTTAACGATATATCAACTTCGTTTGCACTAATGTTACCTATTGGCAATGAACCATCTTCAAGTATTCTTTCTTCAAGTAAATTAATAGATGATACTGTATCACCATCATAAGTCTCTTTTAGTATTGAATAGAACTCGGCTATTTTAACAATACGATTTGGGGCACTCCACTTTGTAATAGTAAGTACCATTTTTGTAGCATCATCAATAGCCTCAGCTCTTACATCGAGGTGCCATTCTACGGCAGAATTTCCTGTGACATTTGCAGTGTAAACGAGAGTAACTCCCTCGTATACATCAACATCAAAGTCAACAGGATATTCATCATACATACTATCACCAACCACTAATAAATCGTGTATTGGTCTAGCGTCAAAAGTCAATGTTAAAACGGGATCAGTAACCCAAACATTCGAGCCATTGCATTCTGTCGCACCGTACCAACCAACTTGATTAAATGGGGCGTTGTCAGGATTGCCAGGCATTGGGTTATGTGTCCCATCGGCTTTTATCACACCGTCAAGGTGTGCCCAGAGTGCTAATATATTACGTGTCCCGTCGTGTACCTGTGGCGTGTTTGTTAATCTGTTTTCGTCATTAGCTACCGCTGTAACTGCTGTATCAATAAAGGGAGAAGCCCATACAATATCTACTTTAGAAACGACATTCCTTACCGTAGCTTCGGCAGCAGTGTTAAACGCTGGTGTTACATTTTGCATTTTACACCTCTCTTAATGTCACAGTGACACCTTCCCATAATCCATCCCCTGTAGCTAAAACTCTTTGATAGCTCAATGGGGACATTAAAACAGTATAATCATTGTAAACGCTGGAGCTAGTATAAATTCTAATAATCAGCTCGTCATTAAGATCAAACAAATCTAAATATATAGTTAAGTCACTTCCATCAATAGCATTATATCTAAGATTGATCTCTTTTTTTGTAGCGATTATGTCTTGTACTAATCTACCTGAAGCAGTCCGATCCTCACGAGAAAGTATAATATTATTAATATTAAGTTTTCTACCTAATGCACTCATCAACTGAAGAGATCCAACAGTTTCACCAATATATATATCATTCGCTGCCATTATCTTTCATGTCCTCTCCGCTGATCTTCTTCAACTCTGAATTTTCTCTGTCGTCGTTCTAGTTCTTTCATGCCGTTATCATCAGCGACAAGTGTTCCTATATGCCAATGATTTTCAACCGCTCGACCACCAAACCCAGCCAGCTCAGGAACACCCAAACCGTTTTGACTCATATCTCTAAATTTACTATATAATGAATCTGCTAATTGAAGAACACCCGTTTTAAGCGGTAAAACCATTTCGTCTTCTTTACCTTCACCGATAATTGTATTGACTCCGCCAGCTGTTCTCTTGACAAGTCCACCTTTTGCGAGTGGGATTGGTTTAGATGATACAATCGCAGTTTGAGCAATACCTATTCCACCAATAACTCCTGCGGCAATACCCCCTGCAATTGGGCCTAACTGTGCTAATGCTTGCATTATCGCCCTCGATGTACTCATTATAATACTAAAAATGGCTTGTGCTTTTTCTGCAATAGCTTGTTTTCTTTTCAGCTCTTTTATTTTTTTAGCACTACCCTCTTCAATATTATTAATCGCCTTGGCTTTATCTTCTTCATTCATAACAGAGTTGTTTATAGCGTCAATTTCGGCTTGTTTTTTTGCCTCGACTCGTTCTATTTGCATTCCGTAAGATTGTGAGAACAAAGAGGCTATCTCTGCTATTGATTGAGCTGTAAAATCTGCGACATCTTTAATATTTTTTATTCTATCTGATTTTGCTTTTTTATCTAATGCGGATTTTTTATCAACCTCCTCCTGTGCCATTTTCATGCGTTCAATAGTATAATAAAGCTCTATATCATTTTTATCCGCTCCGAATTTATCAGCATTTAACAAAGCCTCTTCATATTCAAATTCTAGCAGTTGTTTTCGTGTAAATATTGACCGTAAAACTTTGTCGTTCCACTGGTCTTCTAGTGCTATTTTTTTATCATATAATTCTTTTGCAGCGTCACCGTCATTTTCTGTGGCCTCGATATCTGCTATAACTAAATTAGTCTTCTCTTTTTGTTTATCAATAAGGCTTGATAAAGCTTTTGTTGCTGCATCTATGGAATTACTAAGAGCGTCATTTGCTTTGCTTTGAAGCTCGACTTCTTTTGCGTAAATCCGCTTTTGCCTTATAGCGGTTCTTTCTTCGCTAATCATACTACGAAGATTGCGACGAGCTTTTTTAATCTTTGCTCCGAAACCTGGAATAAAACTTCCCATCTCACCCACATATCTTAAAGCGTCACGCACAAACTCGAATAAACTTACTCTCATTTCAGCAATAGTGTCATCCAAAAGAGATGCTATACCGCTCCATGTATCTTGAAAACTTTTTTTAAGTTCCCCATTTTCATCTTTAAGTAATCCCATTACAGTGACAAGACCTAAAATAAGAACTATCACCGCCCCTACTGGGTTTGCTGCCATTGCTGCACTTAGTAATATCATTCCTTTTCTTGCAAGGACTAAAGCTGGCACTAGAGTTTTAAAAATGGCTACAAGCTTTCCAAAAAACATTGTTGTAGGCCCAAGGACAACAAGAAACGATCCTATTGCTATAGTAAGAGTCTTCACCTCTTTAGGCAAACTATTAAACCAATCGACTAGCCGTTTTATAGCCCCTACCCATTTTTCAATGACAGGCAAAAGATGCTCTTTAATAATAGGTATCAAAGACTCTGACACTGCAATAGCTACATTTTGTAATCTATTTCTGATAATTGTTGTTTGAGCACTTAAAGATTCAAGTTGTTTCTTTGCGACTCTATCAGTCGTCCCGCCAGCCGATTTTAATTCTTTTTCATAATTCCGTATAGCTTCAGACGTTCCAAGAAGTGCCGCAGTTGCTGATATTGATCTATCTTGAAAACCTAACAATCCTAATTCTGTACGCTTTTGCTCGTCAGACATTCCAGATAATCTATTTTCAAGATCTAAAATTATGTCTGCCATGTTACGCATTTCACCAGCACCATCAAATACTGCAATACCAGCCTCTTTAAAAGCTTTCTTGTTTTTTATATTTGCTGTTTGTAGATCTCTTAAGACAATATTTAAAGCCTCTCCAGCTTCCATGCCTTTTTTACCCTGGTTAGCGAACGCACTTAAAACAGCTACACCTTCCTCTACTTCTTTTCCCACCATCCTTAGCGCCGCACCTGCTTTATTTGTGAGCGACTCCGAAAACTGCTCAACAGTTGCATTTGCTAAAGTGTTTGCTTTAACTAATACATCAGACACGCGAGCCATACCCAGCATTGCTTTTCCTGTATTTTTAGAACTTAACCCCAGTGCTGACTGTGCATCCGTTAATAAGTCTGTTGCTAGTGCTAAATCAAAATTTCCAGCCTGTGCAAATTTGGCGACTTTTGGGAGTGCTTGCAGAGACTGTGCTGCATTAAGACCAGCAGAGGCTAAGAAAAAATACGCTTCGGCTGCTTGAGTAGCACTTGCCGTTGTAGTCTCAGAAACTTGCAGTGCGGTCTCTTCCATCTTTTTTCGCGTCTCATCATTTACATTATCCATGATCGCTAATGATTTTGTCATAGCGTTCTCGAAATCAGCCCCAAATTTTAACGCCGCACCACCTGCCGCAATAAGTGGCACGGTTAAATTTTTAGTTAGATTAGAGCCTATTCTTGTAAGAGTTCTACTAGTTCTAGTTAAAGTTCTTTGTAGTCGTCTAGCTCTTTGATCGACACTCCCGAGGCCTTCACGTACATTGTCAAGACCTCTAATCCCAATCATACCAAACAATCTAAATACTGGTCTTGCCACCTGTAGCCCCTTCTCTTAGTATACGGTTTGCAGTCTGCATCGCTATACGTTCCTCTAGTTCTAACTGTTTTTTAGAAGCTTTTTTCTTTTTCTTCAAGCCTAAATCAACAAGATATTTTTCATAACTATCTTTAAAACCTTGAGACCTTAAAGCCTGCCAACCTGTGAAGGCGGCAAACTTCATGCCATTTTCATAAGTAGCGATTCTTCTTTTTGCAAGATAACCACCACGAAACAAAATTTCTTTATATTCCATCTCGTCAAAAAGATCTTCAGTAAGATTATCATTAAACCTTACCGAGTCTTCTAACTCTTGGACGGGCTCACTAAGCTCTTTATTTTGTTGAGCACTCGCGAGCCCACTGAGAAAAAATCAGTAAACCCTTTTTGTGATACTATTTGCTCAATGATTTGGACTTCAATATCAAAAGCAAGATCGTCATAATCTTCCCTACTTACCCCAATCAATTTACAAAACCACTCCGAAACATCATCTTCTATTACTTGCAACATTTGCTCCAGTAAAGTAAATGCCGTCTCTAAAACTTCAGCCGTTGCGTCTTTCTTAGATTCTTCTGTATCCTCAGTATCACCGCCCTTAGAGCTAGACGGGGGAACCATGTTTACAATAGAGTCAGAGCCTGCCACATCAGCAAATTTCTTAATTAATTGAGCTAAAACAACTCTATCTTTTCTTTTTAATTTTCGCACTTCTATAGTCATCGTTTACTTCTTTCTAATCCTAAGTGTTAGGCCAGTACATTGTCCAAGGCTCGGTATCTAAATCTGTTGGGTCTTGATGTGCTGTAAACGTCACTGCAATAACGCCCTCTTCTTTGTCAGTCAAAGACAATTCAAGATTACCATCAGAAAGTGCATTTGTTAATTTAAAAGCACAAGCTCCAGCAGTTGTACCAGAGATCTCACCAACTAAAGTTATGTCAGATAGATAATCACCTAGAGCAATTTGAGTGTCTCTTGTGATAGCATCCCAATCGGTATCAAACGCAGCACTTACCGAAGCTGGAAGCACATATTTTAATTGTGTTAAAGTATGCTCTAAGAAATTTACAGTAAGTTTTCCAACGCTTCTTGTAATACGTCGTGACCCCTTTGTTGGGCTGTGTGCTCCATCCGCTTCCATTTCTCTAACTTCTTGCTCTATAGAGAAAGAATTCCCACCACGTGTTGCACCCAGTAGTGTTCCAGGTGAAGAGAAATCAGTAAAGCCAACATACACAGCTCCACTATCAATTATCATATTATTGTAAGTGTCTGCACTTACTCCATGATGTCTACCCATTTTCTAAACTCCTATATTTAAATTATTATACACCAAGTGCAATTACTGCTACAGTCAACGTCGTAACACCATCATACGTGATACCAACTTTTCCATCACTATCATTAAACCGTCCAGTGTTAAACGGGCCACACATTTCTTCACTACCAGCAGGAATTGTAATATCAACATTGTGGTCAAATCCCTGTGAACAGTTTACCAAACTATTAATAGTCGCAACAATAGGAGAACCACTACCATTTTTAATATGTAAAAATGTTCTGCCATTATTTACAAAATCATCTCCACCGCCTGCCGCCGAATTATATGTAGGAGTCAAACTAGTATCTAGCGTAATGTTTTCTACTGCTAATGTCGCCATTTTTTACCTCACAATTTGCTGCATCCAAGCATAACGCGAACCACGCCCACTTATCTGCATATTATAATGAACTATTTTTATATCTCTATTATCAACAAAGCCTTTTGTTTCTCTGTAAAGTCTTATTGTTTTATATAGGTCACAATTTAAAATCTCTCTATCCATAGCAAACTCAACTGCCATAGTTAAAGCTCTAATATTAACAGTGTCACTTTTCCCACCGTAAATATCTATATCTATTAAAAAATTATCAACTGCCAAATTATCAGACGGTATAGTCTGCACATCTAAAACAAGATAAACTCTCTCAGCCTCCTGCGGTGCTATATCGCTAAATATAGCAGGACTACCATTAAAAGTATTTACGTATTGAGTTACATTGGAATCAGTACGCAAATGTTTAATTATAGAAGCCTCAACAGTAACACCCATTTTAAAAATACTCCGTGCTCAAAATATTGATTATTTCTTGCTCTTCTTCTAATAATGTTTTATTCACAAAAGGGCGTTTATTCTGTTCTTTACCATCACCATGTCCGAACTCTAATAAATGAGCATGAGGAGCAGTAGACCCAACAAAACTTACACCTTTTTTCCCTGTTTTTAATTTATATCTAATACTTTTACGCAAACCGCCCGACCGTCTACCGGGATAATCGCCAGAAGTTGAAACACTTCGTTTTGAAATATTCTTACGCATTTTTTTAGCAGAATATTGTAAAGCTTTCCGCCTTGAATTTTCTTCTGATTTTTCAATGTCTCTCATAACATCATCAACAAATGATTCAAATCTAAAAGTCATTATTCACGCCTTTCCAAACATATACAAATTAATTCAATTCCACGCTCTTGAACATCTTCAATGGTTTTTATTTCAAAAGTACGAGTCCCGAAAGTTATCTGGTTATTAGACTCAACAAGAGTAATCTCTCCCCTTATTTTAACCTCATGTGAAGCATTAATATTGAAAGTTCTATACTCTTCTTTACGCCTAGTATTAAGCGGAGTCAAAGACATTGGTACATTTTCAGAAACAACAGCCCAAATGTCAACAGACCCACCTTGTCCATCATCAGCGTATTGGCGTTCTTCAATATTGCAATAGTGGCGACATTGAGAGGCTAAGCTTTTCCGTGGTCTCCTTGATAGTAACACTATCTATCCTCTATGCGATCAGGTTGTAAAATGTTGTAAAACGCTGGTGGCACTGTACCATCTTCAGCTATACGATTTTCATAACGATAAGCACAATATAAATATATTGAATCTTTGATTCTGTCAGGGACATCGCTCGCCGTACCATATCCAGCATCATAATTAATAACTAACCCTTTTATCGGTCGTAAAGTAACAGACGGCCAACTTTCACCATAATTAAGGGATATACGTGCTGGAGTTGAATCCGCATCTACAAAATATTTCGACGAATCAAGAGTATATTCAACGTTATCAGTATCGTAATATTTTACACTATTCACAGTAATAGCGGGTGGACGCGGGAGAAGAATCTCAGTGTCAGGCCAATAATCATACGACAACTCTAGTGTTTGCGTAATATATGCCCTGTGCTGATAATCTTCTGCGGTTATCCGCCCTGAAGCAATCCACGTATCAATAAGAGTATCTTCAATACTAGTATCAACGCGTGAATACAACTTCACATCGGAAGAAGTAACAGGCTCCGCTACTGGAGCCGTTACTACTTTAAAATTACGCGGCTTCAATTGCTGCACCATCATCAAGAGGTACATAAAATATTGTCCATGCAATTGTACCAGTGTTTGACGCTGCACAATCAAGATCAATAGTTCCAGCGTTTACAATCACGCCTTTAGCTTGAGCCGCTACAGCACCAGCGGTTGTTCCTACCAATGCGTCAGTAAGAGTCCCCGTGATACTATAAAGAGTACCAGCCTCATCAGCTGTAATACTAAGAACCGCACAAATATCAACACTTGTCCCCGTTGTAGGATTAGCTGTCAATTTTGTATTGTTCGCTTGAGTTTCAATAACTGTACCAACTTCACCAACAATTCCAGTAATAAAGACTTTTCCACCAGTTACGGTAAAAAGAGCCTCGGCCGCTGTTTGTGGTAAACTTGCATCAGCTCTTTCAACACGAGCTCCAAGAATCGATTTTCTCAACCCTTGTAAATTATCTAAAACACTCATAATTAAATTTTACCTTTTCTGAATTAAGATTAATCAATTACGCTTGCTTGAACCGCTTGATCAAAACGCGGAGTCAAAAGAGCAATCATTATTCCACCGAGCACAGGACTGTCAACAACCTCAACAGCTTTTAGACGGACATATTCATATCCAGACACAGCCAACGCAGAAGCGTCAACGCTTACTTTATAGAGTTGTGAACTACCCGCAACTGTTGCAAAACCTGCAACAGTTGCTTCAGTCATTGCACTGTGTGTATCGTCAGTTACAACAGTTTGATATCTAAAAGCTACAGCACTTGTAGTTGTTGGTGTTGTATCATCACAAGCTTCTACTGTAATCGTAGAAGTTCCAGTTGCTCCAACACCTTTATAGATGTAAAACTCTACAGTTTCATGATTTTTTAATGAAACAACATCGGTTGATACTGTCCCAGCAAAAGCGTCTGCAACAGGATCGAGTCCCTTAACAATATGACTATATGATTTCATAATATTATAATTCCTTTCTTAAATTAAGCTCTAGTATTGAGCGTTACAAATGGTGATAATGTAGCCGTTCCCTTAGCAGAAGTCAAAGCACTCTGCCAAATTGGTTGGCCGTTTACGCGATATGTAAAACGGAAAGCTTTTTCATCAGTAGCAAAAGCAACATGAATTGATTCGGCGCCTTTAACACCTTCACCAGCTTTATCAATAAGCAAGTAACTATCAAGGTCAACAAGCATGATATCGCCTTTAGTGCCAAGAGTCGAAGCTTGTTCAACAGGTAATACAGGTCTTCCCATAAGTGTACTATAAGGAGAGCCAGAGATCCCATTTGCAGGAAGATAAACAGGTACGCCACCAGTTCCAACAGTTTGAGCCATAGAAAATAATTCAGGTTCGATATTTTGATTAATCAACCAAACTGAATTTGATCTACCACGTGCCCAAGCTCTTGCCCACATTTTAAGTATATTTTCATATACAATAGTATTAGTTGATTGGTTTGATTCTTTAGCAATAGAAACAACTGCATTACTTCCAAGAATTCCAGAAGGTTGCCCGACACCAGTACCATTTAAAATCGCTTCATCAAGTAACCACGCGAATTCATCACCAAACCAGCCATTGATTTCAGACTCTAACCCAGCAGAATCAGCAATTAATTCTTCAGTTGCGTAATACATACCAGCAAGTTTTGATAATTTAAGATCAATTTGCCCTAATGCAGGTTTACTCGCTGTAATAGTTCCAGCTTCATCAACCCAATATCCATTAATTCCACCCATACGGCTACCAGTAGCGCGAGAAGTTTCTTTAATGTAGTTTTGAACGTATCTATTACCCACAGAAACAGGGCGACGGCGACAACGTCCAGCGATTACAGCACTATCATAAACACGTTTTAAAATTTCCTTTGTCATTGTTTCGCCGACAAGAAAACCGCCGTCTTCAGGTACTACTTCATTTCCACCTTGCGCAGCATTGGCAAACCGTTGATCCATTTGACCTGAAGTTTTTGATTTTGCGACAGCATTAAGCACAGAACCTATGCCGTTTCTCCAAGTAGGTTCATTGTTCTTTACGTGTACAGACTGAGCACCGCTAGGAACTCCAGAACCGCTGTTTGTTGGTGCTTGTGGTGTTGACGGTGGTGCAGGGGTATTATTTTGGACTTCCCCTTCAAGCCCTTGCATTTCTTTAGCTTCATTAATTTTGTTAGTAAGCTTATCAAAATCCGCTTTTTCATCTTCGGTAAGCCCACGCTTTTCTTCTGTCGCCTTGTTAAGAAGCTCTTTTTGCTTCTTAAGGGCGTTTGTAATGATTGTTTGCCACATTAGACAATCTCTCACTTTCTAATAAAGTTACTTCATTTACAGCAATTGCTAACTCTAACTCTGAGTAGTCAACCACAACGGGCGTAGGCTCGTAGTTTTTGAATTTTGCTGAATTTTTATAAATATTTTTATGTCTTCTTTTATCAACTGCTACAGAATTGATGACAATCTCTCCGTTTTTATTCTGAATCGCTACATTTTCACCAACAACAGAGTCTACAAACCCCATCTCTACAGCTTCAGAAGCATTCATATACGTTTCCGCGTCCATCAACTCAATTAATTTGTCACGTTCAATATTCACTTTTTCGAGATATGTATCTTCAATGGTACCTTTAATTGTGTCGAGTGTGTCGGCGTATTTGCGCATATCTTCTGCATACCCCCACGAGCCACCCATAGGGTTATGAATCATAACAATCCCATTCGGGGCGACGATTCTTTCGTCTCCAGCCTGCAGAATCACACTTGCAGCACTTGCAGCGATACCGTCAACATAAACACGTATTAACGCTGTGTGTCGTTTGAGTATGTTATATATCGCATGGCCTGCAAAAACACTCCCACCATAACTGTTAATAAACACTTCTACAAGTTCAGCGTCTCCAGCCTTTGCAAGTGCTTCATTTACCATATTAGGGGTTACATCGCTCTCCCACCACTGCTCTTCGCTTATGTCACCATAAATATACAGTGCATAAGTATTAACAATTTTCTCATTTTTAACCAAATTTAAAGGCATTTATCTAACCTCACTTTGTTTTATTAACTCTTTAAGCTCATTCACCATTTTTTTATTCTCAGCTTCATTTTTACCCGCTTCACCCATATTTAAAGGCTCTAAATAGATGTCACCGTTCGGAATACTATTCATATTTAGCAGTTTTCTGATGTCATTTACAGACATCCAGCCCCATTGCCTTCCTGCGGCAAACGCTTCAGCCATAGATTTTGTATCCCCACGGAGTAAAGAAGCCATGTTAAACTCAAAATAATACCCATCGTCACGCTGTTTTTTTGTCAAAAGCTGTGTATTTATAGTCATTTCAGCTCTTCTAAAGTGCGGTAACATGGTATACATTAAGAAAGACAACGATAAATGTTCTATATTGTTGTATGTTGCACTGTCTAAATTCTGAACCATGTGAAGAGGAACACGATAAACTCGACATATATCCTCTATTTGAAACTTTTTCGACTCCAATAATTGAGCGTCAACAGGTTTTATAGTAATCGGTTTATATGTTAAACTATCTTCCAATAGCATTGGAGTACCAGCATTCATTAAGCCAGAATACCTTTTCTTGATGTCTTCTTGTAATCTGTTGTAAGCTTCTTCATTTAAAAATTTCTCATGCTCGAAAACACCAGAAGGGAAAGCTCCGTTTTTATAAAACTTTTTACTGAATTCTTGGTATGTTAGCCCAACCTTTACAATACTTGAGAAATATTCTAAAGGAGAATAACCCTGTATTCCATCTGGAGAAAAGCCGACCATGTGAAACATATCATCTCTTGTGTATGTTATATCATTATGCTTGTATTTAATAGCTCCATCTTCAAGAGTCTGCGTTACACTTAAAACAGGTCTTAACCTCTCTACTCTGCCGTTTTCTCTGTCTATAAGTGCATAAAAATTACCGTCAGTATTGATTTGAACCATACTCATTTCGTGATAATTGTATGCATTCATGTATCCGTTAGGGGCATTTTTTAGTAAATCAAGAAGTCCTGTGTCATTGGTTTTTTCTCTGTCATCACCATTTTTGCTTCTTTTGTATTCATTTATAGTGACACTGGCATAACCTTCAGAAATAACACGAACACAAGCAAAAACAGCAGAGTACTTCATCATTTGAGTGTCTGTTTGCTGTAAATCTCCGCCATTTAAAAAGGCCTCTGAGTAACGAGTAAAATCAGTTTTGTTTTGTATTGCGTTTAATACTCGGCGTATCATGCCTGGTTGATTAGACATCAAAGCCTCTCATTCCTCTGTTGTTGTATCCTGAATTTGCGTCATGGGTGATAGCTCTAACCATTGCGTTCATAGTTGCGGCGGCGGGGTCAATTCTCTCTGTACTCTTTTGTTTATCTAACATTATATTCTCGTTTTGATCAGCTTTAATTATCGCATTCCCAAAAGCCCAGCTTAAAACTGGATTGTTATCATGTTCGACATTATTTTTATAGACTTCCTCTCGAAAGACCTTTGTGGGTTCGCTAAGAGTTTTCGTTCCTTGCCGTATATCTATGACCTCATAACCTCGCACAATTAAATCACTACTTAATTGAACTGCTGCCCACGGGTCTACACAAAACGACTCACAAAAACAGCCGTACTCTTCCACCTTACATATAATGTACTCCATTACCGTGTTATAGTCAACAACTTCTCCGTCAGTGCAAGTAATCCACCCATCTGATACCCAGCTATCAAAAGGCATATGATCCTTACGTATACGCTCTGTAAGCCTCGATTCAGGAATAAAAGAATGTGAAACTACTTTATACTTGCCTCCGTTGATTGGAGGAAATACCAGAGAAACACTAGTTAAATCTATTTTTGCCGATAAATCTACACCAATATAACACGACTGTCCACGTAATTTATTGTAGTCAAATTCATCATTTCCACAAGCGTTCCATTTCTGAAGATCCAAGAATCCCGCTTCTCTCTGATTAATCCAAACATTCATGTGCTTTGTAAGGAAATTTCTCATTTTATCAGGGGAAACTTTAGCCTCTGCGAGTTTGTCACGTAAACTATCGACACCTTCTGGATATGAACAAATGATAGGATTAGCTTTTACCCATGTCGATTCATCATTAATGTCATCAAGAAGGTCACCAACTGCAACTACTCTACCATCAATTTCTATAGGGTCACTTGTTTGATTCACTTCGAGCTCACAGATCATGACAAATTCCCATTCTAGTACAAAAACATTATCAGGGTCTAGGATGTTTGATGCAATTTTATACTCTACTCTGTAACATGGATTATTGAGGTCAAAGCCTGCGGTTGTGACTATTCCCAGTAATGGTTCTTGTCTTGCACCCATTCCAGAATCAACGACATCTAGGATCTCGCTTGTTAAATGAGCGTGGTACTCATCAATTATACCACACTGAGGATTTAGACCATCACCTGATTTTTTGTCTTCTTTCGAAAGTGGTTTTAGCACAGAGTTAGATTTTATATGATCAATTTTTCTATACGCCTCTCTCCACTTGCCTTTTAAATCAGGGCAACGCTCTAACATCATACGAGTTTCATCATAAACAATCTTTGCTTGATCTTTTGTTGTTGCTGCGCAGTATACTTCTGATAACTCCCCATTAAGAAATACCATCAATTCGTAACTGGCGACTACACTCCAAAACTGAGACTTAGCATTTTTACGAGCAAGCTGATCATATACTTTTTTAAATCTACGGTAACCAGTATCCTTATGATACCAGCCGTAAATATTAGCACCCTTGAATTTTTGCAGTATATCGAACTCTATTTTTTTACCAGCAAGTTTACCTTTTGTGTGCTTAAATAATCGAGACCAATCTATAAACCGTTGAGCACTCGATTCAACAAATATAAATGGAAAATCTTCTGTGCCTTCTCGCTCCAGATCCAAGAGAAATCTTTCACAAGCCCAAATGTGTTTTTGGCAAGCTACTATTTTTTTATTGCTTATTCTTTTACAGTACTGGATAAGAGCGTTTTTAAGTTTCACTAATTTTTTCCCACGGTTCTTTTGCTACACTTACAAAAAACTCTTCAGCCTTTTTTTCATCAAGGGTGTCAGAGTTTACGCCTAGAAACGAGACAGGGACTTGTAATATTTTTGCAATCATTTCTTTAGGTATTACATCACTCATAAATCGCCGAATCCTTTTTGTTCAAGTGGAGATTCTTCTTTTTTTGTTGGAAGTTTCCCGCCCGTTCTGGCTCTAGCTGTAGGATTGAGGTATAAATACTCGCTTAATTTAATCATTTTAGATGTGAGCTTATCAAGGGCGTTTAACCACTTTATATACTCATCCTGATCTGCTAATCGTTCCTTAGTTGTTTTATAACTATCAAGAATCAAATGAGTATCACGCACTCGTTCAAAAACTAGACAGTATTCCACCAAAATATCTATATCTGCGGACGTCACAAGCATTAAACCACCATCATTATAGAGCTCAATTATCTCTTTAAATCTTTTCATTGCTTTTTGGTGACCCCGTAATGTCGTTGGGATTTCTATAGAAAAACTTCCCAAGTCTACAGACATCGCCTGCCTATCTTCGATGTCTTTTTTTGTCTTCCTTGCAACATTGTTACCCATTTCCAATAAGTTGCTTGGGGTTGCTCTGCGTCCTGCCATTTTTGGAGATCTACCTTCCCTAAAAAACGAAGTTTGTGTATAAAAGGC
>Ga0209757_10000155_pt1 | contig 18131 bp, 17 predicted proteins | sample ETNvirome_6_1000_FD_185472 | JGI IMG/M metagenome (GOLD analysis project Ga0209757, IMG submission 185472) | Marine viral communities from the Pacific Ocean - ETNP_6_1000 (SPAdes) (version 2) | ecosystem: Environmental > Aquatic > Marine > Oceanic | place: Pacific Ocean | collected 2013-06-19 | reverse complement strand
ATAATACTCTGTACCACCATGCAGTATATGCAAAAAAAAAATGGGAACAAGGATGGGAAGATAAAGTATCCGCATTTAATCATGATCATTTGCAGCCAAGCTTAGAGTATAAACAAGTTCAAAAAATTATTAATCAGCATAACAAGAATGATTACCAATACAAATGTAAAGATCAACCTATGTGTGCGGTTTGTAATTCACGTGTATGTCGACAAAGAAAGTACGGGATTGGCGATGAGTACGCGCATAAGTTTTCTAATTTACAAAAATATCAATCAGATAATTCCGTATGGTTTATCAGTGTGGATGGAAATATTGTCAGCTTATCAACTCGACAGCTTTATAATCAAAATGAATTCATTCTTGCGTGCATCGACCAACAGAACATTGTTATTAATACCGTGAGCCGTGGGGACTGGCTCAAAGTCATTAAAGAATTAATCGAGAGCGTTGAAGTCATTGAAATGCCGGACGACGTACGCATCGAGGGACGGTTTGATCAGCACCTGGAATCCTTCATCCTTGACCAGGGGGAGGGAGTGAATATGGATGAGCTTCGCCTGGGAAAATCATTTACGGAGAATGGCAAAACATATTTTCTTATGGCCAAGCTTGAGGAATATTTAGAGAAGAAAAGATTCAAAGGATTTGATCCGACGCGCATCGGCGCCAGGATCCGGCAGCGAAACAATTCTCCCGTGGATGCGGATGGAAAAGAACTAGATCCCCCTAATGTTGTTCGTCGAATAAGGGGAAAGAACAGAAGAGTGTGGTGGATTCAGGAATTGGAAAAACCAAAAGAGGAATTAAAGCTGCCTAAAGATAACGAGGATGAGATTCCGTTTTAAATGAAAACAGAGGAAGTGATGACAATACTGGAAGAAAATAAAATTACGAATGTACAACCAAAAAATAAATGCAAGGGACATCTTTGTGAGAAGGATGCAACCACTGAAGATCCCAAAGATCATTTCTACTGTGATAACTGTTATGTATTTTATAGTTACACACGAAAGGATTACTGGAGTCATCCGAATGCGACGGGACATCTTGATAAAAAATAAATTTAGACATTTAGATCTCTTCTCTGGAATTGGAGGCTTCAGCTTGGGGCTTGAGGCCACCGGTGGCTTTGAAACAGTGGCGTTCTGCGATATTGAAGAATATCCAAGAAAGGTCCTACAAAAACATTGGCCATATGTTAAACAGTATGAAGATATAAAGGAGCTTAATTATGAAAAACTTAAAGCAGACGGACTTCTTCCAATCCACATCGTCACGGGAGGTTACCCATGCCAGCCGTTCAGCTACGCCGGCCTTAGGACCGGTGAGCAAGATCCGAGACACCTCTGGCCGGAAATGTTTAGAATTATCAAAGAGCTCCGGCCGACTTGGGTTGTTGGAGAAAACGTTCCTGGCCACATTAAACTCGGTCTCGACACCGTACTACAGAACTTGGCGGATCAAGGTTACTCCGCAAGGACGTTTAGTGTTAGCGCTAGTAGCGTCGGTGCCAACCACAAAAGAGAGAGAATCTGGATTGTGGCTCACTCCGAGCGCGACGACAATTTCAACAAGGAGCAAAGAGTCGATGGAGAAGAGAAAGAAGTACCGCGAGAGCGTGGGGAGAACGACAGTGCCCCCGGGGAATCTAGCCGAACAAGTACAGTACGGCAAACCAACAACGGAGATGTGGCCAACACCGAAAACATCGGATCAGTACTCAGCCCATATGAAAAAGAACGAGAAGGGAATTCCCCACGACGTAGCGAAAGGAAATCTGAGGGGAGCAGTACTGTGGCCAACACCGAGAGCTTCGGCAGCGATGGGGGAGAAATCAGAGAACCTAAAGAGAAGGGTGGACAAGAAAGGATTCTTGGGAGCAAAGTTGGAGGAGTCAGTAGCGATGTGGCCGACACCAAACAAAGCAGACCACCTTCACAACAATACGGAGATGATAGAGAATTGGAAAAAAAGGTCAGAGAAAAAAAAGAAGAAGGGAATCAATCTTCAATTCGCACTTCGACACGCAGTTCAGATGTGGCCGACTCCCTCAAAGGGCATGCACAAGCAGGACGTGAACGACGACGGGAGATACGCGAGATGGGTCAAGGAGAAGGGATATCAAATAATGTTGCCGGCAGCCGTGAAGCTGTGGCCGACACCAAGAGCGACGAAGAGGATGGGGTACTACGAACAGCCGGCTCCGAGTCAGATCAAGGGAACCCACGGATGGAGTCTTCCGGCAGCCGTGACGGACAGCCGAAGCGAGAAGCCTCACCAAACATGGCCGACGCTAATGTCGAGGGATTGGAAAGACAGCGGGAAAGCCGTGGTCAATTCGGATCGGAATCTACTGCCACAGAAAGTGGCGAAGAGCGACAAGGAGAAGTGGATCAAGGGTGGTGGAGCTTTGAACCCGACGTGGGTCGAGTGGCTCATGGGGTACCCAAGCGAGTGGACCGACTTAAATGTTTAGGGAATAGTTTAATTCCTCATATCCCCTATTATTTAGGACAATCAATTCTTAAAACTTACATCAAGGATGAAGATGAAAAAACTGATTAAGGAAACGCTTACAATTTCCGCTCAACTGACTAAGAAAGCGGAGAATAAAAAATTAAAATTAACGAGGCGAATGTTAATTAATGATCTTAAAATGATCAAGTTAAATTTATTGTTAATGGAAAATGTAATAAAAGAAAATGATATTAAACGATAGACACGGAGAAAAAATTATAACGATATTCGGACCGCCTGGAACCGGTAAAACTACACGCCTACTTAATATCGTAGAAGAAGAATTAAACAGTGGCACTTCCATTGATCGCATAGGGTATTTTGCCTTCACAAAAAAAGCGGCACGCGAAGCTGTCACTCGTGCGATGAAAAAATTTAATTTAGAAAAAAAAGATTTTACTTATTTTAGAACGCTGCACAGCCTCGCTTATCATCATTTAAATCTAAAGCCTTCGGACGTGATGGGGGATAACCAGTACCAGGAAGTTTCTGATTGGTTGCAATTAAAATTATATAATCCTAATAAGTCTGTTGATGAATTGGGAGTATCAATTCCTAAAGACATTTACATTAACCTAATTGATAAATCAAAAATAACAGGGACATCTTTAATGAATCGGTTCTCTAATTGCGGTTATCACATTGATGGAGGATTTGATAAATTAAATTACGTGGATAAGGGACTGACAAAATTCAAAAAGAAACGTAATCTTTTTGATTACACCGATATGATCTTGGAGTTCATTAAAAAAAATAATGCCCCTAAATTGGATGTTGTAATTGTTGATGAGGCCCAGGACTTAAGTTTAATTCAATGGCAGATGGTGGAGCAGCTTATCCGAAAAGCTGATCGTGCTTACATCGCGGGTGATGATGATCAGGCAATTTTTAATTGGGCTGGAGCTGACATTGGTCGTTTAAAAAAGATAGGAAAATCAAATGCTGTTCCTAGAAGAGAGATTTTAAATCAATCCTATAGGATTCCCAGGAAGGTTCATACCATAGCCCATCAAATCATTACTCCTGTAAAGGATCGGGTAGAAAAAGAATGGAAGCCACGGGAATATGAAGGAGAATTAAAATATCATAGAACAAGGTTAAATTCTCAGATGGATTTAACTCAAGGAACGTGGCTAATATTAGGTCGCGCTAACTATTTCTTAGACCAACTTGCAGAGGAACTAAGAGTAAGAGGATTATTTTTTGAAAGATACAATCGATCCTCTGTGTCTGAAAAAATGTTGAACGCTATAATTGGATGGAAAACTTTACAAGAGGGTGGATCAATTCCTTTTAAAGTATTAAAAGATATGTATTATTATATGTCTGGAAATAATCATATTGCCCACGGGTATAAGGATCTAAAAGCTGCGGACGAAGAAAAAGAATATGACCACGAGGCATTAGTCATGTTTCACGGGTTAAATGTGCATATCGAAAGAGAATGGCATATAGCTTTAGACAACATTCCGGAATCTCAACAAGCCTACATTACGGCCGCATTACAAAGACAACAAGATTTTAATGTATCTAAAAATATAAAATTATCTACGATCCACGCAGCAAAGGGTGGCGAAGCGGATCATGTTATGTTATTGACTGACCTACCTAAAAAAGTGGATGATAATTATTTTGTACAACAAGATGATGAAAGGCGAGTGTTTTATGTGGGAGCTACTAGGGCAAAAAAATCTTTACACGTTATTGAATCAGCATCTACGAGAGAGTTTAAGGAAATTTTCTAAGTGATATCAAAAGAACTTTTAAAAGAAGCAGACAAATTAATTAGTGGCAGGCGCCATACTGACTATGGCGACAAGCTTACTAATCATCAGAACATTGCTGCGTTGTGGTCTATTTTCCTCCGCACTAATATCACCCCCCACGATGCGGCGATGTGTATGGCACTGGTAAAAGTGGCTAGACTAATGCATACACATACAAAAGACAGCTATGTAGATTTATCCGCCTATGCATCTATTGCAGGAGAGATAGCAGCACGTACAGAAAAGGATAGATCATTTGAATCAGAGGGAGAACGGCGAGGAAGAGAGACAGCAGAATATATTAAAAAAAGGAATGTAGATAGAGAAAAAGAAAAAAATTTATGACGACTAGAAAATGCACTCCCTGTGGAAAATTATACCCTCTTACAAAAGAATATTTTCGTATATTCACGGGAAGAACAATTCCTTTTAAATCATATTGTAAACTTTGTGCAAGTTCATCAGAATCTTTTTATAGAAATACAGAAATTGGATTTTTAAATCAATTATTTAATAGTTGGTATGGTAGAGTTTTTAGAAAGAAAAACTACATTCATAGTAATCTTTATCATGAGCTTACAACAAAAAAAATGATGCTTGAACATTGGGAGGAGCATAAAAAACAGTATGGATATCGTTGTTTCTACACAAAAAAAATGATGACATATATAGGTTCTAATCGAAGAGGTAAACGCACTCTTACAAATATCTCTATTGATAGAATAGATAATACAAAAGGATATACAAAAGAAAATACAGTTTTTTGCCGTTGGGATTTTAATAATAAAAAAGGATCAGTAACTTTTGATATGTGTAAAACTATATTAAAAGCTGGTGAACAAAAACAGCAGCATATATAAAAGGAGAATCATGAGGCAACCATCTTTGTTTCAGGCGCCAAGTGAGTGGGTTCCTCCTGAAAGAATACCAGATCTGTCTGAAGCAAAAGAAATTGCTATTGATTTAGAAACACATGATCCTGGATTAAAAACTATAGGACCGGGTTGGGCTACAAAAAAAGGAAAAGTTATTGGTGTAGCGTTGGCCGTGGAGGGATGGCAGGGATACTTTCCCATTGCTCATGAAGGAGGAGGAAACTTCGATGAGAAATTTTTTAAGATAGCTTTAAAAAGAATATTAGATCTTCCCTGTGATAAAATATTTCATAATGCTATGTATGATGTAGGTTGGCTTAGTGCCATGGGCCTTGAAGTAAGTGGCCGTATTTGTGACACAATGATTGCCGCCCCTTTAGTTGATGAAAACAGATTCAGTTATAGGCTCAAGGATGTAGCTGCAGATTATGTAGGGGACACTAAATCCGAGGCCGGACTGTATGAAGCGGCTAGGGACTTTGGGGTCGATGCCAAGGGAGAAATGCATAAATTACCCGCAATGTATGTGGGACCATATGCCGAGCAGGATGCCGCAGTCACATTAAAACTATGGAACGCATTAAAGGTAAAGATCATTAAACAGGAATTAACAACAATTCTCAATTTAGAAACTGAACTTTTTCCTGTATTATTTAATATGAAAAAGAGAGGTGTACGTGTTGATGTGGAAAAAGCAGAACGTCTTAAAAAAGATTTTAAGAATACAGAAAAGAAGATACTGGATAGCTTACATAAAGAGTGCGGTTTTGAGATGGAGATTCTCGCTCCATTGTCGATTGCAAAAGCTTTTGAAAAATTAGGAATATCATATAATCGCACCCCCACGGGACTTCCTAGTTTTGATAAGAATTTTTTATCCACCCATAAACATCCCTTCGCTAAAAAAATTGTGGAAGCCAGGGAAATAAATAAAGCTTACACTACTTTTATTGATTCCATCATAAAGCATTCGCACAAGGGACGGATTCACGCGGATGTGAACCAACTGAGGTCGGAGACAGGTGGAACTATTTCAGGCCGTTTATCAATGCAGAATCCTAATCTGCAGCAGATACCAGCTCGTAATCCTAAAATTAGCCCTAAAATAAGATCATTATTTCTTCCTGAAGAAGGGGAGAAGTGGGGATGTTTTGATTACTCACAGCAAGAACCACGTTTGTTGGTTCATTATGGCGCATTGGTTAAAACTATTACACACTGGAAATCTTTATACGAAAATCTTGATACGGTTAGTCAGTTGATAGAGGACTATACGCACAAGGACATAGACTTTCACCAAGCTGTCGCTGACATGGCGGGCATTGATCGTAAGCAGGCGAAGACCATTAACTTAGGAATGATGTACGGAATGGGAAAAGGTAAGTTAATGAGCCAATTAGGATTAGACAGCAACCTTTCAAAAGATAGGGATGAGATTAAAAGAGTCTTTTCAAATTACCATCATACAGTTCCTTTTGTTAAATCTCTAACTGATGGAACAATGACTATTGCCAATGATAGGGGATACATTAGAACTATTTTAGGGAGAAAATGCCGGTTTCATTTGTGGGAACCTAATCAATTTGGTGTGCATAAAGCATTGCCTAAAGAGCAGGCGGAAATAGAGTATGGAGTGGGTGGAATTAAAAGGGCGTGGACATACAAGGCTTTGAATAGATTAATACAGGGATCAGCAGCCGATCAAACAAAAAAGGCGATGGTAGACTTATATAAGGAGGGTTTCCTTCCCTTGATACAGGTGCATGATGAATTGGATATGTCTTTTTCTACCGAAAAGGAGTGTAAAAGAATTGTGGAAATAATGGAACACACTATTGAATTGAAAGTTCCTTCAAAAGTTGATGTAGATATGGGGCCATCATGGGGCGAGACACACAAAAAATAGGGGATGTTAATGAGCTTCGGGCAGCCATAAAATTTTTAAAGGAAGGATATTATGTTTTTAAAAATATATCTCTTAAAGGACCTATTGATATGGTAATAGTGGACGAGAAAACTGGAGAGGTTCGCAAGATCGATGTCAAGACTACTAGTTATAGAGTATCGTGGAGACCGGGCACGCGCATAGCTCGACAACTTAGCAAGGAGCAGAAACGATTAGGCGTAGAGTTTGTATTTTTGGATAAGGAGAAATGAAATGCCTTGGAACCCTGACTATTATAATATGAAGAAACAAAATCCCATTGCTAAAGAAGTGCGAACTCCTAAATATAAGCAACGGATCGTGAAAGATAAAACTGTATATGATAGGAAACAAATTCTATCCGATGAAGAGGAGGATGATAGAATGAGATTTGGGGATCATTTACATGAGATAGATGCAGTGGAAAAATTAAAAAATAAAACTAAACAATGAGCTACTTGAAAGCAAAGAAAGTTGACTATCCTTCCATCCATAAGATAGTCCCTATTAGGAATCTCAAAGGAGTAGAATGGTTTGATCTGGTCAGGGCGTTGATATCTGATGAACCTGTTATAACCAAAACTCCTCTGTCTAGATCAATTCGAGAGTTGAGCTTGGACATACAAAAAAACGGTCTTACACATCCTATTCTCATCTTAAATAATGAAGTTGTAGGTGGAATGCATCGATCGGTCGTCGCCAAGCATTTGCATTATACTCATATTTCCTGTTACTACTGTAAAGATAAAGACCAATTTGATAAAATTTATAAGGAGCAATATGACTAGTGTACAACATTTAAAGCTGTTGCTACCATACTATGTTAAAGAATACCGTAACGTTATTCCTCCCGAGCTCGCTAACGAGATCATAACGCAGCCTGATTTAAAATTCTTTCCCGCGACTGCGGGAGGAGGCAACGCTAGTGAGGCGCGCCGTTGTTACGTCAAGCTACTTGAATCAAAATTCAAGAAGAAAATTTCCTTTATTGTTAAGAATCTCTTTGAATCATACACTAAGGAATTTAAATTTTTTGATGTCCTGAAAATGGAGGACAGTGGATATGACCATCTTCTCTACAAGGGTGAAGAGTCTCAGGAATACAAAGAACATATTGATCATTCCCGATTTAATAAGCAACGAATTTTAAGTTGTTCCTTACTTCTTAACGACGACTATGAAGGAGGAAACTTTAGTTTCTTCGGAGGGGAATATGTAATCTCTAGGCTGGCCTGTAGTGCAATCGTGTTCCCGAGCAATCCATGCTTTCCTCATTCGATTACTCCCATTTATCAAGGGGATCGTCATGCCATCATCACCTGGGTGCACTAAGGATGGAATAGAAAGTCTCTCCAAGTCCCTTTTTGTCATATCAGAGAGTATTTCAATACTTGCTTTCATATTTTTACAGTATTTACACCCTAACAAAAAATCAATAAAAACATAAGCTAGGGGTGGTAAAGCGTGTTATACTTTGTAGAGCAAAAGGTGTAAATTTGTAAAGTATGAATATTATTTCAGGTTTTTGTGCAACGTTGCTGTTGCTATGCCAAACCGTTATCATTAATTTTGATTTTAAATATGATACTCAGGATGAATTTGTTAAAGGCATTGTCCAGTGTACGCAGGCATTTAATGCAGTCATTCCACCGCAACAGCGTGTGGTGGTTGTCATTAGTATGGCGCAAGCTGCATTGGAATCCGATTGGGGTAAGTCACGCTTTGCTAAACTGGGCAATAACTTCTATGGTATTATTGAAACAAATCTCGAAAAGCCTCACATAACGGCCCTGGGAGATCCGACTATTCATCTTAGATCCTATGGGCGAAAATGCGAAAGCGTGGCGGATTATATCACAGTGCTCAATTCCCATCCTCTTTTTGAAGAGTTGCGAGAGCTACGCCTCAAACAGTTTATTGGTGGAGAGGTGGATATTGACTCTCGGGTCGACGCCTTGCGCACCTATGCCATTGATCCTTTTTATGCTTATAAAGTCAAGGATACTATTAAGTATCTCTATAGGAAATATCCTAATATATTTAAAATCGGTCTAGGGGTTTAAGAGAGTATCTACTTTCTCATTAATCTGTTTAAGCTGTTCTTCAATAACCGAGAGCCGTGCGTCAATGCGCAGCATATCTAAGTCTTTAATCTGTGATTCAATGGCTGTGACCCGTGAGGAAAGCATCCCGTTCGTGAAGGCTATACCCGCTACAATGCAGGCCACCCATATCCAGTCACGCACGCTTAACATTAGAAGTTTGTAAATCCTGTTTTAAAATCTAACAGTTCCTCTATCTGATCGTCATTTAAATTGTATTGGTTTTTAAGAAGATCAGCTGTGTTTCCCTTGATTTGTTCCTGTTCCTTCCACCATTCACCGCCGTCTTGTGTATTCCATCCACCAATCTTGTCAATCCCCGCGCCTAGCATATCTCCCCATTGCTGCCCTGAGTATCCGGTTGCCAAGTAAGGAATCATATCCGCGACAGTCGTAGCCATTTTCCCAACGGGAAGAGCTTCTTTTAAATTGGGTCCTGTTCCCGCTTCGGCTGCCAAGTCCTCCATGGTGAGAACTTTTTCTCCTGGCGCCTGGTAAATGTTTGGTATCGCTTTTTCTTGTACTTCCACTTTGGCCTTTTCAACAATTTCCGGGGGAAGGGAATTGATAATGTCAATCGCCGATGAAGATTGAATTATTTCTGGAGGGATCTTAGTTTTAATTTCCGCAGGGAGTGATTCAAGAATGGTTTTTGCCTCGTTCTCCGCGTTGTTCGTTCCAAATTTCTTTGTGAACTCTCCAAGATTGAAAGAAGGTTTTGTCAATGTCGTTTCTGAAAGTTCCTTCCTAGCTAGGGCTTCAGCGTCTTTTATTGTTAATCCTTCTTGGGTCGCAATGTTCTCTGTCAAATTCTTTAAGACATCCTTTACAATAACCTCCTTTGGTACCGTCGTACTCAAGCCAAATTGATCCACTACCTCTTGGTTAGGATCAATTGGTTCAAATGGACTAGGTGGCCACTGTTCTTCTAAATCAGGATCAGTTGGTACTTCTCCTTCAGGGGGCGTGTACCGTTTAATGATGTCATCCAACGATGACTCCTCATCCAAGGGGCTTCGTCCTCCATAAAAATCTTCTGTTGTATCCTTGATGACTTCTTCATCTTCATAAGCACCAAAACCTTTGTCCAATGGATAGCGTTCCCCCGGCATCATTGGATCGGTATAGGGAATATCTCTTTTCTTTCCCTTATTAAATAAACTTTTTAGTCCTCGGTATACCAAAGGCCCTTCTTGTAGGACATTGGAGATCGGATACATTTTACCGTAGGCCTTTCCTCCAACATTCTGAATCCGTCTGGTTGGATCAATGAAGTCCATGTCCTTTGTCTGATCAAATATATTTCTTCCTTTAGTATTCATTAAAGGCTGTCCTGTTCTGGAAGAACGAAGAATTTTTCCCTCTTTGTTTCTCATCACGCCACCGCTTTCTATGGCGCGTTCGAGCCCTAGCTTGGTAGTGAATTTATTCTGCCTGGAACGGAGATCTTTCGCTTGATCTAGATTACCGCTTTCTATGGCCTTATTGATTCTTCTGTCAAGACTGCCGACACTTTGTTCAAGGGATTTAATCTTATTGACTTTTTGGGAAGCCCTGATTCCTTTTTCACGGCCGGTGCTCGTACCACCAGTATTAATACGGGCGTCTCTTTCCGCAGATTTAGTTTTTCTACTAGTAGCAAAACGGTCTACATTCTTCTTGCTTGCTTTTTGTCTATCTGATCGTTTCGTTCTTCTCATTCTAGCCATTATGTTCTCCTCTGAACTATAGCTTCAGTTATATCTATATCTCCCGGTTTTACAAGTGCCGCTTTTGCTGCTTGATCCAAGGTGCCTGCGCCTATTCCTTTAGGAAGGACAAAACCTGATCCTACGTTAACAGGTGGAGGAGAAAGGGCGAGGGGTTGGGTTGGAGTTATTCCACCGGGTATGTATGCCGGTGAAGTTATATTAGGTGTACGGTCCTCTAGTATATTAACGCTTTCTTTAAATAAATTACCTGCATCTTCAAATAGGAGTCGTCCTTCTAAGCCATCAAACAATCTGTCCGTTTGAAATTCTATTAAAGCAAGTGGATCAACAAGACCTCTTTCTCTTGCATTCTGAGAAATTTTCTCTTTAGCAAAATCAGATAGTTTAATGGGTTGAAACTGGTTGTCTAAAATTCTTCTTACTTCTTTCTTAGAGTATCTATCTCTTAAGGTATCCTCTATTTGCCAATAATTCATACCTAATTGTTGGGCAGCTCTAACCCGTTTATAAAGTATCTGATCATTTCTAAATTTAGCGTCGTTTGCTTTTTGATAAGCCGCCACAATTTCTTCAGGCGTAGAAGCAGGACTATAGGCTACTTTAGTAAATAGCTTCTTCGAATTATCTATGGCCCTTTTATTATCTGCAATTTTAAAATTTAATCCTTGCTCGATAAATGGATCTTGAATTCTAAATCCAAGCAATCCTGTCGCTTCATTTAAAAATTTATATCCCCTATTGTATTGGTCTAAATTTCCTGCTCCTGATAAAAATACTCTTTCAAATTGTTTTAAGGAACCAGGAGACGCGGTTCTAAATATCTCGGCCGCTGTGTTTACCATTTTTGTTCCTAGATCATCTTCCGGATTCCATATACGTCTTCCCGTCGAACTTTCCCCGCCTCGCATAAATATGTCCGCAAACAATTGAGTAGCAATTGATTCTTCCACAAAGGGTGCTGTGAACTCCATTACCGCTTCTCTCGTCGCTTCAAAAAAACTTTGATCAATGGCTTCATCACTTTCCTGGGATCTTCCAAACGCATTCATTGCAGCATTAAGAGGTCTTGTTAATACATCATAGGCATTCGTGTGGGAAAAATCTATATAATGAATTTGACCATTCTGCTTAATGGGAATGAGTGTTGAATTTTTAGACCAATCAGGAAGGTATTCTTTTAAAGCATTTAATGTTTCATTGGATACGCCTGCTGCCAGTTGTGCTCCTTCTTCTAATCCTTTTCCTAAAGCCACGCCAAAAGTAAAAAATCCTCCTAATCGTTGAATGCCCATACCTTTTAATCCTGGGGTGCGTACCTCTTTTAATCCTTGACGAAGAGTGTTAATTCCTGTGCGCATTACTTCTAGCGGAAAGGATACGAAGTTACCGATAGGAAGTTTCCGTAGCGTCTGCCCAAAACTTCCTATCATATCGTAGTTAGGGATATTATTCTTAACAGTATCGGCTGCTTTTCTTTCTATAAACTCATCAAAATTTCTCTTTATGTTTAAATCTCCAATTCCAAAATCATCTGCCATCTTCTGTATTTCTTTTGATATAGGTTTTCCTCCTAAAGCTGTTCTATATTTACTTTTCTCTGAAATAAAATTCTGTATTTTGTAGATATCATCCTCTGTTTGATAGGCTAGTCGGGCAATATTACGCAGTTTGTTAACTCCTGTTTTATCACCCCATCCTTTAAGTAGTGTATAAAATCTTCCTTGATCATTTAATTGCTGCAAGCCCGAGCTTATTTCGGCCATACTTTTTTCTAAATCTCCCAATCTTGCACTTGTATTAATGACACCTAGTTCTTGCATACGTCTGTATTGATCAGAGAATTTTGCATAGTCAGTGTCTTTAAAAATACTCCTGCCCATTTGCGTTTCCAATTGGCTCTTAGAAACAGAAGTTAGAATTTTACGCGCTTCATTAAAATCTCGAAGTACCGCAGATGGGGATCTAAAAAAGTTTCCATTGATCCCGGTAAAAGATAAGGCACTCAGTAAGTTACGTGCGTGAGTAATGGGCGATAAAGTTGTTTTTGATTCTTGAATTACAGCTTTGGGAGTAAGGAATAATTTTTGATACATCCCTGATAAGTTATCCGCATTAATTTTTGAATCGCTAATTTTGTTTAAGGATGCAGCGATGTCATCAGTCGTATAAAATCCATTTAACGGACCATCAGAATTTATACGGGTTCCAAATTCTAAACCCCCTTCTCCTTTCGCCAAGGGACTCGTACCCATTCCCCTTCCTTTAATGGCTGGAATTTCCTCGAAGAAATATTTATTTAATCCCTCATCTTTAATCTTATCGAAAAACTTTTTATCCTGAATGTAAGTATTAATTTTAGCCGCAGCTTTATAGTATTGAGAAATAGGATCTTTTACTTCCCCTAGTAATTCTCTTATAGGAGGAGCAATCTTTTGTCTCATTTTTTCAACTGCATTATCCACCTGTTTTACTTTAACAAAAGCCCCGCCTAGTTGCTCTTCCTTAGTGGTCGCTAATATTCCCTCTAGTTCTGTTTCAACTATATCATCTGTTGCATTTTTAAAATCAGGCAATGTTTTAATATGATCGCGTGCTCGTTGCATAATTTCCTGTCCCTTGGGACTGTTCTTTAGAAAATTAAGCCATTGTCCTTTCTCCGCTTGGGTACCGTGTAATTTATAGCTACGAGTTAAGTATTCTCCAATGTTTGCCGCTACAACATCTTGAAATTCTTTTCCCTTTGCAAATCCAATTTCAGGCATTTCTTTTAATGACGTGCTCATTTCATCAATGGAGTCTCTGATCTGTCTAATATAAGGAAGAAGTGATTCTGGAATATCGTGCAACTTAGCGCCTACTTTAAGGTCCTCGATGGTTAAAGGAATAGTTTTTCCTGTTTTAACATCAATTTGAGGTTTCATTTTTCCACTAGTAAGATAGTCATAAATCTTTTCCATTAATCTTTCTCGTCGACGAGCACCTAATTTATCTAATTGATTAGCCCATCCCCCTACTTTGGGATCAACAACTTGTTGTACCGCTTTATCTAATTCTAAAGTTTCAGCCCTTACTTTTTCTGTAATGGAACGAAGGGCATTGATTTTATCTCGGTTAGCTTCAAATACTTTCTTAGGAAGATTACCACGTGGACGGAAGGGTGCTAAAATATTTTTATCCAACCAACGCAGAATGTTATTTTTATTGAATTGAAAACCTTCGGTCACTACATCTTCTTCTATAACTTTCATTGGACGACCTGGTCCTTCACCTACTTCTATTCGCCTCATTTTTTGAGTTCCAGTTGTAAGATCCTTAGTGATACCTCTTAATCCGGGAAGGGTGTTCTTTAAAACTCTTTTTCCGATGGGAAAGACTACATTATCTAGCAGTGTAAAACCAAGGGCCCCTTCTGTTCCAAATTTAAATTTATTTTTTAGTCTTCTAAAGGCGTCACTTCTTCCTTCTTTTCCTGTAGGATCTTCTGTCTGGGTATAGCCCATTCCTAAAAGATCACCAAAAGTCCCCATATCTTCGGTAGCCGCGACCATTTCTGAACCGCCTGCTAATATGGATTTTGTCAGCCAAGGACGACGACTTACTAAAGACCCTGCTTTTTTTGCTTTAATTAAACCATTAGCCACTTTTATAGCTGCAACGCCAGGGACACCAAATTGCGTTAAGGCGCTTGTAACAATTCCTGTCCAACTGTTATCCGCCTTATCTTCAATGTAGTTAAGTATGTCGCTTTCATCAAAAGCCTTTTGCACTTTTGCCGTGAGGTCTGTTCCTAAACCGAGATCGGCCATGATAGTTCCAAGAGTAACCGCTCCCTCTGCCATTCTTTCTGCTCCTGCCGCCACTCCGAAAACAGCAGCTGAAACAGGTGTTCCTATGTACTTAGAAAATATTCCTTTTTCATCTTTATCTTCTTTGGGAGTAGCAGAAGTGGAATCAAATTTGAATTCGAATTCCTTATTCTTTTGTAATCCTGATGGTAAAGTAAAAGATTTTTTAGGATCTTTTTCTACCACTGGGTTTAATCCGGGTGGTAAAGTGAATTGAACCATTGCTTACCCTCCTTGTGGTAATGAGTATCCTTCATCAATATATCCTTGAATGATTGCGTCCCTGCTCATTCCTTCATTTTCAGGCGTATTTTGTGCCATAACAATTAATTCTTCCGTGATTATTTGAGGTTTGGAAGATTCCCAAATACCGTCTAAGACACCTTTAATAATGTCTTGAGGTCTCATTCCTTCCGGTAATACAGGCTGTTGTGTTTTTGGATCTATGGTCATATAAGGTTTCATCAGTTCTCGTAAAGCCTCATCATTCGTTAAAAGCTCTCCGCTGTACTTGAGCATGAATTCCTGGCGGTCCATTTTCGTTGCGGCATTTTTCATTTCCTGTACTTTAAGTTCATTTGCCAATGCTTCTTTGTCCACATCACGATCTAATTTTTTCTCTTGAGCGGATATGCCGGCTTCTACGCCAGCCATCTTAATTTTTTCTGCACGGTCTAATATCTTTTCTCCTACAGAAGCAAACCTTGCCATAGGATCTTTTGCGGAACGAGAAATTTTATCAACTAAATTTCCTCCTCTTGCGCTAGCCAAGTTTAAACCAAATTCAATCATGGCATTATAGCCGGCACTTTTTTTTCTTTTATCAACATCCTTTCCTAGATACTCTTCAAAGATACTAATCCTATCTTTAATCATAGTATCTAAATCACCCTTGGAAAGCATGTCTTCAAAATTCTTTACATCTTTTTTATCATCTTTTGGCACTCCTCGTTGTTCATCTTCCGTATCTCTTTTCTTTTGTTCGTCTTTCCATTTATCATCTGGTTTACCCTCTGTAATTTCTTCTTCACCTGTTAGTGACTCATAAACACCAGGAACAAATGGTAATGCGGTTGCTCCTGTTTGCAAGGCGATGTTCGGTATACTTGTACTTGTTATGTTAAACTTAGGCATATTACCTTTTTTCCAAAGATGTGGATATATGTCCTTAAATTTTTGTCCGGCATATTTTCCTGATTTAATAATTTGTGCTCCTGATTCTTTAGCACCTTTGCCCCACTGCCAAGGTTTTAAATATCCTAAACCTTTCCCCAGTGCTTTACCTCCTTTTACTGCCCAAGGTAAGGCTCTGGCTCCAACTCCAATAGCGGCTCCAACCCAATGGTATTCCACCGGCTTGATGGTGCCGTCTCGCATGCGAGCGAACATCGGCCTGTCTAAGACTCTCCTTCTCATCATCCGAATATGTTACCCATGAAATTGCTTGCTCCACTGTTAGGGAAAGCCTGCCCATATTGACCCATTGCCCCGAGACCAGCTATGCCTAGGCCAAGCGCCTGCGCATATGGATTGGTTTGTGGCTGTTGAGTGTAACTGATCTGTCCGCTTGGAGCACCCCGAAGGATGTCACTTGCAAATCCTAGTCTAGTGTATGGTTCACGTTGAGCCATTAGTTGCTGTTGCCTTTGCGCTTCGAGCATGCCTTGTCCGAGTTGCTGTTGCATGCCACCGACGCCTAGTAACTGTTGAATGTCCGCTTGTCCGAGTTGAGTGCCTAACGCGCCAAGTCCCGCCTGCATTTTTCCAAGCTGTCCGAACTGCTGTCCAATGCCGCCCATTTGTGCGCCTGCTTGTAGCTGTCTTCTCTGTTGCGCTTCCTGTGCTCCCATTGCCGCACGTTGTGCTTGCTGATAGTTGCGCGATAAGTCTTCAAAGACTCGGCGTGATTTAATGTCCTGTAAATTTTTTCCTAGTTCCGCTTCTTGAACCCCAAACCGTGAGCCTCCAAATGCTCCCGCTTTTTGTGCGGCGCTTGCTAATCCTGATTTGGCCATCTGGGCTTGAACGTCGTATTCTTTTAGTGCTTCCTGGGTAACTTGTTGTTGGTAGGGATCCATCCATTGCTGCATCGTCGCCGCAGTTGGCGTGAACCCTTGCGTCGCTCCCATAATCTGAGGAATGGCTCCCGCTAAAGAAGCTCCTCCTAAACCTGCTGAAGTCTGCGCTTGCTGTAGGTAGGGGGCGTAGCCTCCAATTCCACTTGAAGCTAATTGAAATGCTTGCTTTTGCTCGGGTGTGAAGCCCGCGAATTGAAATGCCGGAATAGGCTGGGAAACTCCCGCGCGCCCGAATTTCCGTAATTCAAAATCCTCAGCGCTCTCTCCCGCCTTTTGTTCGGCGGACGGATCACCATAAACCGAAGCTAATAACTGCTCCGCTCTTTTTTCTATGTACTCGGGCTGCCGAGTCCTGCTTTCATAAACATCAACCATTATGCTGTCCCATATCTGTCTTGCATGTCATATAAATATTTAGATCCTCGTTCTCTTTCATCTTCTCTTCCTCGTCCTCCTAGCTTTGATCCTAATCCTCTCACGGTATTGGCGTTCACCACGAATTCCCCGTCGCTGAGCATCGCCGGAACTTCATCGCTTGTCTCGGTTCCCGGGCCTCTTATCTTTCCTGTGCGCCGTGGGAAATCTCCTCCGTCGGCTAAAGTAATAATTCCTCCGTTAGCAAAGTTTGGTCCGTATTGGGAGAAAGGAATTAATTGGTTTGGATCAATCGAAGCCGAACCTAAATCTCTGAATGGATTTTGTGTTCCGTAAACTGGTTTAGCCTCAATTGTTTCTTCTTCTTCCCCGCCAATAGCTCCTGCTCCTAATAGGGCTCCTAATGCGGATTTAAGTGGATTAGCTTTAATCCATCCAAGTCCTTTTGAAAGCATACCTTGTTTTCCTAAAGATCCTCCTCCCAAGCCTCTAACGCCACCTTTTTGCATTGTTTGAGCAGCGAATTCTCTAGGTCCCACACCGGCACCAGCTTGCATTGCTCCTTTATTGAATAGGCCACTTAGTCCTTGACCGCCTTGCATTCCTCCAAATTTACTGAGTCCTCCTCCTATGAGTCCAGACATCGCGGCAAACTTCAGGGCTTCCTTAGGGCTTTTGCCCGCAATAAGACTCCCGAGTCCACCACCAATGGCTGACCCAAGCATAGGACCGCCGTATAAAAATCCTAGTCCGGCACCAATTACAGGTGCGGCCTTTTTAGCCATCTTGAATATTTTCTTAAGCATGTCTCCTTCTGCAATTCATGATTGTTATTTAATGCAAGAAGGCGAGCCTTGTAGAATGTAGGCCTATTTTAATCTATATTTATATGCAAATTCTTGGTATATGACAATAGAATAATGGCGAAGAAAGT
>Ga0209757_10000153_pt1 | contig 18159 bp, 20 predicted proteins | sample ETNvirome_6_1000_FD_185472 | JGI IMG/M metagenome (GOLD analysis project Ga0209757, IMG submission 185472) | Marine viral communities from the Pacific Ocean - ETNP_6_1000 (SPAdes) (version 2) | ecosystem: Environmental > Aquatic > Marine > Oceanic | place: Pacific Ocean | collected 2013-06-19 | reverse complement strand
GCAATGTTTGGAGGAGCCACAGGATTAACTGATTCTACTTCAGGAGGGCTTCTTTTAGCTCCTACTCCCGATACGACTTATGCTTTTAGAATATATTATAATGCACAACCTACGAGTCTAGTGACTAGTACCTCTGGGACTTATCTCAGCAGATACTTTGCTAGCGGCCTTTTATATGGCTGCTTAGCAGAGGCTTTTGGATATTTAAAAGGGCCGATGGATATATTGACACTATATGAAAACAAGTATAAACAAGAAGTACAGAAGTTCGCAGGACTGCAACTTGGAAGAAGAAGACGAGACGATTACACTGATGGTACGGTTCGTATCCCAGTTAAATCACCGTCACCGTAATTTAGGAGATAAATATGGCAATAGCATCAGTATTACAAAACACCTTTAAAGAAGAATTATTAGGAGGCTATCATAGCTTCAATGCTTCAGGAGACACTCCTGCTGGCAGCGCTTTTAAAATAGCTCTTTACACCAGTTCAGCAGATCTTACTACAACTTCAACTGTTTATGTAACATCAGGTGAAGTTGCATCGGGTGGTGGTTATACTACTGCTGGAGAAGCTTTAACAAATACTGGAGTAGCTAAAAGTACGGTTACTTCTTATACAGATTTTTCAGACGTCTCATGGACATCTGCTTCTTTCACAGCAAGAGGATGCATGATTTATAATTCATCAACTATTTCTGGATTGACAACAAATGCTTCTGTTTGCACCATTGATTTTGGTGGAGACAAAACAGTTTCTTCTGGAACGTTCACAATTCAGTTTCCAACTAACGATTCATCAGACGCTATCATAAGATTAACGTCATAAGGAGAATTTCCTTATGGCTACCATTACAGTCACAGTCGGCACTGGTACTCAATATCAAATCGGTGGTTCGGGCAACGTTTATTTTTTTAACGGTTCTCAACCAGCAAGTTATACTTTTCCATGGGTTTCAGATGGAGTCCTTAGACTTGAGCAATCAGGATCATCGAATGACGGCCATCCTTTAATTTTTTCTACTTCCAACAGCGTTACTCGTTCTATAATGCGAGCCGGAATTATTTCATCCGGTGTCACTTATTATTTAGACGGATCTAGCACTGAATCCGATTATACCAATACAACAACTTTTAACGCAGCCACTACTCGTTACATAGAAATTACACCTACAGCTGCAACCGATTTTTATTTTGCATGCTGGATTCATGGTATTTCAATGGGTGGTCTTATAGATATCACTCAGAGTACATGGGGCGCTTTATCATGGGGTAACGGAAATTGGGATGCTCAAAATGATATAGACCTTTCTCTTACCGGTTTTTCAATAACATCTACTTTAGGAACTTTAGCTTATGCTGCAGCTACAGATGGTTGGGGCAGACAATCATGGGGCGATGATGACTGGGGTACTGATAGTTTAACTTTTATTCCTACTGGTTTATCCATGACTGGAAGTGTAGGTACTGTAGCTGCTGCATCTGAATCAGGATGGGGTCGTGCTACATGGGGCAATGAACCGTGGGGCGATAGTAATAGTCCCGTCGTTAATGTTAGTGGCTTCTCAATCACAGCATCTTTAGGAACTTTAGCTTATGCTCAATCGATAGAAGGCTGGGGCAGAGATGAATGGGGCACAGGTAACTGGGGTGAAAATACTACTACCGTTATATTAGATGGATTAGAAATGACTACCGGACTGGGTCTTGAAGGTTGGGGTAGAAGTACTTGGGGTAATGATGCTTGGGGGGAACAGAGTACAGTAAACATAGAAATTGGAGAGCCATTAACAGGTTTCGCAATCACAGGATCATTAGGAACTCCAACACTAAATTACGATTTTATATTTACACTTTCTGAGTCTTTATTAGGAACACTTTCTCTAGGATCTTTATCCATTAATAATGGTGCTGATCATACTCAAGGATTAGGTGGCATAGCTGCTACTATGTCTTTGGGAAGTGTAACGGTTACAGATGTAGTTCAAGGAACTGGAAGCTTCCTCGGAACCATGACGCTAGGCACTATTGTCACAGGAGACCAAATAACAGTTCCACTAACTGGCATTGCCATAACAGCGAGTCAGGGCAGTATCGGAAGTCTTCCAGATATGCTTGTAGGATCAGGTAGCTTTGCTATTACAGGTTCATTAGGAAGTCTGACAGTAACAGACATGCAAATTGGTCTTACTGGCTTTGAAGTTACTGGAAGTTTAGGTTCAGGGGGAGTATCCCCACTACATTACAAAGATGTTGACATAAGTGGATATACTGCTTATACAGATATAGAACATTCAGCTTAAGGAGAAAATTATGTCATCAAATTATACAGTACTCGGCATTCAACTCATGACCACTGGCGAAAAGGCCGGTACATGGGGAACTTTAACAAATACTAACTGGGATATCATAGAACAAATTTCTGGTGGTTTTACACAACAAGCCGTAACTGATGGTGCTGATACAGATTTATCAGTTTCTGATGGATCAACAGGTGCTACTCTTGCACACAGAGTAATAGAATTTACAGGATCACTGGCAGCAAGTAGAAATGTAACTATTCCCCTTGACGTTCAAACTTTTTATATAATTAAAAATTCATGCGACGATGATGTAGTTTTTAAATATATAACGGGTAGTGGAAACAGTGTTACTTTTACCGCGGGTGATACAAAAATAGTTTATGCAACTGCTAATGATGGAACAAATCCAGATATTGATGATTGTGGATTTGGAGTTGGCGATGTAACTCTCACAGGAGCACAAACTTTAACAAATAAAACTTTAACTGCTCCGAAATTCGCTTCTGGCGGATTCATTGCAGATGCTGGAGGAGATGAAAACCTAGTTTTCACTGAAGTAAGTACTCCAGTCAACGAACTCAGAATAACGAATGCGGCTACAGGTAGTGGTCCAATTCTTGCAGCAATTTCTACCAGTGCGACCGATTCAAATATTGATCTTAATATTAATCCTTTAGGAACAGGAGTTCTTAAAAGTGGAACAGCTGCAGTTAAAGTTGCAGGAAGAGAAACTATTTGGATACCGGCAGTTGCGATGTATGGAAGTGAAACTAATGGAGCTGACGCACAACAAGTGGAAACAACTGCTCTTAGACCAGATCTTAAAGTTTTAGACTATGATGCAAGTACCTCTGAATTTGCACAGTTTGCAATAACTTTCCCTAAATCATGGGATTTAGGTACTGTAACTTTTATACCTACTTGGACCCCAAGTAATACGGATACAGGTGATTGTTTATGGTCCCTTTCAGGTCTCAGCGTAGCTGAAGGAGAAAGCGCAGACGTCGCTTTTAGTGCTCCGCAAACATCTTTAGATGCTGGAATTGGAACAGTTGAAGATATTCAAATGGGTCCAGAAAGTTCTGCAATAACGATTGCGGGAACTAAAGCTGACGGCAATCAAGTATTTTTTCAATTAGAAAGAAATGCGGACGACGGTACTGATGACTTTACCGGTGATGCACGATTATTAGGAATTCAATTATTTTATACTACTGACGCAGCTAACGACGCATAGGAGAATTAACATATGTCTTTTGGATATCAAGTTTTAGGATTTGGATCAGGTGGCGCAGCTTTTACTTTAGCTGAAGTTGATGTTGATTATTTAGTGGTCGCTGGTGGTGGTTCGGGTGGCTATGGATTAACTAGTGACGGCGCCGCTGGTGGCGGTGGAGGCGGCTATCGAACAAGTTTTCCTGGTGGATCTAAATTAAGTTTAACTAATGCGGGTAATACCAATTATGTGGTAACTGTCGGAGCTGGTGGAACAGGTCCGGGAGCTCCTCCCAATACAGGTCGCGGAGGCGATTCTGAATTAGGAAGTTCTCAATTCCCTACTGCCCTTTCGGGTGGTGGTGGAAACGGCGGTCGTGGAGCCGGCTCACCGGGAGCCCCAGGTGGTTCAGGTGGCGGCGGTGGAGGATCCACAGGAATAGGTGGAACTGGAAATACACCTCCTGTTTCTCCCCCTCAAGGTAATAGTGGTGCTAATGCACCTCCAGGTGCATGGACTGGTGGCGGAGGCGGCGGTCATGCTGGTGCTGGAAGCGGTCAATCTCCTGGCGCAGGAACAGCAAACTCAATCACAGATTCATCAAAAACTTATGCTACGGGTGGCTCAGGTGGTCCTTCAGGTAGTACTGTAGGTACTCCTGGAACCGATGGCGAAGGAGACGGTGGACAGGGTTCTCAAGGTGGTGCAGGTTTACCACAAGGAATTCCAAGTGGCGGAACTGGAACTGTTGTTGTAAGAGCACCTTCTTCATATACATTTATTGTTACCCCAGCTACTAATACTGTTTCAACTATAGGTCCTGGTGAAAATATAGCCGTAATGACAGTTACAGGCACTCTGGCTCCTGCGGTAGTACCAGTATAATGGCTAATTTTGCAAAATTAGACGAAAATAATTTCGTCACTCAAATTATTAAAGTAGGAGAAGATGTTGAAACCAGTAATGGTTCTCTCGGTGATAATTTTGGACATGTTGACGGAGAAACTTACTGCAACAAATTGCTAGGTGGAACATGGAAACAATATTCTAATAATACGCGAGCAGGGGTTCACTATGGTCCTCCTGATCCTAGTACAAATATTAGAACTCCTTCTGCTGATCAAAGCAAAGCTAAAAGAGCGAATGCTGCTTTTATAGGGGGTAAATATAACGCAGCTAAAGATCGGTTTGAAGAAGTGGATTCTCAGTATGCGAGTTGGACCATGAACGATACCACAGGTCTTTTTGAACCTCCAGTCCCTAATCCTAATCCTACGGAATTTGATGGAAAAGAAGCGGTTGTTTATTGGAGAGAAAACGACGTCACTTGGGGCGGATTTCAAAAAATCCCAGCTCCTGGTCAAGACTGTAAGCACTATAAATATGATGTGGCTACAGATACATGGAATTATATAGAAACTCTTCAAGATTATCCTTCCGAAAGACATCTCTAATCTTTACACGTCTTAATACTTACTATATATTACCTTCTAGGAAAGAATATGAACCTAGAGCATTACTATTGGTATTTTAAAAAAGGACTTCCCATTAAACTCTGTGATGAGATTATTAAATCTGGTAAAGAAAGAGAGTCTAAGCTTGCACTCACTGGAGAAATATCTCATAAGGATTTAGCACGTCTTTCTAAAAAAGAGAAAAAGAAAAAACTGAAAACAAGACATTCTAATGTTGGCTGGCTTAATGCACCATGGATTTATAATGCAATTCTTCCTTTTTTAAATAATGCAAATAAATCTGCCGGTTGGAATTTTGAACATTCTAAGGCAGAAGATTGTCAATTTACGATATACACGAAAAATCATCACTACACTTGGCATTGTGATAGTTGGCATAAGCCTTATTCTTCTGATTCTCCTTATGAAGGTCTTGTTCGCAAATTAAGTTTAAGTGTTAATTTGAGTAATGCCGATGAATATAAAGGAGGAGAATTACAATTTGATTTTAGAAACGAGGCAGCAGGTAAAAATATACACACCTGTGAAGCTATGAAAGAGAAAGGCTCTATCGTTATTTTTCCAAGTTTTGTTTGGCATCGTGTTACGCCTGTTACTGAAGGTACGCGCTATAGTTTAGTTAATTGGATTGTAGGAAAGAATTTTAAATGAAGCATGTCATTAACAATTTTATTCTTCCTCAGGATGCATCTATTTTTATGAAGTATTATGATGCCCATACGCATTTATGTTATGATAATAGAAAACCTCATAGTCATAGAAATTTACACTATCATACGATTCCCAGTAAAAAAATTAAAAATCTTTTAGACTATTATGAAAATAAACTGATTTGTTTTATTGATCATCATTTTCAGACAAAGACAGAAGCTTTTAGTGAGCCCCGGCTTGTTCGATGGAACAAAAATGAATCAATGCCACATCATCGTGATCAACGCTATAGCCATGGGGACAAGATGGATTATTCAGCTTTATCTTATTTAAATGATGATTATGAAGGAGGCGAATTATTTTTTGAAGATGGAGACATCCTAAAGATGAAAGCTTTAAGTTCTATTATTTTTCCTAGTCCAGCCCCCTATGGCCATGGGGTTAAAAAAATAATCAAAGGGAAGCGATATACGATTCCTTCATGGTATCAAATCAAAAAACGGGTTCATTATAGATGACAAAATTAAACCAAAAGAAACCTGATTTTGGATGCTCCGTTCTTTTCGGGAGTCCAGTCTACACATCAACCATCGGGCTTCCTTTAACGAAAAAAATGATACGAGATACGGATAAATTCATACAAAAATGTAAAAAGGAAAATAAATCTATTATTAAAGATAGAAGACAGGCTCTTGGAATTAAAACTGATGCTGGTTATGGCTATCGAACCTCTAATTTAAAAAATTTAAAATCCTTTCAAAAATTTGGGGTATTTGTAAATGATCTGTGCCGCCAATTTCTAACCGCTCAAGGTTATTTTTTACAAAATTACCATTTAAATCTTAAAGATTTACGAGCTGAAGAATTTTCTTCCACGTACGGAGGCCACGAACGAAAAGATATAAAGAATCAAGGACAGATGTCGGGGCTAGTATTTTTAAAATGTTCTAATAAAACTTCTACGGTTATTTTTGAAGATCCTCGTCCGGCTAAAATACATAATTCTCTTCCCATTATAAAAAACCCAAGGGCTAGTTTGGCTCATGATGAATATGAAATGTTTCCTGTGCCTGGTGCTATTTTACTTTTTAATAGTTATCTAACTTATTATTTTTCCCCTCATCTAGGACTAGATGATTTTAGAATGCTTACGTTTGATATAGAGGCCTATGAAAAATAATTATTGTATTATTAAAAAAGCCCTTTCACAAGAACTCTGTAGTTTTCTCTACAACCATCTTCTTCTGTTGGATAAAAGATTTTTAACGTTCACTCATTCCAGATATATTTCTGCTTTTAATGCGGATCATGGAACCATTAATGATGGACAGGTCGACGGGGCATTTGCTATTTATAGTGATCCCGCTTTTGAAACTCTTTTAGTTAAAATTAAACCGGTCTTAGAAAAAATAGTAAGTAAAAAATTAATTGAAGCTTATTCTTATGCCCGTCTTTATCGCACCGGTAATGCTTTGAATAGGCATAAAGATAGATATAGCTGTGAATTTAGTTGTACGCTTCATTTGGGAGGGGATAAATGGCCTCTTTTTTTAGAGCCCTCTGGAAAAATGCATCAAAAAGGAATTCGTGTTGATCTTAATCCAGGAGATCTCTTAGCTTATAAAGGATGCGATGTTGAGCACTGGAGAGATCCTTTACGAGGTGAAGTTTGTGGTCAGGTCTTTTTACATTATAATAAGGATGATAAGAAAGGACGAGCCAATCAGTATGATGGTAGATCTCATCTTGGGTTACCGGTTTGGTTTAAAAATAAATGATAAAGCATGTTCATGTCTTTACGCCTCCTAATATTGGATGGTTAGAAATAACCCTATCGGATCAAGCAATTAAATATGTATGGAAGTGTATTAAAAAAGCTAAAGAAGATCATCGGCATAGTTTAGTAGGAAATATTTCTACTGAACTCGCACTACTTGATAAAGATGATTGGTTCTTTAAAAATATTATAACTGAATGTTTAAAAATATATCGAGAACAATTTAAATTTGCTTTTTATGATAACATTGTAAGCAAAGCTCATCCTCTGATGATGAAGACCTGGTGGGTTAATTATCAGCGCAAACATGAATTTAATCCTGTGCACAAACATAGCGGACTTTTTTCATTTAATATATGGATGCAGATTCCTACTGATTATAAAAAACAATATGATCTCCCGTGGTCTAAAGGCACTAAAAGTCCTCGCTCTTCAGCTTTTGTATTTCATTATACTAATATTTTAGGACGACCAGCCGATTATACTTATCATATGTCACCCGCCCAAGAGGGAAAGATGGTGTTTTTTCCTTCCACTTTATTTCATTCAGTTTATCCTTTTTACAAAAGCAACAAAAATAGAATTTCTGTGGCTGGAAATATTGCCTTGGATTCTAAAAAAATTGTAGAAAAAGTTTCGAAATGATTTTCTGTATTGAGGACTCTAATATTTTTATGCCGCAAGAAAAGAAATATGTTGATGAAACTATTTTAGGATCTTACTTTCCTTTTTATTGGATCCCTCATCAAGTACGACAGGATGAGCATGGGTGGTTTTCTCACACGTTGCTCAAAAAGCGTATTGAAAGAGAAGATGAGGGATATAAGGTTAAGAAACTAAATGATGAGGCTTGGGATTCTCCTCACGGTTCTTTTTTTATTAATATTATAAAAAGATTTTGTAAAAAGCATCAACTTTCTTTCACTCACATTTACAGAGGATGTCTTAATCTTACTATTAAATCGCATGCAAGAGAGAGCTCTCCTCATATCGATCATACTTTTCCTCATAAGTCGATGATTATTTACTTAAATAAGAGTGAGGGAGAAACCGTAATATTAAAGAATAGAAAAATTATAAAAAAGATAAAGCCTATTCCTTTTAAGATGCTCTGTTTTGATGGTCTTTTAAATCATTATATCAAATACCCACCCCATGGAAGACGAGTGATTGGGGTTTTTACTTTTAATTAATCATTAATATGGAGAAAAAATAAATAAACAATGCAATGGCCCACTTTAATTGTGGACAATTTTTTTACAGATCCGCAGGCTGTAGTGAAATTATCAAAGACTTTTAAGTATAAGCACGATGGAAATCATGCGTGGCCAGGTACTAGAAGTGAGCCTATGCATAAAGAAGATAACAAGTTCTTTCTATGGTCAACTCGAAAGATAATGGCGCTTTTATATCCTACACAAATTATAATTGATGGTGGATTGAACTGGCAGGCTACTCAATGTTTTCAGCGCATTCCTTATCAAGTATATGGAGATGAAGGTTGGGTTCATGGTGATCATGATAGTGAGTTTACTTCAATTATTTATTTAAGTGATCATTTGAACAGTGGCACTTGTCTATATGAAGGAAAACATTTCCATGATGAGCCTGAACACACGGAAGAGAAGGAGAAATTTTATAAAGATTTAAAAGACCTTAAACGCATGGAAAAATATAGAAATAAAACTAATTCTAAATTTACTAAGAAGGTTGAGTTATTTTCTAATTTTAATAGGTTGGTTTTGTTTGATGGTCATAATTGGCATGCGTCTAGTAATGGTGGGACCGATAAAAGTGATAGGTTAACATTGGTAACATTTTTTAAAGATATAAGAGGCACAGATATTCGTTATCCTATTGCTTCAATGAGAAGAATTTAGAACATAATACCTACTTATAATCATATTGATCTCCCCGTTAATGTAGTATATTTGTAATAGAAACGGATTTCTATGCTACAAAAAGTAAACTTTTTACCCGGATTCAATAAACAAGTCACTCCTACCGGAGCTGAGGCTCAATGGACAGGAGGAGACTATGTCCGTTTTAGATATGGTACACCTGAAAAACTAGGTGGCTGGGACCAATTAGGTGGAGATAATTTAACAGGAGCTGGAAGAGCCCTTCACCATTTTGATGACAATACAGGTATTAAGTATTCTGCGATTGGTACTAACAGAATTTTATACGTCTATTCAGGCGGACAATATTATGACATTCATCCCATTGACAAGACGATTACGGGTTGTGATTTTTCTACAACGAACACAGAACGAGCAGTTACGATAACTTTTCCTACTCCTCATGGAATGTCGGAAGATGATATTGTATTGTTAGATACGGTTACCGCGCCTCCGGGCTCAGGCTACACCGATGCAGATTTTGAAGATAAAAAATTTATGGCTACGTCCATTCCTACAGCAACGAGTATTACAGTTACCATGGACGATGCTGCAACAGGAACCACGACGAATGTAGGAAGTGCACGAGCTCAAACTTATTATACGGTCGGACCTGCACAAGAACTTGGCGGATTTGGTTTTGGTACCGGTCAATGGTCAGGAACTGCTTCCGGGCCTGCGACAACAACTTTAGTAACAACTATTGCAGCCGATGCTGGAGTCACAACTGTAGTCTTAACCGCTTCAACAGCGTTTCCTTCTTCAGGAACCATTAGAATAGGGACTGAAGATATTACTTTTACAGCTAACGATACAGGCACAGGAACTTTAAGTGGTGGAGCAAGAGCCGCGGATGGAACAACTTTAGCTGAACACACAGCCGGCGCAACCATTACTAATATTTCAAGTTATGTTGGCTGGGGCGACTCTTCTACGGAAGAAGTAACCTTGGAACCGGGTCTATGGGTTCTAGATAATTATGGCACCACTTTGATTGCTCTTATTTATAATGGGAAATGTTTTGAATGGGATTCAACTGTTGCCAATCCAACGGCGGTCAGAGCCACAATTATTTCAGGAGCACCCACAGCTTCAAGACATATGTTAGTATCACCCGTTGATCGTCACTTAATTTTTTTAGGAACCGAAACTACAATTGGAACAACATCCACACAAGATGACATGTTTATCCGATGGTCCGATCAAGAAAGTACCAGCGATTATACTCCTACCGCAACGAATACGGCAGGAACTCAACGACTAGCGAATGGTTCTAAAATCATGGGATCTATTCGAGGCCGGGATGCTATTTATATCTGGACTGATTCAGCTATCTTTTTGATGCGTTTTGTCGGTCAACCCTTTACCTTTTCTTTCGAACAAGTTGGAACGAACTGTGGACTCATTGGTAAGAATGCCTGTATGGAAGTGGACGGTACTGCTTTCTGGATGTCGGAAAATGGTTTCTTTCAATATGCCGGCCAGCTTCAATCGATGCCCTGCCTCGTTGAAGATTATGTTTTTGATGATCTTAATAGTACTTCCCGAAATCTTATTAATGCAGGACTCAATAATTTATTTGGAGAAGTGAGCTGGTATTATTGCAGTTCAGATTCCAATGTAGTGGATCGAGTAGTTACTTATAATTATTTAGAATCCGTGATGCTTAAGAAACCGATCTGGTATACAGGTTCTCTGCCGAGAACGGCATGGGAAGACTCTTCCATCTACGATAAACCTCACGCTTGTTATTATGATAATGCCGATGATGTCTCCTTTGATGTCGTGGGCAATACAGATGGAATTACCATCTACTATGAACACGAAACAGGGACCGATCAAGTTAATGCAGGTGGAGTTGTAACGGCTATCCTTGCTACCATTACTTCAGGCGATTTTGACATTACTCAGAAAAGAGCGGCCCAAGGTCAGCTTTTAGGAGCCCCCGATCTGCGAGGAGATGGGGAATATATTATGAAGATTCGACGATTCATTCCTGATTTTCTTACTCAGACTGGTGACACTCGAATTACTTTAATGCTTAGAGACTTCCCTAATGATACAGCGGCAAGTTCTTCATTAGGACCCTTTACAATCACAAGTTCCACTGATAAGATTGACACACGCGCAAGAGCAAGAGCTATTGCACTTAAAATAGAAAACACAGCGGTCTCTCAGGACTGGAAACTGGGAACCTTTAGGCTGGACATACAACCAGATGGGAGAAGATAATTATGGCATGGTGGAATAGAAATCAAGGATTAGAATCAAATCGACCGAGTGGAATAGACACTCCAATGAATTACCAAGATCAAATTAGATCTTTACCTGGAGGTAATTATCAAGGATGGAAAGACAGCATTATGAATACTGAGCTGCAGGACCTTCGAGACTACGAAAACTCACTTGCAGATATTAACACTAATCCTCGATACGACGACACAGAAATATATATGAAACAACCCGGAGAAACACTCTTCGCAGAAAATCGTGGAAATCCTTTTAAAAATTTTATTAATCCAGACACTAATATTTTTGGATATCAAAAATTTCCTCAAGGTGATCAATGGAGAAATAAAGATAAATATTTAAGAAGTGATGATTATCTTTCTACTCTAGAACCAAGTGAAGCAGGCGTAGGATATGACAGACGTGGTTTTAAGTTACCTTCCATATTTGGAGCAGTGAAAGGGGGTCTGGAAAGTATTAAAGATCAGTTTAAATATAGAGGAGCAACAGAAGAAGCATGGGATCCAAATACCGGAGAATTTATAAGTGCCGAAGAGCAAGACAGACAGAATGCTTTGGGTGGTTATTATTCTGATGCAGCACGAAATGCACGAAGACAACGAGCAAGAGTTGTCAATATGTTAGCGCGAAAAGGAGAGGGTAAAACTTTCAGTGAAAAGAATTTAAAAAGACTACAAGATTTAGGATATGGTGAAAAAATTATAGAAAAAGTTACAGATGTAGTGCAACCGGGAACAGGAACTACTTATACTGGACCAAAAACATCTTATTTTGATCCTGGCATAGCTGCTCGTACGCAACACCCTACAGAAAGAGCACGGACACAAGGAGGATATACGGATCCAGGCAAAGATAGCTATGGACCATGGAAAGCTGAAGGCGGAAGGATTGGTTATGCAAATGGAGAATTTGTAGATGAAGATGTAAATATTCAAGGCCCAGGTTTTGATGTTAATGAAAATATTGAAATGACTTCTGGAGGAGGCGAAGGAGACATTCTAGAGCAACTGGTTGCTAAATATATAGAAGCAGGATTCCCTCCTGAACAAGCTCAAGCAATGGCGATGCAAGAACTTCAACAAATGGTAGCACAATCAGGTCAAGGCGAAGGTATAGCGAGCCTTGTTTAATGGCAAAGATCACTCAAGCCTTAACTCGTGCGAGTAAAGAATACGATCAAAAAACTCTTCAATCTTTAATTCGGGATCTGGATGGAGTTATCAATAAACTCAATACTACTTTTCAAGACGAACTTAAACAGGAACTGGAAGCACAAGCTTTCTTTGTGGATTAATGGCAGTAGTCAATCAATATAAAATGTATGGAGTTACAAGCACGACAGCCGAAGGTCCAATTAAATTTTTTGGTACGACGACGATCAATGGAGTGGTGACTCAAAACCCTTTGATTTCAGAAACCTATGTGGTGAAGTCTTTACATGTGACTAATAAGTCGAGTGGGAATACGCCAACGATTACGATTACCAACAATGCGTTTCAGGTGATTAACACGCAAACACTGGTCGCAGCAACTAGCGTAGAGATTTTAACCAATCCTATGGTGGTTGAAGGCAATACGGTTCTATCTTATACCACAGCAGGAACCGTTACCGATGGCGTAGACATTACCATCAGTTATTTAAACATTAAAAAGGAGGTTACAGTATAATGGAACTCAAACCCGCGAAGGTGACAACAACGATTAAACACAAGCAAACAGGAGAGATTTATAAGACCGAAGAAGAGTGGAAAGCTAAAGGAATTCCGGAAAAAGACATCCGAAGAGATGTCCATGTCCTGATGCCGAGCCTTGATTTGTTCGGTAAAACAAAGTAGGTTCAAAATTTAGGCGAAATTATGACAAAACCACACAGACAACGCTATGGCTTAGGAAGCTTCATTAAGAAATTTACGAAGCCCATTAAGAAAGTACTCAAAAGTCCGCTAGCAAAAGCGGCTTTATTAGGGGGTCTTGGATGGGGTGTTAATAAAGGCATGCTTCCAGGAGGAATGGGTTCAGGCTGGGTGAAAAGACTTTTAGGAAGTGGAATTGGCCAAAGTTTAAAAAAGAATTTATGGACTGATAGATCGTTTGGTGAGAGAGGTCTCTTAGGTCTTGGCACTTTAGCCGTTGGCACTCCTTTGTATCAAAAGTTCATGAAGACAGGTCCTTATGCGGAAGATGATGAAGACCCAACACCTTGGGATATTCAACCAGCAAGCATGGCTAACCTTATGGGTGAAGCTCGAGACTATTATCAAAATTATAATCCTGTCAACAGTCGACTGGCATTTATGCCACCTAAATGGGCTGTTGATGAAACTTTCTATAGTGCAAAAGGTGGACTAGCAAAATTAGCAAATGGCGGAGGAGTAGCAGAAGCTCAAGCGGAACAAATGCTTAAAATGGAATATCAAAAGTATCGTAACCAAGGTGGGACCATGTCCTATCAACAATTTAAAATGACTGTATTAAAACAGGCTCAAGGTCAAGGACCCATGGCTCAGGAACACCTTCAAACGACTCAGCCACGAATGGCAGCTAAAGGTGGCCTCATGGATATGGGTGGTATGGAAAAAGATTATAGACAGGAAGGTGGCTTTGTGCCACTAGGTAAAAAAGAAAAAGCTGATGACGTTCCTGCAAGATTAAGTAAAAACGAATTTGTATTTACAGCAGACGCTGTAAGAAATGCCGGCGGTGGAGACATCGATCAAGGCGCACAAGTTATGGAAAACGTAATGAAAAATTTAGAAGAAGGCGGAGAGATTTCAGAAGAATCTCAAGGCGCTCAAGGTATGTACAATAACATGAAACAATTAGAAACAAGGATAGCATAATGGCATTACCAGATTATTTACAAGACACAGCAAAAGATTACGCGGCACAGGCAGCAACAGCTTATAAAACAAAATTACAGCCCTCTACATTTATGGGGGAACAATTTGTTGCAGGCCTGGATCCACTACAAGAATCCGCTATCTCAAGAGCTGAGGCCGGGATAGAATCCTACAAACCTTATTTAACAGCAGCTCAGGCCAACCTTACAGCAGCAGGCACAGCTCAAGCAGGTCTTGGAGCTTTAACGGGCAAGGATGCTTATAAAGATTTCATGTCACCGTATCAACAAGATGTGATTGATACATCCTTAGCAGCATTCGACAAGCAAGCGGCACAGCAACAACAAGCTTTAAGAGATCAAGCGCTCGGGATTCCTGGTGCCTTTGGCGGAGGACGTGAAGGCGTTCAGCAAGCTGAATACCAAACAGGAAGTGATTTAAATAGAGCCGCTCTTCAAGCACAATTAATGCAACAAAATTTTGGTCAAGCACAGAGCGCAGCTCAACAAGCATTCACAAATCAACAAGCTATTGGAGCCGGTCAATTAGGATTAGGCTCAGCACAAATGGGTCTTTCTGATTTTCAACGAGCCGGTCTGGGTGCAGACATCGGCGCTGAAGGTCAACTCGGAGCTCTGAGACAAGGCCAGAAACAAGCTGAGTTAAGTGCTCAACAACAAATGAAACAAACACAAGCTTATGAACCTTACGGTCGACTTGGCCAATGGGGTCAAGGGATTACCGGTCTTGCCGGAGGAGTTGCAGGAATGCAATACAACCAACCTCAACCAGCAGGTCCATGGCAATCCGCTTTATCTAACGCTATCGGTATCGGTGGACTGTACGGTAAAATATTTGATTAGAAATTATGAGAACACTTAATAGACCAATGTTTAATATGGGTGGCCCGATTAAGGAAGGGGTCATGCATGGAATCAGGGAACCTCGTCAAGGTTATAAATTAGGGGATGCAGTTAAGGGAAGAATTGGTGGAGTTACACAAGGTGTTAAAAATATCTTTCGTGCGCCTCCAGTAAGACCTGTAACAAATTTACCTGTGCCCTATAAGCCTCCTGTAGAACGAAGAATAGCTGGAGGAATTTGGAATGCAATTAGAAATCTTTACGGAAAACTTCCTCAACACGGTTTATTTACTCGTTATGGAGCAATAGGTAGAAACTTTCCGGTTGCAACAGCATTTGGAACTACAGCCGCTCTTCCCGTAGCAGCGGCAGGTTTAACACACGCGGTTCAAAAAAGTTTGCCTAAACAATTAACAGGAGAAGGCGGTCTTTTTGAAACTTCTCCAGCGGCATGGGGTGGTATGGGTGCAGGAGCCGGTATCGATCCAACCGTTGATGAAATTTTAAGAGGTGAAAAAGTTACTGAAGGCCCTTATGGAGATGATACTAAAACTATTTTAGAAAATATAACTATGGAAAAAGGTCCTCCAGGTGGAGGAGACCCTAAGATGATGGGAACAGGTGACTTCTTCAGAAAAGAAAAAGCTAAAGCAGATAAGGACGCTAGAGTTAATAAACTATTAGAGATGATGGGGCATAAACAATCTAAAAAAGATGCAGTCTATGATGCTCTGATAGATGCAAGTCAAATCATAGGTGCAGCACCAGGTGGCAAAGGACTCAATATCAGTAAAGATATTATACAGCCCGTTATCGGTGCAACAAGTAAACAATTCGACAAACCTAAAGAAATTGAAGAAGCTGTTAGATTGATGATGGTTAAAGGTGAGATTGAAAAAGATATTTTTAAAAGTAAAGGAACTTCTTCCGAACAAGCGATCGACGCATTAGCAACTGCGTCCGGTAAAAGTAGAAAATATGTGGCACAAAAACAACTAGGTATTGCTAACACACCATCAGAAGCTAAAGCTCAGTTAGCTAAATTAAAGAATACTAGAATAACTTCGGATAATCTTACTGCGGTAATACAACAATATGCAGACGAAAATAATATTCCTTTTAAAAAACAAATCACAACAGACCAAAAGAACGAGGTCGTAGGTAAAGGTAAGAAATATGCTAGTATTGTAGACATGGTTACGGATATGAAACTAGACCCTGATGGTGGTGATGATGGTCTCTATGTTGTAGGAACAAGTATCATCGAGGTTACAGGCGGCCTTCCTAAACTCAAAGGGTAGGAGGCTAAATGGCTGAGACTTTCGAAACTCTTTTTTCAGAAGATAATAATGCAGGAAATAAAGTAGGAACAATCGAATCTATACTCGCAGGCATAGGTTCAGGTTTTATTCAAATTCCCAAAGGTTTATTTTCATTAGGCGCAACGCTTATGGATCTAGGTGTCGACTCAGGTAAAGCAGCAGCCGTTGAAAAATGGTTTGATGATCTGACGACTTGGGATGAGAAAGCAGAAGCAACCGCAGCAGGAAAAATTACAGAACTCTTAGTTAACATCGGGGTGCCTGGAGGTTATGGCTTTAAATTAGGAAGTCAACTTGCCAAGCAAACCATGAGAAATAAAAACGTAGGAAAATATTTCGAACCTCTAAATAAGTCTTTACAAAAAGGAGTCAAGCAAGCGCGGGTTCTAAATGCTAAAGGAAAAACAAATCAATTTATCGTAGGTGCATTAGCCGGAGGGGCTGCGGAAGGAGTCTTTGTTGGCGACGTAGAAAAGATTGGTAGCTTTGGAGATTTAATTGGTGGACCCACTCGAATTGACAGAGGAGAAGGTGAAGATGCCGTTAGAGATCTATTAAACCGAGTTAAGTTTGGAACGGAAGGAGCCATGTTCACCGGAGTCGTGGGGGGAATTGGTTCTACAATCAAAAGATTAGCAAGTCGAAACACAAAATTAAACACAGCCAATAGTAAATTTGATCGGTTCATTGATAAATTTGCTGGAGGTTTAAGATCCAGAAGTCAGTGGACACCTGAAGGCTTTGCACTCGTAAGAGAATCTACAGGAATGAGAGGTGCGGATACCGTACTCGCTAAAAATATATCTAGAGACATGGATAAATTTATCAATGGTATATTTCCTACTCTTCGAACTATGTGGAATAAACAAAAAGGTAAAGAGAGAGATGTCCTTTTAGGAGAAGTTCAAGATCTACTTTTATCGGGGAATCCTAGCTTAGTAGATGAAGTACGAACCGTTTTAAATGCTGAAGGAAGACTCGCTATGGAACAAGCAAACCTAGCTACCAAGGCGACCCGTCCTTTAACACAAGATGAATTTATAAAACAATTAAATCCGGCAGACGCTAAAAAATTTATAGAAACTAAAACTGGTATGGCTACCAAATGGGGCGACATGCCAGTGGAAAACTTTATAGAAAAGGAATACGGAAAGGATGTTTCTAAAAAAGGGTGGAGAGCACTCACGGATAAGCTTCTCGATCTCGGTGCTGATGATGATAGTATCATGGCACTCAAAGTTGGAATGGCGCAAATCAGACAAAGATTTGGTGATCTATTCACGGCTATTGGAAGAAATCTGGATCCTGGAAAAGAAATGGATGAGTTCAAGAGACTCTTTGGAGATAAATTTAAAAATTATTTAGGAGCAACCTATGACGTCATGCAAAATAAAAGCATCCTTCCGTGGCTAACATACAGACCTACGAGTGAAGCTATTGATGATGTTAAAGATATTTTTCAAAAGACTTATGATAATCTACCGGAAAACAAACTGGCTAATAGAACATTATCCGGTCCTGAAGCAGAACAAGCGGTACAAAGAATATTAGATACGGCAG
>Ga0209757_10000151_pt1 | contig 18312 bp, 20 predicted proteins | sample ETNvirome_6_1000_FD_185472 | JGI IMG/M metagenome (GOLD analysis project Ga0209757, IMG submission 185472) | Marine viral communities from the Pacific Ocean - ETNP_6_1000 (SPAdes) (version 2) | ecosystem: Environmental > Aquatic > Marine > Oceanic | place: Pacific Ocean | collected 2013-06-19 | reverse complement strand
TAAGCAGCAGCAGCAGCATAAGCAGCAGCATAAGCAGCAGCAGTAGCAGCAGCATAAGCAGCAGCATAAGCATCAGCAGCAGCAGCATAAGCAGCAGCAGCAGCAGCAGCAGCATAAGCAGCCTGCCTTCTTGCTCGCAACTCGTCAAGAGTTATCACACCTTCTTTATATAGTCTAATGCCCTCAACTGCACGTCTTGGAGCATTATTTTTAGGGTATCTCTTTTCATAAATCGAAAGAGTTGTTTCTGCTATGTCAGCAAGAATTAAGCAATAATCTTTATACTCCTGTGTTCTTAATGCCCACATTGCATCTTTAATGCCGTTTGATTTTAATATTTCAAGAATCGAAACCTCTTTAGAAAGCTCTTCCTCTGTAAGGCTTGCCGACATTTTTAATAGGCTGTTTCCGTCAAGAGTTCTATTTAATACGCTCTCAGCACACTTTTTAAAACCATCTGAGCAAGCCCTGTATTCTACTAATTTTTTTAATGTTGTTTTCATAATACTCTCTTTTCTTTAATGTTATTTCATATTCTTAGGTCTAATTCTTGCCTCTATTTAATCCCCGTCTGTTGCTTCCTATAATCTCTCATCAACTCTGCGAATGCCGCTGTCCTACACAATTCAATCAAGCACCTCACAAAGTCCACTCTTCCACCCTTCCCGCTAAAATTCAAAAGGGTTAACGTTTTCTCCATTTCAAGCCACTCTTTAGGAAATAGATTTACTCCCCATGTTTTACGATCTTTCATAATTCTCCTATGTTAACACGATCTAACATAATATACCACAAAAACATTACCTATGCAAATAATATTATTATAATAGTACAGCATTAGGCTAACAGGAGTACGAGACTCCGCAACAAAAGAGGTATTGATGAAGCTAGACTCAGAACAAAAGAAGAAACTTTACGGTTTTATGGAGAAGGATGAGGACTTAAAAAACCTTGTTGAACCTTTGAAAGAAGACTTAGTTACTACTGGAAGAATGGAATCAGACTTAACAGAAGCTCAAGAAAAGCTTAGACAGTTTGACGGAATTGATTTAGCAGATCTAAAAAGTAAAGCAAAATTTGTTGATGAGAATGGTGGCACGAAGGGACTACTCGACAATAAAGCAAGCGCCGAGGGTTACGCAGAAGATAAAGAACGTATTGCAAGAGAAAATGCAGAAGTTAAGAAGAACTTAGAAGACGAGATAGAAAAAAACAGGCTTAACGACGTGGCTATGTCTAATCTAAAGCTTACAAACTCTACACTTTCAACTTTTCAAGACAACTTTAATCTTCATGAAATGCTGCTGAAGAATTGTATTGATTCAGGAGAGGTCTACACTGGAGAAGATGGAACACCTTACGTTAAAATTGGTGATTCTGTTAAACCTCTAAATGGTGGAGGCATCGACATGTTAAAGGAAAGATACAAATCTGGTGTTAAAATGCCTCATGGAAGCGGAGAGAAATTAAACGCTCCAAATGACAAAAACAATAGTAGAAACAATGACAGCCCAATGCTTACGGATTTAGACAAGCAAAAGGCCGCAATCGAAAAAGAATTTAACTAAATAGTAAGGAGTCGTTATTATGGCGATGAAACACTTATTTGTAGAACAAGCAATAAAGGTTGCTACGGAAGGTCAAGCGGCTCTTGTAGACTTCTTGACAGAAGACAATCCTATTATTGAAAACCTTCCAATGGAGGGTGCAAACAAGGGAATGCAGGATGTTTACGAAGTGCTTAATCAGGCTGACGAAATACCTCTTACCGAATTAGACGCGCCGCTTACCGCTTTGGATGCCGCTACAAAAGTAGAGCAAACAAATCTAAAGCAATGGGCTGGTAAGATTATTGCAGGAGAAGACAAGATTAAAGATCTTGGATTTGGCAAGAACTTTGCAGGATACTTTGCTGACAAATCACCTAAGATTTTTAGAACAACAGGTAATAGTTTATCTAGAACTATCTATTATAACTCTTTGAGAGCTTATGCAATTGCTAACTACACTGCAGATAATACGAGAGTAATTAATGCAGGTGGATCAACTGCTGATAGTCAGTTTTCTATTACTGCGGTGAAATGGACTCCTGGCGAAATAACAGGTCTCTACAATAAAGAGGGCTGGGGCGATGGTAAGATTTTTGACATTGCAGATATTAATGGCGGTAATTTGTACGAAGACCCCACAACTAAGGTATTAGTGTATGGTAAGAGAATGAAACTCAATATGGGTATGAAACTTGCTAATCCTCGCTATGTTGCATCTATTGTTAATATACAAAACAATGCCGACCTTACTTCTGCTGGTATCAGCTTAGATGACAAACTATCTGATTTAATCGTAAGAGCGCGAAATGCAAATGCTATTTACATGCATCCGTCTTTACTTCAAAAGCTTGGGACTGCATTTAAAAGCGATAAATTGCGCTTTGTAAACAACGACAATGACATCAATAACATTATTGCTTTTTGGGATGGTGTAAGAATCATTTCAGATTTTAACCTAGATTACGGCACAGAAGCCGTCGTTACTCTATAAGGGGGGATATAATGGGAATATATAATACAAATTTATCTGAGCGACTTGGGTCTTATCAAGACCGAATATTCGACGCTGCGGCATTGCCAAACGCGTCGAATATGGAATCTTTAGTGTTTCGATTTGCAAAGACTCAAGGACAAGTAGAGCTTGCGTTCTTTGCAAATACTGAAATAGTGGTCGCTGATGGCGAAACTATGACAATAGAGCTGTTTTGGGATGATTCAGAAACTGGATCTTTTACAAACTCAAGAGTAATTTATGCGGCGGCTCCATCTGGTGCGGCTTTGACTATTCCAATTACAACAGAGTTTGCACTCGAAACACCTGAGACCGACACGGAGCATTGGGCAAAAGTAAAGGTTACAACTTCTGCTGACCAGTCCACTCAGAAGCTGGACGGCAAACTATTCCGCACGGCGGTATAGGCATGAGTAAACAAAACGAGTTGCTACTGGGGGGTAATGCCCCCGCTCGTTTTTATGTTCCCGAAGGACTCCAAAAAAGATTTGCAGAAGTTCGGAACAAAAAGGCGAACAAAGCTAGTTCTAGTGTTGAAGCTAAAAGTGAGAAAAAAGGTAAATAATGGCTTATATAAATACTGATTGGTTGAAGATTAATAAAGAGGTAATTGCTATTATGTCAAAATATAGCGGGGTGGGTGAAGATCTGTCTTCTATTATGGCAATGGTGGACCGTGAAATCAAAATCAGAGTTATAAATATACAAGGCGCAAACCTTACTGTAGATGATATAACTGTTGATGATGATGACTATGTGACTTCGTTAACTCTACAATCATTCGGAATTTATTGGTCGATTTATCTTATATATCTGGGGTGGACAGGCTCAGGCTATGGAAACCCTAACGATATATATGGTCAAGAAGCTGAAAAATATGAGAGGTTAGCAGAAAAAGCGGCGTTGCAAATTACAGAGAGTAGCATTGTTGAGGGTGATGGTGAGGAAATCATTGCAGACGATAACCCTGTTTTGTGGCAAACAATGTAATGACTGTTACTGTAAAGGGGCTTGCTCGATGGATTAGGAATCTTGGGAAAGTCCAGCAGTTAACCGACGATGGAGTCCGCGATATACTTGGTACCCTTGGAGAGAAAACGCAGATTGAGGCTAAAAGGGTTCACAGATACACTTCAAGATCTGGAATGCTTTCAAGATCTGTAAAAAGAAAATATAGTTTTAAAAAGAGTAATTATACTCATAAGTTAAGAGTCTTTTTAGATGCAAGACTTACTACGGTGAAAGGCGGCAAAAGCTATGGGGAGTTTGTACATAATGGGACAAGGCCTCACGTGATCAGAGCAAAGAATAAAAAAGCGCTACACTGGGGAACAAGTTTCGCAAAAAAAGTCAACCATCCAGGCACGAAGCCAGACCCTTTTTTAACTAATGCCTTTAACAGCAATCTTCCAGAAGCTCAAAAAGCTCTAAGGAGATTACCCAAAGTAATAGGAGGGAAGATAACATGAGCGATAGCTTGCCAATAAATTCAGAGCCGTTTAAATCACCATATAAAACAAAAGAGGGCTGGCCAGTTTCAAAGGTGGAGGAACAGCTATTACATGTGTGTTCCAACCTCAAAGGTGGCGACGTAAACAGTGGAGAGCTCTACGTCAAAGGTGATTATGATAACCCTAGAAATGGGGATGTTAAGATTACCGAGGGCGGCATAGAGACAGTTGTAGATGGAGTTAGTACACCTAAGGTTGAGTATGAGCAGTTGAAAAAATATAATTCCTCAATAATACCCAACTTTACTATATGGGGGGACTCTATATCTGTGCTAACCTTCCCGGCTAGTATTTGCAACGTACAGAATAGAGAAGAATACAGATGGGCTTCAGAGTTAGCGTCTGAGTTTTACAAAAGGCAGGGCTTTTTCTCTCAATTTGGATATGAGATGGAGCCAGAAGTGGAGGGGAATTGGGAGCTTTTAGAGGAAGGGCTAAACCTAAGGACTTGGCACTCTACATCTGCAACCGCTCAAGGGAATTTCTTTCCCGATCTCGCTTTTGCTGCAATGCCCCTTAAAACTAACTGTGAAATTATCTATTCCAAAAGAGCTGGGGGGGGGAGTTTTGAGGTTAAAGACTCTGAAGGGTCTGTTATTTTAGCGGCTGTTAGCTGTGACGGGGCAACAGAGGATGGAATAAAAACCGCTACCTTCGCCGTAGAAGAGGGAGACGTGCCATATATCGAAACTACCGACGATTGCTATATCTCAGGATGGAGCGGGACTGTAGACGGGAGAGAAGCGGGTGCGACATTTACCATATATGCCGCAGGAGGCAGGAAGCTTACTGATTTTACAGATGATGAAATAGAATTTCATGTAGACTACGCGCCAACGGACCTGCTGGTTATGGCTTTAGGGGCTAATGATTATGGTACGTCTGTGCCCGTAGCTGAGTATATGACAAAATTAACCAAACTTGTCGAATACAGCAAACAGGCTAACCCTTATATAGATATCGTTTTTGTGTTAATGAACCGAAATAGTAGTGCAGAATCTGGTGCAATGAAAGAGATGTTTAGCTCTTATAAATCTTCTCTAGTGGATTACTCTAAACAAAACAACATATTGTTAATAGACATTGATCATCAATGGGGTGGTTTTACTGTTGCAAATGCTAGAGGGCTAATAGTTGATGACGTACACCCAACAAACCCAGAAGGGTACAGAGTTCTTTCTAGAAGTATTGTAGACCCTATACTAAACATGTATTACACGGAAACAAACCCATCTATTGGGAAAGATGACAGAATGTCATTTATAAACAACACAGAAGAGATCTTCGATAGTAAAACCACTAGACATAAAGGGTTACAAACGGAGTTTATTAATCAGAATGGTTTCACTCAAGGCTTGGCAAACCTTCAGCCAATACAGTCTGGCCCCGTTGGTAGGCTTCCTAAAACTGCCGACATCGGGGAAGAGTTTTTCACGACGGACGAAAATTCCAAGTATGTTTGCGAAGGGGAAAGCGCTGGTGATGCTGTGTGGAGGAAGTCAGGAACCTCGGTAGTGTTTACATCTTCAGAAGATTTTGGGACAATTGCGGCAAATGGTGCCGTGCAAATTGCGGTTCCAATTCCAGCAGAGTTTAAATCGAAGTATTTGCCTTTAGCAATCAGTAATTATCAATGGGTGGTAAGTGTTACTAATTTTGGATCTATGAGTGATGTTTTTCTGTCGCAGCCTAATTTGTCTAGTAATGACAATGTATATGTAAGGGCATACAACCCGACAGCAGGAAGTAAGGTTGTAGGTTCTCTCACTGTGCACTTGAGAGTGTTCTTATAGCAATAAAACGAATACTATTAATAGGTGGTGGGCGCTCGAAGTGAAACAAAATAAACAAGAAATATACAGGAAATTACCATGTCATTAAAAACAATATATCAAGCAATGTATACAGTAGGTCTTGCAATGCAAACAACCCACACAAAACCCTATCTCTTTGATTGGCGCGCTTCTTATGATCGTAACCTAAGAGAGATAGCAATTTCAAACGAACCTGTTTTCTTTATCTCTTTTTATGATGATGGAGACGAAGAGAATTTAGACTCTGAAGAGGGGGGCGGTGGTGCTCAAAATAGTGAGTTTGATGACAAGATTACAATGACTGTTTATAGCAGGACTCCTTTAGATTTTCCTAATGGCAACCCTGTAGATAATCCTATCCTCAATTCAGAGACTCCTTACAACTCTGAAGCAATAGCATACGATGGACTACAGGACATTAAACAGGCTTTTGATATAAATGGCACTGAGGGCAATATTATTTGTAATGCTGGAGTTTATGACCTGCAATATAAAACCTCTCAAAAAGTGCCAATAGATACAGAAAACAACTATAACACAATAGAGATGAAAACAATATTCGAGCTTAAATATAGAACTCCAAGGAGAAGAGTATGAGTGAATACAAAGACATGATAGTTCCGCCTAGAACAACCATGATTATAAATGGTAAACTTCGAGGTGCTGGATTTAAGTATAAGATTAGAGTAAATAAACCAAAACAAATAGAACCTACAAAGGGGGTGCAAGATGTCAACCTATAACTCAGGTCAAAAATTATTGTATTTCAAGCCAGAATCACCAGCGGGAACAAGAAACGCCCCTGTTGACGCTGATCACAATGTCCGTTTATTTGATGTTGGCGACGCTTCTTATGATGTACCCTCTGAGCCTATCGGAAAATTGGCTGACGGTACGTTTAGGGACGGCCCAGCTTTGTCTATGGAGAGAAAGATAGGTTTGCCAGATTGCAAGTGTGAATTTTTATGGTCTGGAGATGTTACGGTCGAACCTGTGTTTTTTAAGCTAATGAAATCATGTGGATATACTGTAGAGTTAAATGGCTCTAACCCTGAATTGATTTGGAGAGGCGTTACAGATTGTCAAGCACTTTCAGCAGACCTTAATATGTATACGTGTGGGGCTACCCCTACAGCAATATCAGATCAAGCGCGTGGAGTTGTTGGGAATGCTGAAATTGGAGCAGATGGGCCACAAGCACCTGTAGTTGTTGCTTTTACTGGTTGGATGGGCGCTTATTTAGGCCAAGTAGATGTAGTAGCGGGTGCAATTCCTCCTTTAGTTGGTCATGATACAGCCGCAGTGGAGCAAATGGGTAAGTATGCTGGAGAAATTGGAGGCATTCCTTATGCTATTCAGGCTTGGAAATTCAACGTAAACAACGAGATCAACCCTGAAGGTGGTAACAATGCGGAGGGCGTTGTAAGGCTCAAGATTACAAATCAAGGCGCTAGACTTACTGTAACTGTTACAAGGCTAGCCAAGGCGACAGACGATCCAGTACAGGACATATTTGACAATGTTGTTTCATCTGGGGTTACTTTTGTAGGTGGTACTGGTGCACATTATGATATGACCTTTTTAGCCGCTGACTCTGTAGAAGTGCAACCAAGTGATTCAAACGGAACGGGATCATTCGATATAACTTATAACGTGAGCAAAGCAACATTCGCTCAGAAAGCGTAGAACAAAATGGAAGACGGCAAAACTATCAAAATTTTAGACATTATGAAGAACAAAAAGTACAGGATCTTTACAAAGATTGTGCCTGTTGATGTTACTCCTACAGAATGGTTCAAGGCTCACAAAATACCAACTAAACACAGATTTTCTTTCACAATTACCCCTATGGATAGCGACACGCTGGACATGATGAGGACTTATAAAGAGCAGTCTGATTATGAAGTTAGTCTTAATAGGGCAATGGCTAAGCTGGGATTAGGCGTTTTAGATGTGTGGAAGTTTAAAGACATGGAAGAGTTTAGAAAGTCTACTCCAGAAGAACAGGAGCAGAAGCTAGATGACGAAGTGTTTACACGTCTTGGTAATCAACAAGAGGAAGACTTAGGTGCAAAAGTTAAATCTAAAAAAATGTTTAGTGACGGTAAGAACAATGTTATAAAAACTTGCACTAAATATGTTTTTATAGGTGATGATAAAATGAAGTTTACAGAGTCGGAGTTTGAAGGATTAGACCAAGATCTTAAGGACTTCCTCTATAATTCAATACTTGATGAGTCACACCTAAATAAAGAAGATGAATTAGCTTTAAGATAGAGGCTTTTATTCGGGCTGGCGCTCTTGGTGGATTGCCGTCTACTAATGAGCACTGGTCCGATCCTATGTCGGGATATGCAGAACCATCGCATATTAGAAGCCCAGATGGTAAAAAGATTTTAAGACCTATGTTTTGGGTTGGCTGTGGTGATATGATGCATGAGATCTATAGGGATTACCACCTGTTAAGATTAGATCACATTAGCGCATGGTTGAAAAGTTTTGACTATGGTGTAAAAGAGCCTTATGGAACGGTTCACCCCTGCTACATAGAAGCTCAAAAGATATTTACAAATTACTTGGAAGGGGCTTCATATTGGCTACAAAAGAAACTATCCAAACAATCTACGAAGTAGTAACCAAAGGCACTAAGAAACTCAAAGGCCTAATCAAGGCTAATCAAGAATATTCAAAAAGTGCTCAAGCCGCGAACAAGGCTTCCGCATTAGGCGCCAAAGCTTTTGGGAAGCTAAAGAGTGCCGCTGTAGCGTATTTGTCTGTACAGGTCGCTAAAAAGATATTAAAGCAAGCGGCGGCCCTTGGAGAGCTTGGAGCAAAGGCTCAATTTGTAGACAAGAGCTTTCAAAAATTTGCGGCGAATGCAGGTAAAAACTCTGCTGAGATGATGAACTCATTAAGAAGTGCCACTCAAGGTATGATATCAGATTTACAATTACAGCAACTTGCAATGCAAGGCATGGTTTCTGGTGTTCCGTTTGAAAAAATGGTTGTTGCAATGGAGTTCGTTTCTAAGCAAGCAACGGCAACGGGTGCAGATGTAGCACAAAAAATGCAAACTGTTATGACCGGTTTAGCTCGAGGGTCTGCACAATTTCTTGATGATGTTGGTATACAGGTGATGGGGTCTAAGGACGTTATTAATGATGCTGTTGACCAAATGAAAGAGAAGATGGATATCTTTATCGAGTCAACTGGAACATCTGCTGGAAACTTGGCAAAAACAAAGGTTGAGATAGAGAATATAAAAACAGTAATAGGGCAAGACCTAATACCGCTTACTGAAGGATGGCAAGAAACATTGCTTTTTGGACTTAAGGCAATACAAACAGCCATGATTGCTTTTGGCGTTACTGGCATGGCAGAACAAAAAAGACAGGCAGAGCTTGCAAAGCTAATGAAGCAAGAAGCAATGATGCGCAAGATCATGAAGACGAATACTCAGCTGTTAGAAAAAGGGTTCGACATAAGAAAGAAGACAACAGCCGCCGCTAAGTTAAATGTAGAACTGCAACAAGTTACTGCCAAATTATTAGAAGCATCTGCAAAAGGTGGAGACAAAGAGGAAAGTCTTAGAAAAAGAGCACTCCTGCTAAAAAAGAAAGAGAGTGCTATAATAAAAGAATTAAATGTCGCTACAAACAACCAAGGAACAAAACTGGCTGATTGGTTAATGGTTTCTAGACTAATAACAAAAGAGCTAGAAAAGCGAAAGAAAATAGATTTCTCTAAAAAGACAGATGGCGATGACAGCGAAGCAAAGAAAAGGATTAAAGAAGCTGAGTGGATGCAGGCAACTCTTATTAAAATGAGAGCAAAAGGAGACGCTGAAGAAAAGGCCGCCGATGAGCAATTGTTATTGGACAAGATAGCAATTGATCAAAAAGAGCTAGATAGCAAAGCTTGGTTAAGAATGGTAATAGCACAATGGAAAGCAGAGGATGCCGCTAAAGAGAAAGCAGATAAAGAAGCAGAACTTGCCAAAGCCAAGAAAGATGCCGCCACCGCCGCCCAAATAATGGTAGCCAGTATTAATAAAATATCTAATGCAAGAATGGCACGAAGAAACTTAGAAACAAGAGACGAAATAAAAAGGATCAATGATTCTACAATGAGTCAAAAGAAAAAACAGAAAGAGATCGCAAAGCTCGAAGAGAAAACCAGAGCAGAAAATAAGAAAACTGCCAATGTAGCATGGGCGGCTACTTCTGCTTTAGCCTTTGCAAATGCGGCGGCATCTGTTGTTGACATGATAAAATCATTTCCTTCTATAACTCCAGCGGGTAAACTTGCGGCGGGTGCTGTAATTGGTGCCACTGCTTTTGGTTTAGCGGCTCAAGTTGGAGCATCTAAACCTAAGTTCTATAATGGTGGTGAAATAGCTTCAAACGGTAGAAGCGACGACTCTCAAGAGGTTAGAGTTAGAAGTAACGAAAGAATATTAACACCTGCTCAAAATCGTGAGTGGAAAGTAATGCAGAATAAAACTGATAATAGACAGACTACTACTCATGTAACTAATACATTTCATATCAACGGTGGGAACCTTGACGAAGTAAGGGCTACTATAGTATCAGCACTTCCTAAAGCTATTGAAACAGTCGGAAGAACGGGTGCTGTTGATTGGCAAAAGGCGGGAGTTGCAACAGTATGAGACTTCCATTAGTATCTTACACAACAATAATAGATATGGCCCTTGTAGTTATTCCGATAACTAATAAGACCGTACATATCCAGGATCAATTAACGGCAAATGATGCTTATACGTGTGATCTTAATTTCTCTATTCCAACTTCAGAAGCAACAGCTTTTGCAACATTGATAGAGTCAACTAATAGAGGTGTTGCTATTTCGCTTGCTACATTATTAGGTGGTGCTTATCCTAATTTTCACCCATTCGGGCCGCATGTTGATTTAACTGGTGGTGACAATGTTAAGATTATTGATTATGAAGACCAAGGCAAAGCTGATTATTTAGGTACATACTGGAATTTTAAATTAACAATAGTCCCCGCTGAAACCTTAGTATTATATACTGCAACAACTGATTGTGGAGCGGGTGGATTTAGATTCGGAACATTAACAAATTTCTATTTACCAGAGATCAAGCCAAGTATTGAGTTTAAAGTTTACAATACCCGTTTTGGTTCTGGCACTTTTCTTTATCACAATAATGAAGACACTCAACATAAAAGAGCGTCTTTACAGTGGGAAAATATAGAAACAGAGGGCGCAAGAAATATATTAATAGAGTTAGTTAAAAATGTTCGATCAATACCTGTCACGATGAATGCGGGTACTAACCAGTGGCCTTTTTCATTAAGAGAGGGACAAGGAGATAAAACAGTAAGATTGTCTAACTCTAAGGTAGAAATAACTAACGATGTTGCTAATATGTGGTCAGTAGGATTCGAGGTTATAGATGTTAATTAATACAGGAATAGAAATACACTTTTCAGCTGACTCAGCAGATGATAACGCATCTCTTGGTATAACTGATCGTGTAGCGACATTTGTAGAGGGAACTGGAGAGATTACAGCGGGGATTAATTATAGAGACGATCTATTAATTAAAGATGGTTGGATTAGTGGCTTTTCTGATAATTTTGATCTTAGGTCTTACGTGAGACCTCAAATAATCGGAGATGTTACTATTAAGATATCTAACATCACAGGCATTTATAACGATCTTGCATCTTATGGATACGACTTAGATGGTAGGAGAGTAGAGATAGTTTTTTTTACAACAGACGGCACTAAATACCCTGCACCATCTTATTATATAAAAGACGTGAATCCAACAGGGCTATACCTAACGCTGACATTAGCTGACATAACAACTCAACAAAACATAGATGTATCAAAACCTATAGAGGGTGATAAGTGGTATCCATTAGTAATAGGAGATCATGAAAAAGGTGTATACGTTGGCGCTGGACTCAAAAGAGAAGATGTTGACACTTTCCAATGGTCGTTTATTCTAATTAATTCTAGTGGAGTAATACCCACATACAATACAACGAATAGGACATTTACATTTGGTGAAACATTCAACGGAGTGCCAAAAGAAAGAGTAGGCAAAGCTCCTTCTTACTACGCAAGCACCAATACAGATATGTGGTTTACGGTTACGAGCGGCGGAGGTAGTGGATCTTATAAGATAGCTTCAACTGTAGACGACACCGACAGGGTGGCAATTCCATTCACAAAATACCCTGTTTACGATATTGATACAGGAGCCTATGACATTAAGACTCTTGATGCTGAGGGTGGAGTCATGACAGAAGATGTCACTGTTGGAGTTGTAGAAACTCTATCTCTTGAGTATAGTTCTGATACTTTCTCAGGAATAACTTCAGATATCCTTGCAGATGTAGTAAATTCTGAGGGGGCTGTAATACCGACAAATACAATAGATAAAGACGGGGTATCAATATCTCTTGGAGACTCTGAGATTGATGGTAATTCTATAATAGGATACTCTTTTGGAGAGATGGGGACGCCTGCCTATACAGAAACATTGTCCGAGAGACAAACAGGAATTTCTACTATTTCTATTGCTAATACTGGAGATACTGGAGTTGTTACTAATACTACAGACAGAGATGTACTCACTAGTTACGATAATGATTACACATGTGATTTTAGCGTTTACTCTACTCAGTCAGTTGGGTTTACAATAACTCAACAATACAGCGTAGAAGGAGACTTTCCCGACCTTCATAGCATTATCTATGACATGAAATTACAATTCGGCAAAAACGCAGTTATTGATAGAGCAGAAAAGACAATTACAGTTACCGCTGAATATACTTGGAAAGACGTTTCACCTTATGCTTCCATATCAAACCCCGTTACTATTTCAGAATACACCTTTACAAATGGAGACACTGGAACAATAGAGCCAGACGAAGATATCTTAATGATCATTAGAAACACCCCTCCCTATTATTACACTGGTGACGGAGCCACACAATACAACAACAAAAACGGGGATGATAATATTTCGGCTGTTGTTTCTGAGGATGTTGGGCGTTTTGTTTCTGGGTCTGTTCCTTTTGAGACGGAGAACCTATTTGCAGGAGAGAAAAAACCTGATGGCGTGAGGATCTCTATTGTGCTTGAATTCGATATGATTGGAGACGGTAGCGGTATTGTAGGATATCCACAAGAGGGTAGCTTTGATCTATCAACAGAGGTTTACTCAATAGGAGTACAAAACAAGCCTATCACTACCAACATAGAAGACAGTGTATTTTCTCAAATTAGCGGTAGACCATATATCACCTTTAGGCTATACCAAGAGCATTTAGTTAAGCTTATGAACTGGTCACTAAATTTCAAAACAGAGCCTACTGAAGGCTGGGGGCTTGGTGAGTGCTCAACTGCTGATGTGTCATTTAATGTCACTAATACAACGCCGATTAGATCACAGTGGAAAGACTCTTCTAAATTAACAACTAAAGCTCAAATAGATATAGTTATGCGGGAGAGTTGGAACACTGTGACAAATACGGCAACTGGTAAAGTGTGGAGTTCTTTTCTTGATAAACTAGGAGCAGAAACGCCAACTAACTCATATGCGGCACCTTCAGAATGTACAATATTAGATGCTACTGTTTTTGATGAGCAAGATGGGTATAACACGTTCACTATAGAATATGATTATGACATTGCAACTAATTCTTACAATAAGAGTATTAGTGTTGAACAGGTTTCAAAAAGTTCTTATGATACAAGCTATGTAACAGGCGTTACAGCCCCCACAGACGCTTCAAATCTTTGGGATAAGTGTAATGTGTTGTATGGAGTGGCAAAATCCGAGAAAAGGCTACCTGACAACCTTTCTAAACTAAGAAATATTTATGAAGAAGAAGACGCCATAGAGTACATATTGAACTTTATAGCTCTTGCAGGTGTTAACGGTGGATCTACTTATAATCCAAATTACCTGGTTAAAGCATTGCATCCAGTTGATGACCTGTTTGATAATCCGTCAATGAGTACAATAGGATACACAGGTATAAATATATGGAACGGTCAAGAAGCAACAGGGGTTGTAATAGGCAGAAAATACAACCCGAACCCTAAAAAGGTAGAGATCACAAGTATTGTTAAACCTGCTATAATAGTAGGTCGAATAATTGAAGATGAAACAAATATAGATAGAATAATAGAATTAGAAACAAACATTGATAGAATAGTAGAGGTAGGTGCATAATGACTATTGAATATAAAAACATTACCCATTTAGGGCATGATAAAAACTGGACCGTTGCCGAGGCGTTAGCAGAGATTCAAAACAACGGGGAAACAGCTTGGGCATTAGCTGACAGTAAATTAGTAATGCAAACGGCGACGGGACATGAAGAGATTTCTTTCACTGGAACCGACATACAAACGCTAATACAAAACGGAACGGCAAAAGTAGAAGTTAATGGAGATGGTACTATTGATATTAGCCCTACTGATGCAGGCACCACTGTCAATATAGAGAGTGCGAATGTTAAACTTAATGACTATGCAGTAATATCTCCTGAATCAACAGGAGGAACATTTTATATGTGTTCTGGGGCAAACCCAACTGATGGAGCGTCTATTACAGTCGCAAATACACTCACAGCAACTACAGACCCTACGGAATCACAAATATCCAGATATGAATTTGGAACTCTAAGTGGCACTATTATGCACCTTGAATCAGCTGTTAATACTGGTCAAGTGCGAGTTAATGAATATGGTTCTGATACAATAGCAGGAACAGCAAAAACAAGTGTGGAACTAAATGGCGATGTTTCCCTACTCCCCCCAACAGGCTCGAAGATAAAAGTTACAGATGATGTAACGATAAACACTGTTACGGAAGATGGGACAAAAAACATAATAATAACAAACGGGGCAAACGCAGTAACAGGTAATGGTATAACAATAGCAGAAAACAGCACTTCTATAGGAGATCTAGCAACAGGTAACAAGCTGGAATTTAATTACCTTGACCCTTATGCAAAAATTACACTTGGCTCTTCTGTAGTTGGGATAGATGACGCGCTTGCAATAAACACAAACTCAGAAGCCCAATATGACGCAGACGGCACGAACCTAGCCACAGTTAACAAAGCTATACTAGAGGCTAAGTTAGGAAATGTTGACCTTGAAGATGTTTTAAGTGCCGATAATAATGCTGGAGAACTAGATATTGTTAATGTTGGTAATTTTGCATTAGGAACAACTTCCACAGTGAATAATTTAAATATTTTTGGGGCTGATTCAGACGGGACTTCGAGTTCTGGTAACGCGGCAAGAATAGGATCATCTGTAAATGGTATAAATATTTGTGGTGATGACACGGGAAACAGAGCAGTAATACAAACAATCAGCGGTGATGAGCTTGCCCTTAATGCTCACGGTGGGAATGTAGGTATTGGCCTTGGGTCTACCGCACCTAGCCAACTATTAGATGTTGATGGAGTAATTGCTTCACAGGCTACTAACGCACAAATTAACACAGCTGGAGACAGGGCAGTAATAACCAAAGAATATGGAGATGACAACTATTTAGGGGGTGGAGCAGACAACTTCTTCAATCCTGCTTGGAACCTTGCGGAAATAGTAGAGGGAACTGCTTTATCCGACCAAATATATGCTAGTGCATGGGTAGCACCGATGGATTTTGATGTTTCTGATTTGTATGTATTTGTAACGGCTGGAGGGATTGACGATATAACAGTTGGGATATACTCACTAGACGGGAACACTCTTCACGCTTCGGGTAGTCTTTCGGTGACTGGGACTGATACAGGAGTAGTTAAGATTCCTTTAAGTGCTTCTTATTCTGTAACAGGACAAACTACATATTTCTTAGCGGCTAAAAATGATGGTGGAGTTGTAACAATGGGGAAGAGAGCCACTTTTTCAAATAACCGAATTACTCGGGCAAAATACGATTCAACCGCTGGAACAATGCCTACAACACTAGGCACAGCAGCCGACACGAGCGCATGGTGGATCGGTGCAGGAAACTAGATAAAATAAAATGTTTGCAACTTGCTTAAAATTACTATATATTAGTTTTAAGCAAGTTATTAATATTTAAGCAAGGCGGAACAAATGAGAATACTATTAATTCTAGTAGCAATGTTAGCGGTAAGTTGTACAACAGTTGTAGAGATGACAACAGTAACAGAAAAAGAGTATCACAATATTTACTGCAAATTCGTTATAGTTGGCGGTATGGATACGGCTAATTATCAATACTCGGCAACTCTATACACCGTAACGGGTGAACAGTTAGAGCTCGACGTTAATAATCTAAATGACTTAACTGATGGTGAATTTATAACTGAAATTCCCAGTATTGGCGGTAACATTTGGCTTAAGGAATACGACAAAAAAACAATGATCCCAAATAGAATGTGTGATACATATTTTGGGGACACATTAAATCATTATTTGCAAGGCGACAAGAACAGCAGAGATAAGTATAAATTAAACATGTTAGAATAAGCAAGGGGTTCACATGATTCAAGAAGCAGGGCTAGAAACAGGAGTTAAGATATTCGGAATCTTCAGCGGTGGACAGTGGGCTGTATTGTCTTCTATTGTTCTTTCTGGGATAACTTTAATAATATGGTATTTGAAACTTCATACCAAAAAAACAACTCTTGCAATAGAAAAGGCGAAGAATGAAAACAGGGAGTACACAAGACAAAGAGATGCATTTAGAAGCTCCATGGAGGACAGCGCAAAAAAACAATTTAGCGAACTCTTGTATGGTCTTGGAGATGTGTTTTTTAAAAAAATAAGAGATATAGATAGTGAGTTTAAACTTGTTAACAACAATCCTACAGACAGACTTCTAAAGGTTTCTAGAAAATCAGAGCCTCTTTTGCATCACAACGAATCAGATATTAAGAGCAGGTTTTACACAGAAGCAGAAACTGTTTTTAGTGACATCTCTAAGCAGGTAATTGTGTGTTATGATGAGTATGGCATATTTAAAAGTATCCAGCCGTTCTTACTAGGTATAAAAAATGAACTGGCTGACACTTACCAAGTAGACTTGCAAAAAAGAGCTGAGGTCTATACAAAGTCGTTGCAAGGAAGACTGAGAATAGATACGTGGAGCCACTCAATAGTGGAAGAAAGTATATCTGAGGTTATAATAGAATCAAAAGTAAAAACCATAATACATTCAATCTTTGAAAACTTTTGCAATCGAGAGAAGGCAATAGAAGAAAGATCAACCACTTATTAAGGATGCTTAAAAATGGCAAAGATTAAAATACTGTCTATAAAGCGTTATGGGTACATAGGAACCGACATCTTAGAAAAGAACAGATACAGGGAGCAACGCAAGTTTTTAGAAACTGAATTAGGGAAAGAAATGCCTGAGTATGTTGATATTCCATTCAACAATAAACAAAGCTGGAGAATGTTAAATCGACCTTTAAAGGTGGTTATTACTACCAATAAGGACACGTTTACATTTAATCTAAACTCTGGAATGATCACAGATTTCGCAAGTATTCCAAGAGCATTCAGAGCACAAAGATCATGGAAAACCTTTTTTGTAAGAATGCCAGATAACGACGACCCCCGTATTTTGTGGCCGTCTTTAATACATGATGCAGGGTGCTCTTTTAAACTGTTCGGATCAGACAAAGAGGGGTTTAAATTTAATAATGATCTATTCTATGCAACTTGCAAATACTTTGGGCTCTCACGGGCTCAATGTCGCCTTTTGTGGGCAGGAGTATCTTCTCCTATTGGTTGGAACCTTTACCAATCAGGTAGAGGTTATGAGGAATATATAAGAGCACAATTAACAATTGGGGAAAGATGAAGACTAAATTTTTTTCCAGAGAAGAGTTCAAGTGCAAGTGTGGCTGTGGCCTTGGCGCTGTAGATGCGGAGTTGTTATTTGTACTAACCAGACTTAGAGAGAGGTTTAACCGACCTGTAACTTTAAACAGTGCTCACAGGTGTATATCTCATAATCAATCTGTAGGTGGTAGCATAAAATCAAAACACCTCGAAGGAATAGCCGCCGATATAGTGGTAAAATCAACAGCGCCTGCAAAAGTTTACGATTATCTAAATAAGAAATATCCTGATAAATACGGCATGGGATTATATAGTTCATTTGTACATATTGACATTAGAGAAGAAAAGGCTCGCTGGAAGGGCTAACATAAACATATATTAATAATACCAACTTTCTTTCTTGTTGTTTTCCTTAAGAGTCTCTGATTAATTACCAGAGGCTCTTTTTTTATCCTACTGTTTAAGCCAGATTCAAAATTATTTTTATAAATTGTTAAATAAAACTTGCATTGGTGTTAATTTGGTGCTATATGATAATTATCAACAAAACAACAACTAAACAAAGGCGGCGACATGCGTATGATTGA